>Ga0272446_1001589_pt1 | contig 32740 bp, 34 predicted proteins | sample YNPCB0061_FD_194587 | JGI IMG/M metagenome (GOLD analysis project Ga0272446, IMG submission 194587) | Hot spring microbial mat communities from Yellowstone National Park, WY, United States - YNP-CB-006-1 | ecosystem: Environmental > Aquatic > Thermal springs > Hot (42-90C) > Sediment | place...
TCGGCGGCTCGACCAACGCGATCGTCCACCTCGCCGCGATCGCCGGGCGTGCCGGGATCACGCTCGACCTGCACCGCCTCAACCGCCTGTCGGACGAGACCCCCGTGCTCGTCGACCTCAAGCCGACGGGCCAGGGGTACATGGAGGATTTCCACGCCGCAGGCGCGATGGGCGCGGTGCTGCGCGCGCTCCGACCCCTCCTCCACCTCGACGTTCCCACCGTGACGGGCGAGACGCTGCGCGAGCGGCTCGACCGCGAGGAGGGCGCCTTCGCCGACCCCTCCGTGATCCGCCCCGCCTCCGACCCGGTCTCTCCCGTCGGCGGCCTCGTCGCGCTGTTCGGCTCGCTCGCGCCCCGGGGGGCGATCCTGAAGCGGTCGGCGGCGGATGCGTCGCTGTTCGAGAAGGAGGCGCGGGCGGTGGTGTTCTCCTCGCTGCCCGACATGGCCGAGCGGATCGACCGTGACGACCTTGACGTCACGGCAGATGACATCCTCGTGCTCCAGAACGCCGGGCCGAAGGGGGGGTACGGGATGCCCGAGGCAGGCTACCTGCCCATCCCGAAGAAGCTCGCCCGCGCGGGTGTGAAGGACATGGTGCGGATCTCGGATGCGCGGATGTCCGGCACCGCCTTCGGCACGATCGTGCTGCATGTCACGCCCGAAGCCGCGGAAGGCGGGCCGCTCGCGCTCGTGCGCACGGGCGACCGGATCAGGCTCTCGGTGCAGGAGAGGCGGATCGACCTCCTGGTCGCGGAGGACGAGCTGGCCCGCCGCCGCGCCCTCTGGCGGCCGCCGCCTGAGCCTCGGCGCGGCTGGGACAGGCTCTGGCAGCGCGAGGTGCTCCAGGCCGACGAGGGGGTGGATTTCGCCTTCCTCCGGGACGGCGCATGACCCCGCCAGTCGTCGTCCTCGGCGCGGCCGGACGAAGCGGCCGTGCCGTCTGCCGAGCGCTGGTCGCGGCGGGAATGCCGGTGCGCGCGCTCATCCGACGCCCGCGCAGCGCGGCGGGCCCGCCGGCCGAAGCCGAGATCGTGGTTGCCGCCGATGCGGATGCCCAGGCGCGCGCCTCGGCGGGCGCCCGCTCGGTCGTCTCCTGCGCCCCCGCCGAGGCCAGCGCCGCCCTGCTCGCCGCTCTGCCGCGGCCGCCCCCGCACCTCGTGCTGCTCGGCTCGACACGGCGCTACAGCCGCTTCCCGAACGAGCGGGGGCAAGCTGTGCTCGCCCTGGAGCGGGCCTTCGCGGCCTCCGGCGCGGCGGGCGTTCTGCTCTACCCGACCATGATCTACGGCGCCGAAGGCGAGAACAATGTCCGCCGGATCGCGGCGCTCGCGCGGCTCGGGGTAGTGCCGCTGCCCGGCGGCGGCAGGAGCCTGATCCAGCCCGTCCACACCGAGGACGTCGCGCGGGCCGTCACCGCCGCCGTGCTGCGCCAGGCGGTCGCCCAGGCTCCGGTCGTGCTCGCGGGACCGAGTCCCGTGACCTATGCCGATTTCGTCCGCGCCGTCGCGGCGGCGGTGGGGCGGCGGGTGCTGATCCTGCCGGTGCCGCTCGCCGCCGCGCGAGCGATCGCGCGCCTCGCCTCGCTTCTGCCAGGCCTGCCGCCCGTCGAGCAGGACGAGGTGCTCAGGCTGACCGAGGACAAGGACTTCGACATCGGCCCGGCGCGGCGACTGCTGGGATTCGACCCAATGCCGCTCGAGGACGGACTTGCGCTGACCTTCGGGGACGTGGATACCGGTCGTTGAGCGAAAGACGGAGAGGCCGATGCCCATCCACAACCGCATCGCCGCGTTCCACGACGAGATGACCGCCTGGCGGCGCGACCTCCATGCCCACCCCGAGCTCGCCTTCCAGGAGGTGCGCACCGCGAAGGTGGTGGCCGAGAAGCTCGCGGCGTTCGGGGTGGACGAGATCCACACCGGCCTTGCGACGACCGGCGTGGTCGGCGTGATCAGGGGCTCGGAGCCGGGAGCGGGCGCGATCGGGCTGCGCGCCGACATGGACGCGCTGCCGATCCACGAGGAGACGGGCGCGCCCTACGCCTCCACCAACCCCGGCGTGATGCATGCCTGCGGCCATGACGGGCACACGACGATGCTGCTCGGCGCCGCCCGCTACCTCGCCGAGACGCGCAACTTCGCCGGCACCGTCTACCTCTTCTTCCAGCCGGCGGAGGAATTCGGCGGCGGCGCCGAGGTCATGATCAAGGAGGGCCTGTTCGAGCGCTTCCCGGCAGACCGGGTGTTCGGCCTGCACAACTGGCCGAAGGCGCCGGCAGGAACCTTCATGTGGCGCACCGGGCCGGTGATGGCGGCGGTGGCCGGCATCGACATCACCATCACCGGCAAGGGCGCGCACGGGGCGATGCCCAATCTCGGCGTCGACCCGGTGCTCGTCGGCGCCCACGTCATCACGGCGCTCCAGGGCATCGTCGCGCGCAACCTCGACCCGGTCGACAGCGGCGTCATCTCGATCACCTGGCTCGAGGGCGGCTTCGCGCACAACGTGATACCCGAGACCGTGCGGCTGCGCGGCACGGCCCGCTGGCTCTCCCGCGAGGTGGGCGACCTGCTCGAGCGCCGCACGATCGAGACGGCCGAGAACATCGCCCGCGCCTTCGGCGCGACCGCGAAGGCCGAGTTCCATCGCGCCTATCCGGCCACCGTCAACGAGCCGGAGAGCACAGCGCTCGCCCGCGCTGCCGCCATCGCGGTGCAGGGCGAGGCGCGCGTCGCCGAGATGCCGCGCCCGACCATGGGCGGGGAGGACTTCGCCTTCATGCTCGAGAGGAAGCCCGGCGCCTACCTGATGCTCGGCGGCGGCCGAGGCGAGGACGACCCCGCCGTGCACCACCCCAAATACGACTTCAACGACGAGATCCTGCCCGTCGGCGCCTCCTGGTTCGCGACGCTTGCCGAACAGCTCCTGCCGCGGGCCGCCCGGCCATGACGCTGAGGCTCACCGTCGTCTCCGACGCGATCTGCCCCTGGTGCTGGATCGGCAAGAAGCGCCTCGACGACGCCCTCGCGATGCTCGCCGAAAGCGACCCGGAGCTCTCCTTCGAGGTGACGTTCTTCCCCTTCCTGCTCAACCCCGACATGCCCGCCAAGGGGGTCGACCGCGAGGCCTATCGCGTCGCCAGGTTCGGCAGCCTCGAGCGGTCGCGCGAACTCGACGCTCAGGTGGCGGAGGCCGGCGCGGCGTCCGGCCTCGCCTTCCGCCATCACCTGATGCGCAAGACGCCAAACACCACGGACGCGCACCGGCTGTCACGCTTCGCCGCCGAGGCGGGCGTGCAGCGGGAGGTAATGGAGGGGGTCTTCCGCGCCTACTTCCAGGAGGGGCGCGACATCGGCGACCTCTCCGTTCTCGCCGACATCGCGGGCGAGGCGGGGATGGACCGTGGCGCGGTGGCAGGGCGCCTCGCAGGCGACGAGGCGCGCGACCAGGTGGCGGCCGAGGCGATGGCTGCCTCCCGCGCCGGCATCTCGGGGGTGCCGACCTTCGTCCTGAACCGGCACGTCCTGTTCAGCGGCGCGCAGGCGCCCGAGACGATCGCCGAGGCGCTGCGCACCGCCGCGCGCCACCCGGCCATTCTCGCCGCCGCCGAGTAGCCGTCAGGCCAGGATCGCGCGTACGCCGTCGAGCGCGATCTGCGCCGCAAGCGCGGCGACGACGACGCCGAGCACGCGGCCGATCACGTTCGTTCCGGTCTCGCCGAGCAGCTTCACCAGGTGCTTCGCCGCGAGCAGCGAGGCGAGCGTGACCAGGAGCGCCACCGCCAGCGCCGCACCCACGGCGGCGAGCTGGCCCGGCTCGTCTCCCGCGCGGCCGCGCAGCAGCACCATCGTCGTCATCGCGCCCGGCCCCGCGATCAGCGGGATCGCGAGGGGGAAGACGGTGATGTCGCTCTCCTGGGCCTCGGCCTCGGCCGTCTCGCGCTGGGTGGTGCGGCGGAGGCCGCTGTCGCGCACCATCACCATGTCGGTGGCGAGCAGGAAGAGCAGGATGCCGCCCGCCACCTGGAAGGCCGGCAGCGTGACCCCCATCGCCCGCATCAGCCATTCGCCGCCGAGGGCGAAGCCCGCGAGAACGACGAAGGAGATGGCGACCGCCTTCACCGCCTGCTCGCGGCGGTCGGTGTCGGTGTCGCGCGGGGTGATGGCGATGAAGATCGCCGCGGTGCCGGGCGGGTCGAAGATCACCAGCAGCGCCACGAGGGCGTAGAGGAAGGTCTCGAGCATGCCCGAGCGTGGCATGCGCGGCAGGCACCGATCACGCTTGAAAACGCCGCCCCGTGCCGCCACCTCCCGCCCTGCCCGGGGTTCGGGCCCCTCTGGCGGGACCCCCTCCCGCGATGTCGGACCCTCGCTGGCCCTTCCTGGAGGGGGTTGCGTGGATCTCGTCTGGCTCGCGGCCGGTCTCGGCCTCCTGGTTCTTGGCGCGGAAGGTCTGGTGCGCGGCGGTGTTGGGCTCGCGCGGCGCCTCGGCGTCTCGCCGCTTCTGGTCGGCGTCACCGTGGTCGCCTGGGGCACTTCGACGCCGGAGCTCGTCGTCTCGGTCGAGGCAGCCCTGGAGGGCCTCGGCGGCATCGCGGTCGGCAACGTCGTCGGCTCCAACATCGCCAACGTGCTGCTGATCCTTGCCATCGCCGCGCTGATCTCGCCGATCGCGGTGAGGGCGGAGGCGATCCGGCGCGACGGCCTGTTCGTGCTCGGCGCCACGCTCGTCTTCATCGCCATCGCGTTGACGGCCGACCGTCTCGCCTGGTGGCACGGGGTGCTCTGCCTCGGCCTGCTGGCCGCCACGGCCGTCATCACCTACCGGCAGGAACGCGGCGGCGGCACCGCCTCGGGCGAGTTGCACGCGGCCGAGGCCGAGGAGGTGCAGGCCGTGCCGATGAACCCTGCGCTCGCCGCGGCGATGGTGGCGGGTGGCATCGGGCTGCTCGTGCTGGGCGGCGAGCTGATGATCGGCGCCGCGGTCGGCATCGCGCGCTCATTCGGCGTGTCGGAGGTGGTGATCGGCCTCACCCTCGTCGCGGTCGGCACCTCGCTGCCCGAGCTCGTGACCAGCATCGTCGCGGCGCTCAGGCGCCACTCGGACATCGCGCTCGGCAACATCCTCGGCTCGAACCTGTACAACGTGCTCGGCATCCTGGGCGTCGCGTCCCTGATCGCGCCGACGGAGATCCCGCCCGAGATCGCGGCCGTGGAGATGTGGGTGATGGCCGCCGCCTCGCTGCTTCTGGTGCCGGCGATGGTGTCGGGGCGCGTCGGCCGCCCGCTCGCCGCGGCGATGCTCGCGGGCTACGCCCTCTATGTCGGGCGGCTGATCCTCGCCGCCTGAGTCACGTCCCGACCTTCAGCGTCGCGGTCAGGCCGCGGAGGCAGGCGAGAAGCGACAGCGGCGTGATCTTTCCGGTGCGCGGATTCTCTTCCGACGGAACGTTCTCGATCGTCATCGTCAGCCGCACCGTGTCGGCCTCCACCTTCACGGTGTGGGTGTTGCGCGTGACAGTCGGGTCGGCCCAGATTTCGAGGCGCGTGCGGTCGGGCCCCATGCCCGCGAGAGCAAGGGCAGCCGCGACGTTGACGTTGGCCGGGAAGCCCTTCGCCCCCTCGCGGGCGGTGCCGTCGAACACCCTGGTCGGGGTGGTGATCGTGGTGACGTCGATGCCGTGCTCCTCGAGATAGGGCGCTCCCGCGAGGCCGCGCGGCGGCTTGCGCGTCACCAGCGTGACGCTCTCGACCTCGCCCTCCGCGGCGGCGCGCACGGCGTCGAGGCCGAGCAGGGCGCCGGTGGGCACGATGATGCGCGCCCCCGTCTCCCTCGCCCGGTCCACCAGGTGCATGCGCGGCAAGAGCGCGCCGACGGAGGAGACGACCGCGATCCGCCCCGCCTCGACCGCAGGCGAGACGATCGCCTCGAACACGGCCGCCGGCGCCGCCTCCACCACCACGTCGGCAAGCCCGGCGAGATCGCCGATGCCCGTCACCACCGGCGGGGCCGCGAAACCGGCGACGGCCGCCTTCGCCTTCTCCCCGTCGCGCGCGGCGACGGCGACGAGCCTGAGCCCCTCCACGCCGGCATCGAGCGCCGTCGCGAGCCTCAGCCCGATCGCCCCGAGGCCCGCGATCCCGACCGTCAGCATCCCTTAACCCTTCCCGCATACATCCCAGGGGCGTGAGCCGAGGAGACGATGAAGTCACCCCACATCACGAGCATGCACCCGCATGACCGCGTGGTCGCCTTCCTCGATCTCGTCAAGTCCCTGCGCTGGCCCGCGGTGGCGGTGTTCCTCATCGTGCTGATGGAGGCGCCGCTGCGGGGCGTGTTCTCCGTCGTCCCCGGCGTCGAGGCGGCGCCGCGCGTGGTGATGGCGGGCGGGCTGCCGCTTCGCGTCGATGGCGGCTCGCTGCCGGCCGCGACCGACGAGGTGGTCGACACGCTGCGCGGGCTCGACGCCGACCTCCTGCGGACCTTCCTCGACATGGACCAGAGCGCGATCTACTGCGGCGCGCTCGATGCCGAGTATCGCGTCGGCATGCGTAGGCTCGCGCATCTCAACCTGGTCGAGCCGCGGTTCGAGCCGCAGCGTGGGCCCGACTGCGCACAGAACAGCGTGATGACCGAGCACGGCAAGCGCCTGCAGACCTATGTGATCAGCCTGACAGTAAGCCTGCTCAAGGGCTGACGGTCAGACCACCGGGATTCGCCCGCCATCGACGTTGATCGCCGTTCCCGTCACGTAGCCGCCCTCCTCGGAGCAGAGGAAGCAGGCGAGCGCGGCGAATTCCTCCGCCCGCACCGCCCCGGCGGCGGCCTCGAGCCTGGCGGGCGTGCGCGCGAGCATCGCCACGGCAGCGCCCGAGGCGGCGAAGCGACGCGCCATGGCAAGGCCGAGCCCATCGGAAGCGCCGGTGATCAAGGCACGCCGGCCTGAGAGGGAGATGTGCATCCGCGTGTTCCTTGCTCCTGCTGAAGATCGGTTGCAGCGCGCCCCGAACGACGAAGCCTGATCCGCTGAGGCAGGCCCAACGCACGATACCCCCTTGCCCGAGCGGGCCTGGGCTGTCTTCAGCGGGGTACGGCCACTGCAGGCGGCAGCACTTCGCCAGGGTCGAGTTCCGCCGCCCTGGCCCCATCATCGCCCGTTGGCGCCCCCAGGACGCGGCGCGCGGCGTCCGGCACCGCGAGGAAGGTCCCGAGCAGAAGCCACAGGAGGCGTTGGTAGAGCAGGTCGTGCACGAGGCTCGCCAGAGCGAAGGCAAGCAGAACGCCAAGGGTCGCCGCCGGCCAGCGTGACGGCGTTCGCGTGACGCCGCGCCAGGCCGCGAGCGCGGCGGCAAGGAAGAGCCCCACCCAGGGCAGCGTGCCGACGACACCGAACTCGGCAAGAAGCCAGACGAGGGAGTTGTGGATGACGAGAAGCGTGCCGGTCCGCGAGAGGTGCCCCTGCACGAAGGCGCCGAGCCCCGCCCCGAACAGCGGATGATCCAGCCACATGGCAAGCCCGGACGTGAGGCTGACCCAGCGTTCCGTGTCGGACGCGATCTGGACCGCCGAGGGCAGCGCGGTGCGAAGACCGGCCGCCGCCGCGAGATCGGCACTCGGTAAGTCGACAGCGCCCACCATGATGACGACGAGCGCGATCGCGGTGAGCAGGCTGCGCCGGTGCACCTGCCCCGCCGCCAGCGAAAGCAGTGTCAGGACAGCGGCCGTGATCAGCCCCGCGCGCGACTGGCTGAGCCTCAGGCCGAGCAGCGCGAGGGCCATCGGCAGGATCAGACCGGCAGCTCGCTTCGCCCGTGCCGAGACGGGCGACCAGACGGCGGCGGCCGCGACGACGGCCACCATCTGGAAGGCATAGGCATTTCGGTTCCCCGAATAGGCCTCGAAGTTCCACGGAATCTGCGCAAGGTCGACAAGGCCCACCATGGCGCCGGTGCGCATCATCAGATGCACCACCGTCACCGTCGCAGCGGCGAGGAGGAGTGCATGGACAAGCTGCCGCTGCGCCCGGGTGCCGCCGACGGCCACCGCCAGCGCGCCGGCTGACAGATAGCCCGCCAGGAGCAGAAGGCCCGTCAGCCGGTTGCCCAGGGCCCAGGCCGTGATCCCGAAGCGGGAAGCGCCGATCGCGAAGGCGGCGACCATCGCCAGCGCCGCAAGCAGGAGCCAAAGGTTGAGCGCACGGCTGCGCCAGGCCGGCAGGTTTCCGGCCGAGAGGACATGCAGGCAGAACAGGGCAAGGGCAACCAAAGCCAGAGGATCCGCAAGGTTGACCGTCGTGACGCTGCCGAGCAGCGAGATCGGCACCTGGTAGAATACGAGCACCGCGATCCCGAGCGTCAGAAGCCAGACCACGGCGCGCGTGAACGCCGCGTCGTCCAGTCCCGCGGCGTCGCGCGCGGCCCCGGCGATCGGAGCCGCGAACCCTCGCGCTCGCGCCGCATGTGGCGCCCAGACGAGCGGCAGCGCTGCCAGCACGACGACCAGCGTGGCGCAGAGCCCGACGGCGATCGAGATGGCCAGGGCCTCGCCCGGCGGCACCCCGAATCGCCCGAAGACGTGCACGGCGGCGAGCTCGCGCACGCCCCAGCCGTTGATGCTGATCGGCATGCCGGCGGCGAACGAGACCACGGCCGCTGCGGCGAGCAGCGACAGGGCATCGACCTCGGGCGCTGATGCGCGCAGGCCGACGACAAGGCTCGCGATGACGAGCAGCTGGCCGGCCGCCGTGAGCCCGGCGATCATCAGCGTTCCTCCGATCTGGCCGCGGCGGAACAGGCGGCTGAGGAAGTGACGCTCCGCTGGCCCGGCCGTCCTGCGCAGGACCAGCGCGAGTGCGGCGCTGCCACCGGCCGTGACCTCGAGCCAAGGGATTCCCCCGAGGATCTCGGCAAGGGCCGCACTGCCGAAGACATGCAGCGCCCCGAGCGATCCGAACCCCGCGGCGACCATCAGCAGGACGATCCGCTCCAGCACCGTCGTCGCCGTGGTCGCTGCAGGGCTGATGCCGGACCGCTGCAGCACTGCCTGCCGTCCCACGAGCTGCCCGACGATCTGGAACAGGAACAGCCCCGCTGCCTGTCCAGCCGCGGTTGCCCGGAAGGCGACGCGCCAGCCCACCGGCCAGCCGAACTGTCGCAACAGCACGAGAAGGCGAACACTGACCAGTACGAAATTGGCGCCGAGGAGGGCGAGGATGATCGCCACATCGGACATCCTGACGGCCGCGAGACCTGACAGGGCGCTGTCGAGGCCGACCGCGAGAAGGACGGCGATCAGTGCAACGATCGACACTGCGGCCAGGATGTAGCGCCTGGCGGCGCGTGCCGCCGCGGCGGCGAAGCTGGATGGCCGAGGTTCGATGACGGCCCCGGCGGTATCAGCGCCTAGTCGGGCCGGCGATCTCGTTCGGGAGAAGAAGCGCATCAAGCCCCCGTTCCGGCAGTCTCCCTGCCGCCCCCTGAACTGCGGCAGGACCGCCACCGGACGCTGCGGTCCAGCCCATCAATGATAACGGGACGGCGCCTCGGGTCCACCCACGACGCGGCGAACAACGCACCTCGGCATCACGCCGCACCGTGCCCAGGCAACGCCGGCGTCACCGGCGCAGTTGGCAGCGGGGCGATGCCCGCTGACCTTATGACCCCTGTCGGCCGAAAATGCACGCAAGGGACCACCCTGACGGATCGTTGGCCGCCGGACGAAGACCGTTCAGCGGGCCACGGCCAGCCGGGCGGTACGGGACTTTGCGATCCGGAGGCGGATGACCTCGGACGCTGCCGATCTCGGCAAGGTCATCGTGGGGCGACCTACGGGACTCGAACCCGTGACATCCAAGACCACAACCTGGCGCTCTACCAACTGAGCTAAGGCCGCCGCACAGGGCGCGGGGAATACGCCCGAGGCCCTCATGCCGTCAACGCCCTCGGCGCCGCCCCTGCCCCGCGCCGCTCTCCCCGCCAGGCCGCGAACGCCGCCCCCATGCGCTCGAGCGCGAGGTCGAGCGTCGCGTCGTTCTTGCAGAAGGCGAAGCGGGCGTAGTGCCGCGGCGCCGACGCCGCGTCGGCATAGAAGGCCGAGACCGGGATCGCCGTCACCTTCGCCGTCTCTGTCAGCCACCGGCAGAAGGCGACGTCGTCTCCGGCGAAGCCCAGAGGCCTGAAATCGGCCGAGACGAAGTAGCTGCCGCGCGTCTCGAGCACGCCGAAGCCCAAGCGCGCCAGCCCGGCCGACAGCCGGTCACGCTTCTCCTCGAGCCCCCGCGCGAGGCCCTCGAAATAGCTGTCGGGCTTGGCGAGGCCGACCGCGACGGCGCGCTGGAGGTTGGGCGGCGTGGTGAAGGTCAGAAGCTGGTGCGCCTTCGCCACCACCTGCGCTAGCCGCACCGGCGCCGTCACATAGCCCACCTTCCAGCCCGTCAGGCTGAAGGTCTTGCCGGCTGAGCCGATGCGCATGCAGCGGTCGCGCATCCCCGGCAGGCTCATCAGCGGGATGTGGCGCCAGCCGTCGAAGGTCAGGTGCTCGTACACCTCGTCACAGATCGCATAGGCGTCGTGCTTGGCGAGCAGGTCGGCGATGAAGGCGAGTTCGGCGGCGGTGAACACCTTCGAGCAGGGGTTCTGCGGCGTGTTCATCAAGAGCGCCTTGGTGCGCGGGCCGAAGGCGGCGGCGAGCTCGGCCCGCGGCAGTTCCCACTTCGGCGGCTCGAGGCGGACGAGCCTCGGCACCGCCCCGAGCATGCGCACCACCGGGAGGTAGGTGTCGTAGAGCGGCTCGATCAGCACCACCTCGTCGCCGGGGTCGAGCACCGCCATCAGGCAGGCGGTGATCGCCTCCGTCGCGCCCGAGGTCACCACCACCTCGCTCGCCGGGTCGGCCTCGATGCCCCAGAAGCGGCGGTTGGCGGCGGCCACAGCCTGGCGGAGCTCGGGCAGGCCGGTCATCGGCGGGTACTGGTTGCGGCCATCGAGCAGCGCGTCGGCGGCAGCTCGCAGAACATCGGCCGGCCCGTCCACATCGGGGAAGCCCTGGCCGAGATTGACGGCGCCGTGCTCGGCGGCGAGTGCGCTCATCACGGTGAAGATCGTCGTGCCGGTATTGGCGAGCAGCGTGTTCGGCGCCTTCATGGACTGAGCGGTTCCCCCCTGAGGCAACGGCGTGGCGCGCCGACTATGGCGACGACGCCACGCGCGCGCAACGTCGGCCACGCTGCGCCTGCCGAAAAATGCGGCAGATGCCTGCCCGTGATGCTGCCACCCAATCGCCGGCTGCTTCTCCCTTCGCCCGACAAGGGCTTGATGGCATGGCACATCCCGTGCAAGTTCCGCGCGCCGTAAGGACCGGGGGGCCGCAGCGCGGCGTTCTTGGCACGGCGTCTGGCGAGGAAACATCCCGGAAAACCCGCGCGTCATGAAGAAGATCGAGGCCATCATCAAGCCGTTCAAGCTCGACGAGGTGAAGGAGGCGCTGCACGAGGTGGGGCTCCAGGGCATCACCGTCGTCGAGGCGAAGGGCTTCGGCCGGCAGAAGGGCCATACCGAGCTCTATCGCGGCGCCGAATACGTCGTCGACTTCCTGCCCAAGGTGAAGATCGAGGTCGTGTGCGACGATGCCCTCGTCGACCGCGCGGTGGAGGCGATCATGTCCGCCGCCCGCACCGGCCGGATCGGCGACGGAAAGATCTTCATCTCGACGATCGAGGAGGCGATCCGGATCCGCACCGGCGAGCGCGGGGAGGACGCGATCTAGCGCCCGCATCCTCCGCCCGCACGGGCACAGGCTTCTCCGCCCCCCGCGGCACCCGCCCGGATGGCGGGCCGCGCGGCCGGCGGCGCTCCCTCAGGCCGACCATCCGCCGCGCCACGCCGGCGCGGCTCCGACTGGACCAGAACCACGTAAGGAAGGGGAACCATGGCTCCGAAGCCCGAAGTGAAGAAGGTGCTCGACATGCTCAAGGAGCACTCGGTCGAGTATGTCGATCTCCGCTTCACCGACCCGCGCGGCAAGTGGCAGCACACCGCCCAGCACGTCTCGACGATCGACGAGGACGTGTTCACCGACGGCATCATGTTCGACGGCTCCTCGATCGCCGGATGGAAGGCGATCAACGAGAGCGACATGATCCTCATGCCCGACGCAGCCTCTGCGGTGATGGACCCGTTCGCGGCGAAGCCGTCGCTGATCCTCTTCTGCGACATCGTCGAGCCGTCGACGGGCCAGGCCTACACGCGCGACCCGCGCTCGACCGCCAAGAAGGCCGAGGCCTACCTCGCCTCCACCGGCATCGGCGACACCGCCTTCTTCGGCCCCGAGGCCGAGTTCTTCGTGTTCGACAGCGTGAAGTTCGGCACGGGCGGGACCTACGGCATCTACCAGCTCGACAGCATCGAGGGACCGCAGGCGAGCCTGAAGGACTACCCCGAGGGCAACATGGGCCACCGCCCCTCGGTGAAGGGCGGATATTTCCCCGTGCCGCCGGTGGACAGCGAGAGCGACCTCCGCGCCGAGATGCTCTCGACCATGGGCGAGATGGGCGTGACCATCGAGAAGCACCACCACGAGGTGGCGCAGAGCCAGCACGAGCTCGGAATGAAGTTCAACACGCTGCTCCGCATGGCGGATCAGATGCAGATCTACAAGTACGTGATCCACAACGTCGCGCACAGCTACGGCAAGACCGCGACCTTCATGCCGAAGCCCGTCTACGGCGACAACGGCTCGGGCATGCACGTGCACCAGTCGATCTGGAAGAAGGGCAAGCCGCTCTTCGCCGGCAACGGCTATGCCGACCTCTCCGAGAGCGCGCTCTACTACATCGGCGGCATCATCAAGCACGCCAAGGCGCTCAACGCCTTCACCAACCCCTCGACCAACTCCTACAAGCGCCTGATCCCGGGCTTCGAGGCGCCGGTGCTGCTCGCCTACTCGGCGCGCAACCGCTCGGCATCCTGCCGCATCCCGTATGCGACGAACCCGAAGGCCAAGCGCGTCGAGGTGCGCTTCCCCGACCCGACGGCGAACCCCTACCTCGCCTTCTCGGCGATGCTCATGGCCGGGCTCGACGGCATCCAGAACCGCATCCACCCGGGCGAGGCGATGGACAAGGACCTCTACGACCTGCCGCCCGAGGAGCTGAAGGGCATCCCGACGGTGTGCGGATCGCTGCGCGAGGCTCTGACCGCGCTCGAGGCCGACCACGAGTTCCTGCTGAAGGGCGACGTGTTCAATCTCGACCAGATCCAGTCCTACATCGAGCTGAAGTGGACCGAGGTGTACCGCTTCGAGCACACGCCGCACCCGGTCGAGTTCGAGATGTACTACTCCGTCTGAGGCGGCACCGCCGCCTGGGGCAAGGGCCGGTCCGCTCGTTGGCGGACCGGCATCTTCCCGGCACGCTTCAACGGGAAAGCCCGCCTCACGGCGGGCTTTCCTCGTTTCGGACCCGGGTGGTCTCCGGTCAGGCGAGCTCGCGCACCCGCTCCTCTCGGCGCGCCGGCGCGGGCAGCGCCAGCGGGCGGGGAATCAGGCACTCGGGCAGGGGCTGCTGCGGCAAGCCCTTGCGGTCATCGCCCCGCGGCGTCGGCGGCGGCTCGGCGCGCGCCTCGCGCTCGGGCGGCTTCGGATAGAAGCGCAGCGACCAGAGCTGGTAGAGCGCGATCGCGAGGATCGGGCCCTTCACCAGCAGCATGTTCAGAACCGCAAAGGTCGCACCGTCCATCCGCGCCTCCCGCGCTCGAGGGCGACCAGCCTAGATCACCCCGGGCACGAAAGGGAACAGCAAGCCCCTGGCTCGGACCGGTCAGCGCCCCTTCAGAACCGGCATGCCGAGCATCGAGGAGAGCGGCGTCGGGGTGCTGCTGAGGCACCCCAAGCCGAGCATCGAGGAGAGCGGCGTCGCGCCCTTCGAGAGAAGCGGCATGCCGAGCGCCGAGGAGAACGGCGCGGGGTTCGGCCGGCCGAAGCCGAGGCCGCCGGTCGCGAACCAGCCCGGGCCCGTGATCGAGGGAATTCCGAAGGTGCCCTCGAAGGGAAGCTTTGTCTTCGCCAGGACCGGAAGCCCGAGCGCGCTCGAGAGCGGCGTGGCGTCCGACGGCATGGACGCGGAGGTGGCGGGCGCGGTCACGCCCTCGCCGACCGGCTCATGCGCATCGAGGATGCGCGTCGCCTGCTGCGCGCGGCCGAACGGCGCGAACACCACCACGAGCTCGTTGCCTGCCGCGAGCTTGTCGGCGAACCCTTCGGCGGCGGCGCGCGGCAGGCCGATCGCCCGCATCGCCGCGATCTCGCCCTCCCGGTCGGGTGCCGCTCCCCTCTCCCCCGCTCCGAAGCGGTGGACGTCGCGGTACCCCGCGTTGCGGAGCTCGCCGAGCGCCGCCTCGACATGGCGGCGGCTCGCATAGAGCCTGCTGATCATCGTCGTCATGGACCGTCCACCCTCAGCTTGAGACAGAGATGTTGCGGGAATAGCCGCGCGCGCCGTCCTGCCCGCCGGCACGCGCAAGCAATGGCAGCATCGTGGCGAGCGCCGCAAGCAGGAGCACGATCTCGACCGCGAAGACGAGCGAATAGCCGGCAGCCTGGCCGAGCGCGGCGACGAGGCCCGGGCTCGCCGAGGCAAGGTCGCGCATCGGCGCGCCGAGCGCGACGCCGACACCGGCAGCCGTCGCCTGCACCGCCCCCCAGGCGCCGAGCGCAAGCCCGGCCTGGTCCTTCGGCGCGAGGTTCATCGTCGCCGTCAGCGTGCCGTGGCCGAACAGCCCGGCCCCGAAGCCGACCGCCATGACGCCGCCGATGAACAGCGCCGCCGACCCCGCCGGCGCGGCGGCCAGCACCGCGGCGAACCCCAATGCGCCGGCGAGACCGCCGGCGACCGCCATGCGGAACGGATCGGCGCCGCGGCTCAGCACGCGCGAGGCGAGCGCGAAGCCCGCGAGGCTGCCACCGGCGAGGCTCGCCGTGAGCCGGGTCGTCTCGGACACGGTCATGCCCAGAACCTCGCCGCCATAGGGCTCGAGCAGCACGTCCTGCATCCCGAAGGCCATCGTTCCGAGGCCGATCGCCACCAGACGCGGCACCGCCCGATTGCCCGAGAGATAGAGCGCGATCGCCTCGCGGAAGCCGGGATCGTCCGCCGGCGCGGCCTCCATCCCGCGCCGGCGCGCCTCCTGCTTCCACAGCGCGACGCCGTTGAGCGCGAGCGTGACCACCGCCGAGGCCTGGATCACCTGGATCAGCCGCCCAGGGCTGAACGGCTCGAGCGCGAGGCCGAAGACGAGCGCGCTGCCGATCATGCCGACCAGCAGCATGACGTACATCAGCCCGACCACGTTCGGCCGCTGCTCCGGCCGCGCGAGATCGGTCGCGAGCGCGAGGCCGATCGTCTGCGTCATGTGCACGCCCGCGCCGACGAGCAGGAACGCGAGCGCCGCCGAGACCTGGCCGATCCACGCGGGGGCCCGCGCGGCCTGGCCCTCGCCTGCGAGCACGAGCAGCGCGAAGGGCATGATGGCGAGGCCGCCGAACTGCAGCATCGAGCCGCGGAACAGGAAGGGCACGCGCCGCCAGCCGAGCACGCAGCGATAGGTGTCCGACCGGTAGCCGATCAGCGCACGGAAGGGAGCGAACAGCACCGGCAGGGCGATCATGCTCGCCACCAGCGAGGCGGCGAGGCCGAGCTCGACGATCATCACCCGGTTCAGCGTGCCGACCAGCAGGACGAGCGAGATGCCGACCGAGACCTGCACCAGGGAGAGGCGCAGCAGGCGTGGCAGCGGCAGGTCCGGCGAGGCGGCATCGGCGAAGGGCAGGAAGCGGGGTCCGGCTTCGACCCAGAGCTTCATGGCCTTCTGGCTGATCCGGTTCATCGTCTGGAGCCTGCCGCGGGAGATCCTGCTGCCGGAACGAAGCCCGACGCCTGCGGGCGACGCGGGGTCGCCGGCCGGGGCGGATGGGCGAGCCGGAGCACGGCGGGCCTGGCGCCGCCCGGATCGGGCAGGCCAGCCCCGCCGGCCCGGCGCGGCGCGCTACTGCGTCGACGCCGGCCCCGTGGCCTCACCGGGCGGCGCTTCCGGCCGCTGCAGCAGGGTCACGCTCTGTGGCGGGCCGGCCCGCGGCGTGATGGTCACGACGAAGGCAGCCGCATCGGCCGGCATGCCCGAGACCGGCATGACGTTGATGACGTAGGGCTGCTCCGCCGCCTGCGCGACGTTCACCGCCGGTGCCTGGACATCGGCCCGGCGGGCCTTGCTGCCCTGCCAGAAGTCGGCCATCCAGGTGGTGTTGGTCATCACGGCGGCATGCACCGTGAGCGAGATCACCGCCACCCCGCCGAGGAAGAGCGGCAGGCCGACGGTGGGCTTCACCACGCACCAGATTCGTCCGTTGTTCATGGTGCTGCCCCCTCTACTTCAGCCAGGGGGAGTAGATGTAGGCCAATATGTGGGCGAACAGCGCGATGACGAAGAAGACGCGCGAGCCGTCGATCACATGCTTATGCAGGGCTTCCGACTCCTTGATCGTCAGACCCGTGGGCCAGACTTTGTTCGGATCGTCGAGATCGTCCATCGTTTCTTTTCTCCTTCCTCTCTGACGCACGAACCGTTGCCAGCCTGACCATCGGGCCCTGAGGGACGGGATGGAGGGAGGCGTTCGCGAACGCGGCCCCAAGGTGCGACCGGCGCCTGCAGCGACCTCGCGGGGCGGCAGCCCCGGCCGCGGACCGATCTGTCAGTTGGCTCTGACAGATACGACTGTCATAACGACTTGACAGTTGCCTGTCAATCGTTCCCCGACCGGCACGGGCTCACCGACCACGCCTCAGCATCCGTCCTCCGCGATCCTCACAGGACATTGCGGACCGGCGGTTCCACAGCCGTGCTACAATCGGGCAGTGTCGCGGGGTGCCTGAATGCGCCGCCTGATCCTCCTTTTCCTGCTCGCGCCTCTGGCGTCGGCGTCGTCGGTCGCCCGGCTCGACCAGCGCCCCTTCTCGCTCGAGGTGACGCCCGCCTGCTGCGCGATCACCTTCACCGCCTACATCCTCGGCGTGTTCCCGCTCGAAGGGCGGTTCGGCGCCTTCGCGGGCCGACTCGACACGCAGGGCGCTGGGGGAACCGCTCGGGCCGAGGCGCGGATCGACGCCGCGAGCCTGGTGCTCGATGGCGGCCCGATCGAGCAGGACGTGAAGGCGCCCCACTTCCTCGATGTCTCCCATTACCGGGACATCCTCTTCCGCGGCGCCGCCACTGTCGCCGGGGCGGAGGTGCTGAGCGGCGAGCTCACCATCCGGGGCGTGACCCGGCCGGTCTCGCTGAGGCTGCGGCAGGAGGGCGGCACGGTGCTGGCCGAGACCCGCATCAGCCGCAGCGCCTTCGGCATCACCGCGAGGCCGGTCCTCGCCGGCGACACGATCGCGATCCGCATCATCGCGCCCCTGCCGCGCTGAAGCCCGTGTGGCGCGGGCCTCCGCCCGCGCGCATGATGGCCGCCGTGTCCGAAGACGCCGCCCCTCCCTCCTCCTCGTCAGCCTTCTCGCCGCTCCGGAACCGGGTCTTCCGCGCGGTGTGGATCGGCAATGCCGCGGCCGGGCTCGGCACCTGGCTGCAGAACACCGGCGCCGGCTGGCTGATGACCGACCTCGCGCCCGAGCCCGCCATGGTCGCCGCCGTCCAGGCGGCGACGACGCTGCCGATCTTCCTGCTCGCCCTGCCCGCCGGCGCGCTCGCCGACATCATCGACCGGCGGCTGTTCCTGATCGTGTCGATGGCGGTGCAGGCCGTCGCCGCGGTCGGTCTCGCGGCGCTCACCCTCGCCGGGCTGACCGGCGCGTGGGCGCTGCTGTTCTTCACCTTCCTGATCGGCGCCGGCAACGCGATGAGCATGCCCGCCTGGGCGGCCGTGACGCCCGAGCTCGTCAAGCGCGAGGAGCTGCCGCAGGCGATCGCCCTTCACGGCATGGCGTTCAACGGCGCGCGCGCCGTCGGCCCGGCGATCGGCGGCGTCGTGCTCGCCACCGCCGGCGCCTGGGCCTGCTTCGCGGCCAACGCGCTCTCCTACCTGCCGCTGATCGGCGCCTTCGCGTCGTGGAGGCGCGACGCGGCCAACGCGCCCTCGCGCGAGCGCTTCCTCTCCGCGGTGAAGGCGGGGCTGCGCTACGTCGGCTCGACGCCGGGGCTGCAGCGGCTGATGATCCGCGCCGCACTGCTGTTCGCCTTCGCATCCGCGCCCTGGGCCTTCCTGCCGTTGATCGTGCGCGAGCGCCTCTCGAGCGGGCCCGAGACCTTCGGCCTCCTGCTCGGCGCGATGGGCGTCGGCGCCGTGCTCGGCGGACTCCTGATGCCGCGAATCCGGAGGCTGATGCGGCCCGACATGGTGGTCGCCGCCGGCGGGGTGCTCGCCTCGGCTGCGATCCTCGCGCTCGGCCTCGGCCGCCATCCGCTGATCGCTGCCGCCGGAATGTTCGCCTACGGCATGGTCTGGATCACGACGATCGCCACGCTCCAGGTCGCCGCCCAGATGTCGCTTCCGGGCTGGGTGCGGGCCCGCGCGCTGTCGCTCTACCAGATGGCGTTCTTCGGCGCGCTGAGCGGCGGCACGCTGCTCTGGGGCTGGGCGGGCGAGATCTGGGGCATCGTGCCGGCGATGTCTGCCGCTGCGGCGGGCGGCGTCGCCGCCGCGGCGATCGGCCTCCGCGTCCGGCTGCCCTCGGCGGATGCGCAGGCCGCCCTGCCTGCCGGCTCGGCGCTTGCCGTGCCGCTGCCGCGCCCCGCGCATCCGGCCTCGCCCGAGCGCGGCCCGGTGGTGGTGACGATCCGCTACGTCGTGCCGAAGGAAAAGACGCGCTCCTTCCTCACGCTCATGGACGAGGTGGCACGCTGCCGCCGCCGCGACGGGGCCTTCGCCTGGCGCATCCTCGAGGACATGCAGGCGGACGGGGAGTGGCTCGAGATGTTCGGCCTCGAGCGCTGGGGCGACTATGCCGGCCACGCCGCGCGCATCACCGAGGCCGAGGCGGCGCTGATCGCGCGCGTCGCCTCGCTGCACCAGGGCGCGGGACCGCCCGAGGCGCATCTCTACCTCGCGCCGACCGCCTGGCGCGGGTAGCAGGCGTCAGCGCTTCCTGGCAGCCGCCGGCTTCTCGAGGATCGCCCAGAGCTCGGCGGTGACGATGCCGTCCTGCGCCAGCCCGTGCTCGGCCTGCACGGCCGCGACCGCGACCTCCGTTCCAGCACCGAAATCGCCGTCGATCGCCAGCATGAAGCCGCGGCCGGCGAGCAGGCGCTGGAGCCGCTCCACATCCTCGCCCTTCGAGCCACGGCGCAGCACCGGGTGGCCGGGCCCGGCGCCGGTGGCCGACCGCTCAAGCGCCTCGATGCGCGCGATCGCGGCCTTGGCCTTGGACGTGTACTGCCGACGGTCGTCGAGCCCGTTGAGCCCGCCATTGACCTTGCGGGTCACGGCGATGACGTCGTCGCGGTCGCAGTCGGGGTTGATGTTGCGCCGCTTCCAGTACTCGCAGGCGATCCGGAGCGACAGCACCGGCTCGGCTGCCGCCTCGGGGTCGTTCTCGAGATCGACGCCGAGCGCCTGGCCGAACTCGCGGTAGTTCGCCCGGCCGGTGAGCTGCAGGAGCCCCCTGCCCTTGTAGCGCCGCCCGTCGCCGCGCCTCGTGTTGCCGAGGTCGGCGCGGCCCTCGTACGCGTCGCCAGAGGCGAACTCCTCGATTGTCCTGAAACCAGCGGTTTCGTGGCAGGTCTGGGCGAGGAAATGCGCGATCCTGAGCCGCGTGTCGATGCCGTAGCCGGCGAGCGTCGGCGCCAGCACCTCGCCGACCGCGGTGATGATCTCCCGCTGGCGATCGGCGAGCGCGCCCGAGAACCGCGGGGCGATCTCGAACATCGTCTGCGCATCGACCGGTATCATCCGCGCCCCTCCCGATCCGGCGCGCCCTGATGCGCGTCCCGGGCAAGCCTAGCGCGGCCCGCTCCGTGACGCGACCGTTCCGTTGCGTCGCCGGTCAGCGCCGGCGGAGGCGATCTCGACCATCGCGAGGTCGCCGCCGATGAGCAGCTCCCGCGCCCGCGCCATCCGCCGCTCGGTCACGTAGCGCCAGGGCGAGATGCCGGTGGCGGCGCGGAAGGCGCGCGAGAAATGGAAGCGGCTCATCCCCGCGGCGGCGGCAAGTTCGTCGAGCGTGATCTCGCCGGCGAGGTTCTCCTCGACCCAGGCGCGGACCGCGCGCTGCTCAACCGCGCCGCGCTGCGCGCCGCGGGCTACACGCGCGAGACGCCAGACCCGCCGGGCGGGGTGATCGAGCGCGACGCAGCGGGCAACCCCACAGGCCTCCTCCTCGCCAGGCCAAACGCTCCGATCCTCTACGCGACGCTGGCCAAGGGCCCGAAGCTCGAGCCCGACCAGCAGCGCCTCTCGACGCGATGGTTCATGCGCGAGCTGAACCGCCTTGGCGTCACCTCCGCGATCGACGCGGGCGGCGGCTTCCAGAACTGGCCCGAGGACTACGCGGTGATCCGCGACCTCCACCGCGACGGGCTGCTCACGCTGCGCATCGCCTACAACCTCTTCACCCAGAGCAAGGGGAAGGAGGCTGAGGACTTCGCGGCGTGGACAACGATGCTCTCGCCGCGCGAGGGCGACGAGACCTTCCGCCACAACGGCGCGGGAGAGATGCTCGTGTTCTCCGCCGCCGACTTCGAGGACTTCCGCGAGCCGCGCCCCGACCTCCCCGCCATGATGGAGGAGGAGCTCGAGCGCGTGGTGCGCATCCTCGCCGCGCGAAGCTGGCCGTGGCGGCTGCACGCCACCTATGACGAGACGATCTCGCGCGCGCTCGACGTCTTCGAGAGGGTGGATCGCGACATCCCGCTCGGGACTCTCGGCTGGTTCTTCGACCACGCCGAGACGATCTCGCCCCGCAACATCGACCGGGTGGCGCGGCTCGGCGGCGGCATCGCCGTGCAGCACCGCATGGTCTACCAGGGCGAGGATTTCGTCTCACGCTACGGCGCCAGAGCGGCCGAGGAAGCACCCCCCGTCGCCCGCATGCTCGCCGCCGGCGTTCCGGTCGGCGCAGGAACCGATGCCACGCGCGTGGCGTCCTACAACCCCTGGGTCTCGCTCTGGTGGCTCGTCTCGGGCGGCACGCTCGGGGGGCTGCGAACCACGCGGCCCGATGCGCGGCTCCCGCGCGAGCAGGCGCTGAGGCTCTGGACGGAGGCCAACACCTGGTTCTCCGGCGAGCAGGGCCGGAAGGGCGTGATCGCTCCCGGAACGCTCGCCGACCTCGCTCTCCTCTCCGACGACTACTTCTCCGTCCCGGAAGCCGACATACGCCACATCACCGCCGACCTGACGCTGCTCGACGGTCAGGTGGTGCACGGCGCGGGGCCGTTCGCGGACCTCGCCCCGCCTCTGCCCCCGATCGCGCCCGACTGGTCTCTGGTGAAGCGCTTCGGCGGATACCAGGGAGGACTGCGGTCGGACGCCTCGCCGCGCGCGCTCTGCTGCGCGAGCCCCTGCGCGGTGCACGGCCACGCGCACGGCTCGGTGATCACGCGGACCGTTCCGGCGTCGAACCCACGCGATTTCTGGGGCGCGCTCGGCTGCGCCTGCTGGCTCTGATGGTGGCAGAGGCGCCGCCGGGTGCCTTCGCGCCGCTGAAGCAACGCGTGTTCGCGGTGCTCTGGGCGGCGACGGTGGTCGGCAACATCGGCACCTGGATGCGGGATGTCGGCTCGGGCTGGCTGATGGTCACGCTCTCGCCGTCGGCCACCGTGGTCGCGCTCGTGCAGGCGGCGACGAGCCTGCAGGTGTTCCTGCTCGCCCTGCCCGCCGGCGCGCTCGCCGACCTCGTCGACCGCCGCCGCGTGCTCATCCTCGTATAGGCCTTCCTGCTGGGGGTGGTGTCGCTGCTCGGCATGCTGGCCGCTGCCGACGCGCTCGCCCCGTGGTCGCTCCTGCTGCTCACCTTCCTTGCCGGAAGCGGCGCGGCGGTCGGGCAACCGGCCTGGCAGGCGGTGGTGCCCAAGCTCGTTCCGCGCCCGCTGCTCCGCCCGGCGGTGGCGCTGAACAGCCTCGGCATCAACATCAGCCGCGCGATCGGGCCGGCGCTCGGCGGGCTGATCGTCGCCACCCTCGGCGTGCCGGCCGCCTATGCTGCCGATGCCGCCACCTATGCGGTGGTGATCGCCGCGCTGCTGTGGTGGCGCCGCACCGCCCCGGAGCCGCAGGGCCCGCCCGAGCGGCTCGGCGGCGCCATGCGCGCGGGCCTCCGCTACGCCGCCGGGTCTGCCCCGCTCCGCCGCGTGCTGTTCCGCGCGGGGCTGTTCTTCGCCTTCGGCGCGGCACCCTGGGCGCTCCTGCCGCTCGTTGCGCGGGCGCTGCCCGATGGCGGGCCGGCGGCGTTCGGGCTGATGCTCGCCGCCGTCGGCGCCGGCGCGGTCGCGGGCGCGCTCGCGCTGCCGCGGCTCAGGGCACTCGTCTCGGCAGACGGCGCCGTGTTCGCCGCGACCGTTTCGGTCGCTGCCGCGATGGCCGGGCTCGCACTGGCGCCAGCCCTGCCCGCCGCGACCGCCGCCGCCGCGCTCGCGGGCTTCGGCTGGATCGTCGCAGTGACGACGCTCAACGTCTCCGCGCAGGGCGTGCTGCCCGCCTGGGTGAGGGCGCGCGGCCTCGCGCTCTACCTCACCGTGTTCTACGGCGCGATGACCGCCGGCAGCGTGGCGTGGGGGCAGCTCGCCGACGCAACCTCGGTTCCGGCGGCGCTCGCCGCCGCCGGGGCGCTTGCGGTCCTCGTCGGGCTCGCGGCACGGCGGGTTCTCCTGCCCGAACTCGAGGCCGACCTCGCTCCGGCCGGGTCCTGGCCGGAGCCGGTGCTGGCCGCCCCGGTCGGGGACGAGGGCGGGCCGGTGGTCGTCACCGTCTCCTACCGGATCGACCCGGCGGAGGCTGGGCCGTTCCGCGAGGCGATCGCCCGCCTCGGCGCGCTGCGGCGCCGCGACGGCGCGCTGCGATGGGGCGTCATGGAGGACGCGGCCGACCCGGCGCGGATCACCGAGTGGTTCGAGGTCGCCACCTGGGGCGAGCATCTCCGCCAGCACGCGCGGCTGACCGCGGCCGACGTTCCGCTGCAGGAGGCGGCGCGCGCCTTCCACCGCGGCGACGGCCCGCCGGCCGTCTCCCACCTGCTCCCGCTCGAGGCCGCCAGGTGAGGGCGGCCTCACCGCATGCCGAGCACTGCGGCGGCGATGCCGAGATAGACGAGCACGCCGACGACATCCGCCATCGAGGTGACGAGCGGGGCCGACGAGGTCGCCGGGTCGGCGCCGAAGCGCGACAGCACGAAGGGCAGCGACATGCCGATCAGGCTGCCGATGACGACGATCGCGACCATCGCCGCGGCCACCACCGCCGCGATCTCGGGCCCCGCGCGCACGAAGCCGATCAGCGAGACCGCGAGCGCCATGATCGCGCCGAGCATCCCCGCCACCACCACCTCGCGCGAGATCAGCCGCGCATAGTCCCGCACGGTGACGTCGCCGGTGGCGAGCGCGCGCACCATCAGCGTCGAGGCCTGCGAGCCGGCGTTGCCGCCCGAGGCGATGAGCAGCGGCAGGAAGAACACCAGCGCGACATTCGCCGCGATCATCCCCTCGAAGGCGGCGATGCCGAAGCCCGAGAGGATGTTCCCGAACACGAGCAGCACCAGCCAGACGATGCGCAGCCGCCACAGCGTGGTGATCGTCGCCTCGAGCACGTTCACCACCATCGGCCCGCCGCGCTCGCGCCGGGCGAAGGCAAGCGCCGCCTGCTTCTGGAAGGTGTCGGTCGTCTTCTCCTCGAGCACGTCGATCGCGTCGTCGGCGGTGACGACGCCGACGAGCTTCTCGCCGCCGTTGACCACCGGCAGCGCGATCAGGTCGTACTGCTCGATCAGCGTCGCGGCCTCTCCGCGGGGCGCGTCAGCCGAGACGGTGACCACCTCGCGGCGCATCACATCCTCGATCCGCGCACCCGGCGGGGCGAGCAGGAGGTCGCGCAGCGACACCACGCCGACGACGCGGCGTGCCTCGTCGATCACGTAGGCGTCGTAGATGGTCTCGCGTTCCGGCGCCTCGCGGCGGAGATGGGCGAACACCTCCTCGACCGACATGTCCGGCCGCACCGTCACGTAGTCGGAGGTCATCACCGCGCCGACGGTGTTCTCGGGATAGGCGGCGAGCTTGCGGATGTCCTCGCGCTCGGCCTGGGCGAGGCCTGGCAGGATCGCGGCGCGCTCGTCCTCCGGCAGGCGCTTGTAGAGATCCGCCCGCTCGTCGGGCTCCATCGCGGCGAACACGCGGCCGAGCTCGGGGCGCCTCAGCGCGCGGGCGAGCGCGAGCTGGTCCTCCGGCGCGAGATAGCCGAAGGCCTGCGCCTGCTGCTTCACCGGCAGGGCGAGCAGCACGCTGGCCTGGAGCGGCGGGGCGAGCGCCGTGAGCACCTCGGCGATGTCGAACGGGTGCCAGGTGGCGAGCTCGCGGCGGACGCCGTCGGCGCCACGGTCGGCGAGCAGGGCGGCGACCTGGGTCGCCTCGGCGATGTCGGTCACGATTGCGTCTCCTCAGGCGTCTGGGCGGCGCCCGGACGGGAGACGCCGGGGCCTCAGCCCCGCCCTGCCCCCCGGCCGCGCGCGGATCGGGCGTCGTGTGCGGGCCGTCGGCTCACGCCGGCGGCCGGGCGACTACTGCCGTCGTCCATGCGTCGCTCCTCGGTCGGGCTGCGGATGCCCGGATCGGTCCGGGCTGCGGCGAGATGGTCGATCGCGGCACGGCTGTCAACCGTTCCGCGGCCGCGCGGAGCCCATCATCGGCCTGGCCGATGCGCGGCATCGCGCACGCTGGTTTGAACCGGCCCCGGCCTCTCCCATCTCGGAAGCGAAGCAGCGGGCAAATCCCCGCCACGGAGACAGGGCATGGCCACCCCGACCGCGAGCCCGGCGCCCCTGGGCAGGCTCCACCACATCACCGCGATCGCCGCCGACCCTGCGGCCAACCTCGCCTTCTATCAGGGCGTGCTTGGGCTGAGGCTGATCAAGCGCACGGTGAATTTCGACGATCCGGGCACCTACCACCTCTACTATGGCGACGAGGTTGGCACGCCCGGAACGATCCTGACCTTCTTCCCCTATGTCGGCGCCGCCAGGGGCCGGCACGGCACGGGCCAGGCGGAGGAGATCGCCTTCGCCATCCCGCCCGCGTCGCTCGGCTACTGGATCGAGCGGCTGGCGGCGAAGGGCGTCGCCTGCGACCGGCCGGCGAAGCGCTTCGGCGAGACCGTGCTCGCCTTCCGCGACCCCGACGGGCTTCTGCTCGAGCTCGTGGCGGACGAGGGAGCGGCCGACGTGGCGGGCTTCTCGGTGGGCGACGTTCCGGCCGAGCACGCGATCCGCGGCTTCCGCGGCATCACCCTCTGGCTCGACGACATCGCGCCGACGGCATCGGTGCTGACGGAGGTGCTCGGCTACGCGGCAGGGCCGGCCGAGGGCGGACGCCACCGCTTCGTCCACCCCGGCGACGGGCTCGGCCGCGTCGTCGACCTGCGCGCAGCCAAGGGCTTCTGGCGCGGCGCGCAGGGTGCTGGCACCGTCCACCACGTCGCCTTCCGCGCCGCCGACGACAGGGCGCAGGAAGGGGCGACGGCGGCTCTCGCGCCGATGGGCGTGCGCGTGACGCCGCAGCAGGACCGGAACTACTTCCGCTCGACCTACTTCCGCGAGCCGGGCGGGGTGCTGTTCGAGGTCGCGACCGACGATCCCGGCTTCGCGATCGACGAGCCGGTCGAGCGGCTCGGCCAGGCGCTGATGCTGCCCGCGCGCTACGAACGCCACCGCGCCGAGATCGAGGCGGTTCTGCCGCGCATCGAGCCTGAGCCGGCGTGATGGCCGCGCTCACCGAAGCCGCGCGCTTCGTCCACACCGTGGAGGCGCCCCGCACCGGGGCGCCGACCAGCGCGCTGCTGCTGCTGCACGGCACGGGCGGCGCCGAGCATGACCTCCTGCCGCTCGGCCGCGCGGTCGCGCCGGATGCGGTGCTGATCAGCCCGCGCGGGCCGGTGCTCGAGAACGGCATGGCGCGGTTCTTCCGCCGCGTCGCCGAGGGCGTGTTCGACGAGGCGGATGTCATCGCCCGCGCGGCCGACCTCGCCGCCTTCGCGCGGGAGGCGGCGGCCCGCCACGCGCCCGGCCTGCCGCTTGCGGCGCTCGGCTACTCCAACGGCGCCAACATCGCCGCCGCCGTGATGCTGCTGCACCCCGATGCGCTCGACGCAGCGGTGCTGCTGCGCGCGATGGTGCCGCTCGTCCCCGAGCGCCTGCCCGACCTCTCGGGAAAGCGGGTGCTCGCCCTCTCAGGGATCGCCGACACGATCGCCCCGCCGGACGGCGCCGAACGGCTCGCCGGCCTGTTCCGCCGCGCCGGTGCCTCGGTCGGGACGCGCGCGCTGCCGGCGGGGCACGGGCTTGTGCAGGCGGACGTGGATGCGTCGGCTGGGTTCCTGCGCTAGAAGCGCTGCGACATCGGCAGTGAAGGCACGGATGGGAAGGCAGACATGACGCTCGCGCGACGGTCACTGCTCGGGACGGCGCTGGCGATGCCCTTCGTGGGCCGCGCCACGGCCCAGGGGCACGCACACCATGGCGACATGTTCCACTCGCTGCGCGGCCCCGGCGCGATTCCCCTGCCGCCGCAGACGGCCGCGCAGTGGGTGACCGGCAGCCCCGCCCCCGCCGGCCCGCCGGGACGGTGGGAGGCGCGGGCCCCGCTGCCGCTGCCGCGGTCGGAGATGGCCTGGGGCGTCTCGCTCAGGGGCCGCGTGCACATCATCGGCGGCTATGGCGAGCAGCGGGTGGACCGCAACTACCACCATGCCTACGACCCCGCGGCCGACCGCTGGATCGAGCTCGCCCTCCTGCCACGGGGCGCGAACCATGTCGGCGTCGTCGCCGATGACGCCGCCGGCGTGATCTACGCGCTCGGCGGGTTCGTCGAGCAGAACCGCACGCCGCACAGCGACTGCTTCGTGTGGGAGATCGAGACGAACCGCTGGCGCGGCATCGCTCCCCTGCCGCGCCCGCGCGGCGCCGGTGCCGCGGTGATGCTCGACGGCCTGGTGCACCCATCGGCGGCGCCGGCGACGGGGCGGATCGCGCCTCCGTCGGCTGGCACGAGATCTACGACCCGAGGGCCGACCGCTGGCAGGTGGCCCGACCTCTGCCGGGCGCGCGCGACCATACCGGAACCGTGACGTTCAATGGGATGATCCACGTGATCGGCGGGCAGTTCAACGATTTCGGCCAGAACACGGCGCTGCACCACGTCTACGACAAGGCGGCCGACCGCTGGTCGCTCCGCGCGCCGCTGCCGACCGCGCGCTCCGGCCAGGGCGCGGCGGTGGTCGGAGACCGGATCTACGTGATGGGCGGCGAAGGCGGCACGCCCGGCCTGCCCGGCGGCCCGACCGGCAACGTGTTCGGCCAGATGGAGAGCTACCACCCCGCAAGCGACACCTGGCAGCACCACGCGCCGATGCCGACGCCGCGGCACGGGCTCGGCGCCGCTGCGGTCGATGGCCGAATCTACGTCGCCGGCGGCGGGCCGATCGTCGGCGGCGGCGTGCAGAGCGCGGTGCACGAGGTGTTCATCCCCGCCTGACCGGATGGCCTGATGCTCCGCCGCGCCCCTATGCCCGCCACGCTGGCGGCCGCCACAGCCTCGCATGCCGCGCCCGGCCTCGTCGCCGCGCTGCGGCGTGGCGGGCTCGTCGCCTGCATGCGGCATGCGACCACCGGCCGGTCGCTGATCGACACCGGCCGGCTGGGCGACCGGGCGGGCCGGCGGAACCTGTCCGCGGCGGGGCGCAGGCAATCCCCGGCGCTCGGCCGCACCGTCGGCCGGATCGGCATCCCCATCGGCGCGGTGCTGGCCCAAGCGCCGGCCTCTGGCAACGACATCCTCGCCGGCCACATCCTCCTGCTTGGCATGGTCCTTGGCCGCCCGCTCGCGCAGGCGGAGTTTCCCAAGGGCGCGCTTGCGGTGTTCCGGCCCGGCAGCGGCGAGGCTGCGCCTTCCGGCATCGTGACCGCGGAGGAGATCATCTCGGCAGCGGGTTGACGCGAGCCTGCAGGCGTTCCCACCTATCGACGAGACGCAAGGAGGACCCGGATGCATCCGACGCGGAACGACATCGCCGAGAATTCGCGCAACGGCGTGATCGCGCTGCTGAACGCACGGCTCGCCGACCTGATCGACCTGCAGCTCGCGCTCAAGCACGCGCACTGGAACGTCAAGGGGCCGCACTTCATCGCGCTGCACGAGATGTTCGACGACCTCCAGGGCGGCCTCTCGGAACCGATCGACGACATGGCCGAGCGCATTGTCGCCCTTGGCGGTACCGCGATGGGCAGCGTGCAGGCGGTCGCGGCGGCGACGTCCCTTGCCCCCTTCCCCGGTGACGTGTTCGACGGCCTCCGCATCGTCGAGGCGCTGGCCGACCGGACGGCCGCGCTCGCGCGATCGGTGCGCAAGGGCATCGAGGAGACCACCGAGATGGGCGACGCCGACGCCGCCGACCTTCTCACGGGGCTGTCGCGCCAGCTCGACAAGGCCCTCTGGTTCCTCGAGGCGCATCTCCAGCGCGGCTGATGTACCATCCGATCCCGGAACTCGGCTTCACCCCGGGAGGTAGCGCCGGCGAGGCCGCGGGCGCCGTCTTCGCGATCTACTACGACAACGTCGCCGACCGCGCCTTCGAGCGCGCGGCCGACACGTTCCTGCGCCAGGCCAGCCGCTGGTTCCCGGGAAGCGTGCCGCTGAAGCACGGCGCCACCTCGGTGGCGGATCTCCTGCGCGCGTGGGACAGGGTGGCGGCGGAGGTCAACGGCGCAGCGTCCAGCATCCTCTGCGGCGCGTTGTTCACCCACGCCTCGAAGGGTGGGCCCTATCCCGGCGGGCTCGAGGGCGGGCTCGAGCTCGCGCCGATCGACCGCGCGACCATGACCTGCCCGACCGACATCACGGTGGAGAACGCGCAGATCGGGCGGATGACGCAGCTCCCCTGGGCGCCGAACGCCTTCCTGCTGTGCTGCGGCTGCAACACGGGGACGTCCTCGGCGCCCGGGCACCCGTCGGTCGCGCAGAAGTTTGCCGTGCGGCAAGGCGTGCGTACGCTCGGCCAGCAGGGGTACTCGTCCTTCTCCATGCGCTGGGGCTACTACCGGCGCACCACGCCGGCGACGGTCGAGATGTGCCTCTGGGCCTGTTCGGGCGGGCGCAACACGTTCCCGCTCTTCGCGACCGATGCGCGGCTGCCCGGCCTCGTCTTCCGCTGAGCCGAAGCCGGCTCAGGCGTACTTGCCGGGCCGCAGTACCTCGGCGGGCGAGACCCAGGCGAACACGGCGAAGCGCGGGAACCAGGCGGCGGCGAGATGCGCCATCACAGCCTCCACCCTGTCCTCGCGCGCCACCATCTCGAACCGCACGGTCGGGCCGTCGAAATCCGCCGGCCCCGCGGTGTCGAGGGCGCGGTTCCAGTGCCCCTCGCCATGCGTGAGGTTCCAGCCGCGCAGGCCGAGCTCGCGCAGGTCGCGCGCCAGACGATCCGCCACCTCGGCTTCCGCGACGATGGTGATGACCCGCAGTGTCGCCATCAGCCGCCTCCGGCGAGCAGCTGGGCGAGCGCCGCGTAGAGCGGCAGGCCCAGCGAGAGGTTGAAGGGGAAGGTGACGGCGAGCGCGGCCGTCAGCGCGAAGGCGGGATTGGCCTCAGGCAGCGCAAGCCGGACCGCGGCGGGTGCGGCGATGTAGGAGGCGGAGGCCGCGAGCGTCGCGAGCATCGCGATGCCGCCCTCGCCGAGCCCGGCCGCACGCCCGACCAGCGCGCCGAAGAGGCCATTGGCGAGCGGCGCCGCGATCGCGAAGCCGAGCAGGAACGGCCCGACGCGGCGGAGGTCGCCGAAGCGGCGCGCCGCCGTCACCCCCATGTCGAGCAGGAAGAGCGTCAGCGCCCCCGCGAAGCCGCTCGCGAAGAACGGCGAGACGGGGGCATAGCCGCGCTCTCCCGTCAGCGCGCCGATCGCGAGGCCGCCAAGGAGCAACAGGATCGAGCGGCCAGCCAGGACCTCCGCCGCAAGCGCGCCGAGGCTGAGCTCGCCCCCCATCGCGCGCCGGCCGAGCAGCACCGCCACGGCGATGCCGGGCGCCTCCATGACCGCGAGCAGCGCCGGCACGAACCCCTCGACCGCGATGCCGGCCGCCTGCATCCAGGCGAGCCCCGCGACGAAGGTGACGGCCGAGACGGAGCCGTAATGCGCCGCCACCGCCGCGGCGTCGGCCGGCTCGAACCGCCCCGCGCGCCTCAGCACCGGGTAGCACCAGATCGGGATCGCCGCGCCGAGCAGGACCGAGGCGACCAGCGGCCAGATCACCGAGGAGACCGGCGATGCCGAGAGCGCGACACCCCCCTTCATGCCGATCGCCAGCAGGAGGTAGATGGTCAGCCCCTGGTGGACCGGCTCGGGCAGCCGCAGGTCGGAGCCAAGCCGCTGCGCGGCGATGCCGAGACAGAACGCGAGCAGCATCGGCGACAGCAGGTTCTGGCCCAGCAAGGTCAGCGGTCCATCCATGTCCGCTCACTGCCACAACCGCTTGTGGCGCGGAAGGCCGATGGCCTACTGTGCCTGCCCTGATGAGGAACACAGCATGAACGACCTGTTCGGCGGCAAGCCCGGCAAGGCGGAGGCCGGCTACACCGCCAAGGACATCGAGGTGCTCGAGGGTCTCGAGCCCGTGCGCCGCCGCCCGGGCATGTACATCGGCGGCACCGACGAGGGCGCGATGCACCACCTCGTCGCCGAGATCCTCGACAACGCGATGGACGAGGCGGTGGCCGGCCACGCCAGCTTCATCGAACTGACGCTCGGGAAGGACGACTGGGTGACCGTCCGCGACAACGGCCGCGGCATCCCGGTCGACCCGCACCCGAAGTTCAAAGACAAGTCCGCCCTCGAGGTGATCCTCACCACGCTGCATTCGGGAGGCAAGTTCGGCGGCAAGGCCTATGCCACCTCCGGCGGCCTGCATGGCGTCGGCGCCTCTGTGGTGAACGCGCTCGCCGAGACGATGGAGGTCGAGGTCGCGCGCGACCGCACGCTGTTCGCGATGAGCTTCTCCAGGGGCAAGCCGACCTCGAAGCTCCTCACCAAGGGCGCGGTGAGCAACCGCCGTGGCACCGAGGTGCGCTTCCGCCCCGACCGCACGATCTTCAAGGACGCGCATTTCCGCCCGGCGCGGCTGTTCCGCATGGCGCGGTCGAAGGCCTACCTCTTCCGGGGCGTGGAGATCCGCTGGCGGTGCGACCCCGCGCTCATCGGCAAGGACGATGCGACCCCCGCCGAGGCGACGCTGCACTTCCCCGGCGGGCTCGCGGACTTCCTCGCCGCCGCGACGGAGGGGCGCGAACAGCTCACGCCACGCCCTTTCGCGGGCGAAACCGCCATGGAGGGCGGCGGCAAGGTCGAGTGGGCCGTCACCTGGCTGATGTCGGGCGAAGGCTTCCTCAACGCCTACTGCAACACCGTGCCCACGCCGGCCGGCGGCACGCACGAGCAGGGGTTCCGCGCCGCACTCGCGAAGGGCCTGCGCGCCTATGCCGAGCTCGTCGGCAACCGCCGCGGCGCTCAGGTCACGGGCGAGGACGTGATGGGCGGCGCCGCGGCGATGCTCTCGGCCTTCATCCGCGAGCCACAGTTCCAGGGCCAGACCAAGGACAAGCTCACCACGCCCGAGGCAGCGCGCTGGGTGGAGAGCGCGGTCCGTGACCGGTTCGACCACTGGCTTTCCGGCGACCCGGAGACGGCGGCGAACCTGCTCGCCTTCGCGATCTCCCGCGCCGAGGAGCGGCTCGCCCGGCGCCAGCAGGCGACCACCGCGCGCAAGACCGCCACGCGCAAGCTCCGCCTCCCCGGCAAGCTCGCCGACTGTTCGCGCGAGGAACGCGACGGCTCGGAGCTCTTCATCGTGGAGGGCGACAGCGCTGGCGGCTCTGCCAAGCAGGCGCGCGACCGCGAGAGCCAGGCGGTGCTGCCGCTCAGGGGCAAGATCCTCAATGTCGCCTCCGCGTCCGCCGACAAGCTGAAGGCCAACCAGGAGCTCAAGGACCTGATCGAGGCGCTCGGCTGCGGCACCGGCAGCCACTTCTCGCTCGAGCGCCTCCGCTACGGCCGCGTCATCATCATGACCGACGCCGACGTCGACGGCGCGCACATCGCGGCGCTGCTGATGACCTTCTTCTGGCGCGAGCTGCCGGAGCTCGTGCGGAAGGGCCACGTGTTCCTGGCACGGCCGCCGCTCTATCGGCTCAACGGCGCGGGTCGCACCGTCTATGCGCAGGACGACAGAGCGCTCGATGGCGCGCGGAAGCAGTTCAAGGCCGGAACGAAGGTCGAGGTCAGCCGCTTCAAGGGCCTGGGCGAGATGCCGCCCGCCACGCTGCGCGAGACGACGATGGACCCGAAGCGGCGCACCCTGCTGCGCGTGACGATGCCGCCAGAGCAGTTCGCCCGCACGCAGGACATCGTCGAGGCGCTGATGGGGCGGAAGCCCGAGCTCCGCTTCGCCTTCATCCAGGAGAACGCCGCGCGGATGGACGCCGAGGCGGTGGACGTGTGACGTCCCG
>Ga0272446_1001590_pt1 | contig 32739 bp, 29 predicted proteins | sample YNPCB0061_FD_194587 | JGI IMG/M metagenome (GOLD analysis project Ga0272446, IMG submission 194587) | Hot spring microbial mat communities from Yellowstone National Park, WY, United States - YNP-CB-006-1 | ecosystem: Environmental > Aquatic > Thermal springs > Hot (42-90C) > Sediment | place...
GCAGAGGAAGCGGCCCGGAGGGGCAAGCACGCGGCGGGCCTCGGCGAGCACGGCCGGGATGTCGGTGCAGTTGCGCAGGCCGAAGGCGATCGTCACCGCATCGACGCAGGCGTCGGGCAGGGGCAATCGTTCCGCGTCCGCACAGAGCAGCGCGAGCCTTCCCGCGCGCCCCTCCTCCATCGCTCGGTCCTGCGCCACAGCGAGCATCGCCGGGTTGATGTCGGACAGGACGACGAAGCCAGCGCCACGGTCGAGGGCGCCGAAGGCGATGTCGCCTGTGCCGCCCGCGAGGTCGATCAGCCGCATCTGTGGCCGTGGCGCGAGCTGGGCAAGGAAGGCGCGCTTCCAGAGCCGGTGCACGCCCATGCTCATCAGGTCGTTCATCAGGTCGTAGCGCTGCGCCACGCCCTCGAACACCGAGCGCACGAGCGCCTTCTTCGCCGCGCGCGGCACGGTGCGGAAGCCGAAATGCGTGGTCGCCTCTGGCGCTCTGGCGGCGTTGTCGCTCATCGCGCGGGAGACTAGCGTCTGGCGGCGCCGACGACGAGGGGGCCGAGGACAAGGGAGCGAGGGAGGAGGAAGAGCCGATGCCCGAACTGCCCGAGGTCGAGACGGTGATGCGCGGCCTTGCCGTGCGTCTCGAGGGCCGCGTGCTCGCCGCCACCGCCGCCGCGCGCGCCGATCTGCGCTGGCCTCTGCCCGATCTCGCCCCGCTTGTCGGTCGCCGCGTGCTCGGCCTCGCACGGCGCGCGAAATACATCCTGATCCGCTTCGAAGGCGGGCTCACGCTCATCCTCCATCTCGGCATGAGCGGGCGGATCGTGCTCTCCCCGCCCGGAGCGAACGCGGCGCCGCCGGCGCATGAGCATGTCGTCCTCCGCACCGAGGAGGGCTGGCGCGCAGGCTTCGTCGATCCGCGCCGGTTCGGCAGCATCGACCTCGTCGCGACGGCGGAGGAGGCGTCGCACCCGAGGCTCGCAGGCCTCGGGCCGGAGCCGCTCGGCGAGGGCTTCACGCCGGCGGTTCTGTCACGCGCGCTCGCTGGCCGTCGCACGCCGATCAAGGCGGCGCTGCTGGACCAGCGCACGGTGGCGGGGCTTGGCAACATCTATGTCTGCGAGGCGCTGTTCCGCGCGCGCATCTCTCCCCGGCGCTCGGCGCATACGGTTGCCGGAGCGCGCGCCGCCCGGCTCGTTCCGGCGATCAGGGCGACGCTCGAGGAGGCGATCGCCGCCGGCGGCTCCTCGCTCAGGGACTGGCGCCAGGCCAACGGCGAACTCGGCTACTTCCAGCATGCGTGGAGGGTCTACGGCCGCGCCGGAGAGCCCTGCGAGCGCTGCCCGGGCCGGCCCGGCTGCGGCGGCATCACGGTCTTCCCCCAAGGCGGGCGCAGCAGCTTCTCTTGCCCGCGCACGCAGCGTTGAGTAGGTGACGCGGCGCAGCACGCACGGCGAGAAGGATCACCGACGATGCCCGAGCACATCCTGGTCGAGACGCGCGGGGCCGTCGGCCTCATCACGCTCAACCGCCCGCAGGCGATGAACGCGCTCTGCGACGCGCTGATGGTGGAGCTCGGCGCCGCTCTGCGCGCCTTCGACGCCGATGACTTGGTGGGCGCGATCGTGCTCACGGGCAGCGAGAAGGCCTTCGCCGCGGGCGCCGACATCAAGGAGATGAAGGACCGCGACTTCGCCGCCGTGGCCAAGGACGACTTCATCGGCAACCGCTGGGAGACGATCCTCGAGATCAGGAAGCCGGTGATCGCCGCCGTGGCCGGCTTCGCGCTCGGCGGCGGCTGCGAACTTGCGATGATGTGCGACACGATCATCGCCGCAGACACCGCACGGTTCGGCCAGCCGGAGATCACCCTCGGCGTCATCCCGGGCGCGGGCGGCACGCAGCGGCTGACGCGCGCTGTCGGCAAGGCCAAGGCGATGGAGATGATCCTCACAGGCAGGATGATGGACGCAGCGGAAGCGGAGCGCGCTGGCCTTGTCAGCCGGATCGTTCCGGCGGCCGAGCTCGTCGCCGAGGCGGTGAAGGTCGCCGAGAAGATCGCCACGCTGAGCCGCCCGGCCGTGGCGATGGCGAAGGAGGCCGTCAACGTCGCGTTCGAGACAGCGCTCAGCGAGGGCGTGCGGTTCGAGCGCCGCGTGTTCCAGTCCTGCTTCGCACTCGCCGATCGTGCCGAGGGCATGGCCGCGTTCGTGGAGAAGCGGAAACCCGTCTTCACGCATCGCTGAGCCACACATGCGACGCCGCCGCCGCTTGACGCGCCAAGGGTCGGGGTGTACCTACCCGCCCCTTGCCGCGGGGCGACGCCTCTCGGCAGTTTGGCGTTTTCCTGGGACGTGACCGGACATGGCCAACACCGCATCGGCGAAGAAGCGCATCCGCCAGACGGCGCGCCGCACCGCGCGCAACCGCTCGGAGAGGTCGCGCCTGCGCACCTTCGTGAAGAAGGTCGAGACGGCGATCGGCGCCGGCGCCGAAGAGGAGGCGCGCGCTGCGCTGCGGGCGTTGCAGCCTGTGCTGATGCGCGCCGCCGCCAAGGGTCTCGTCCATCGCAATCTCGTCGCGCGCAAGCTCTCGCGGCTCGCGCGCCGCGTGAAGGCGACGGCGCCGGCCTGACGCGGTGTCGGCCCGCGCGGGCCAGGAGTTTTCCGCTGCCGAAGACGGCGGCGAGAGGCGTGAGTAGTCGCCCCTGGATCTTCCAGGGGAAAACGTTCTGCAAGTCAAAGCCAAGTACTTGCGAACAATAGCTTAGACTTTGTCTTTTAGCTGTAACGTCACCGCAAATAATCATTTGCACTCGACCCTCTCTCCTTCGTAAAACTGCGTGAGGCAAGGGCGACAGGCGAGCCGGTCCCAGGCTGCCGCTTGCGCTCGTGAAGCCGGTCGGGGGCGTCGACGAGGCGGGGCTGAGACGGGTGCGTCGTCTGGACGGAGAGCTTGGAGCCCAGTGGGCGCGCGTGCGTGGCCGGCTTCGCGAGGAGGTCGGCGAGGTTGAATACCGCACGTGGCTCAAGCAGATGACGCTCGCCGATGTCGAGGCGGACGAGGTCACGATCGTCCTGCCGACACGCTTCCTGCGCGACTGGGTGAGGAGCCACTACGGCGAGCGGCTGCGCCATCTCTGGAGCAGCGAGAACCCGGAGATTCGCCGCGTGGCGCTGCGCATCGGCGGAGCGACGACGGACGGCCTCGCCGGCGAGGTGAGCCAGGCAGCACCTGTCCCGCCCGGCATCGACGGCGCTGCCGTCCCCGGCACCGGCCAGGCCGTCGCGCAGCGGCCCGGGCAGGCGCGCCTCGATGCGCACCGCGCCGAGGCCGCCAAGGCCGAGTTCGCCGGCACCGTCGACCCGCGCTTCACCTTCTCGACCTTCGTCGTCGGCAAGCCCAACGAGTTCGCCTATGCCTGCGCCCGCCGCGTCGCCGAGAACGACCGGCCGCAGCCGGGGTTCAATCCGCTGTTCCTCTACGGCGGCGTCGGCCTCGGCAAGACGCACCTGATGCACGCGATCGCCTGGGCGATCCGCGAGCGCAGCCAGGGCCGCGTCGTCGCCTACATGTCGGCCGAGAAGTTCATGTACCGCTTCATCTCGGCCATCCGCAGCCAGAACACCGTCGAGTTCAAGGAGCAGCTCCGTTCCGTCGACGTGCTGATGGTGGACGACCTGCAGTTCCTGATCGGCAAGGAGAATACGCAAGAGGAGTTCTTCCACACCTTCAACGCCCTGGTCGACGCGGGCAAGCAGATCGTCGTCTCCGCCGACAAGTCGCCGTCGGATCTCTCCGAGCTCGATGCGCGGCTGCGCACGCGGCTTGGCTGCGGCATGGTGGCCGACATCCATGCCACCACCTACGAGCTTCGAATCGGCATCCTTCAGGCCAAGGCGGCGCTCGCGGGCATGATCGTGCCGCAGAAGGTGATGGAGTTCCTCGCCCACAAGATCACGACCAACGTGCGCGAGCTCGAGGGCGCTCTGAACCGCGTCGTTGCGCACGGCCAGCTGGTCGGCCGCCCGATCACGCTCGAGAGCACGCAGGAGGTTCTGCACGACGTCCTGCGCGCGCAGGACCGGCGCGTGACCATCGAGGAGATCCAGAAGCGTGTGGCGGAGCACTACAACATCCGGCTCACCGACATGTCCTCCGCCCGGCGCGCGCGCGCGGTGGCGCGGCCGCGCCAGGTGGCGATGTATCTCGCCAAGCAGCTCACCTCGCGCTCGTTGCCCGAGATCGGGCGGAAGTTCGGCAACCGCGACCACACCACGGTGATGCACGCCTGTGCGCGCATCGCCGACCTGATGCAGCGCGACGCCTCCTTCGCCGAGGATGTCGAACTCCTGCGCCGCATGCTGGAGAGCTGACCGGTCGCTGGGCCCTCCCCGGCGCCACCGCGGCGACACGCGAGGAGCAGAGAGCATGACCGACGAGAGGGCAACGCCGCGGCGCTGGTCGCCGCGAACGCTCGCGGCACAGGCGCTCGGCCACGTCGACGCGGCGAGCCGCGCCGTCGTGCCGCCGATCCACATCTCCACCACCTATCTGCGCGACCCCGACAACCAGTACCGCTCCGGCAACGTCTACGGCCGGCCCGACAACCCGACCGTGCGCGAGGCCGAGGCCCTGATCGCGGCGCTCGAAGGCGCCGACGCGGCGTTCGTGTTTGGCTCCGGCATGTCGGCCGCGACCGCGCTCTTCCTCGCTCTCGCGCCGGGCGATCACGTGATCGCCCCGAAGGTGATGTATTGGTCGCTGCGCACCTGGCTCGCGACGGAGGCGACGCGCTGGGGCCTCGCCGTCGATCTCGTCGAGACCGCCGACACCGGCGCGCTCGCTGCCGCCGTCATCCCCGGGCGGACGAAGCTCGTCTGGATCGAGACGCCGGCCAACCCGCTCTGGACCGTGACGGACATCGCCGCCTCCGCCGCGATCGCGCATGCGGCCGGTGCGGCGCTTGCGGTCGACAGCACGGCGGCGACTCCGCTGATCACCCGCCCGATCGAGCATGGCGCCGACATCGTGATGCATGCCGCGACCAAGTATCTCGCCGGGCACTCCGACGTCGTCGCCGGCGCGCTCGCGGTGCGTGGCCCTGGCCCGCTGTGGGAGCGCGTGGCGCGCAACCGCTCCCAGCTCGGGCAGATCCTCGGGCCGTTCGAGGCCTTCCTGCTGATCCGCGGCATGCGCACCCTGCCGCTGCGCGTCGCCGCCGCCTCTGCCTCGGCGCTCCGGCTCGCCGAGCGCTTCTCTGCGCACCCGCACGTCGCCGCGGTGCTCTATCCGGGGCTTGCCTCGCATCCCCAGCACGCGGCGGCGCTGCGGCAGATGCAGGGCGGCTTCGGCGGCATGCTGAGCCTCCGCGTCGCGGGCGGGGAGCGGGCCGCGATCGCGACCGCCGCACGCGTCGCGCTCTGGAAGCGGGCGACCTCCTTGGGCGGGGTCGAGAGCCTGATCGAGCACCGTGCCTCGATCGAAGGCCCCGGCACGCCCTGCCCGCCTGACCTGCTCCGGCTCTCGACCGGCATCGAGGACCCGGACGACCTCTTCGCCGACCTCGACCAGGCGCTGAGGGCGGCGCACGACTGACGCCGCCGCTGCGCCCGGGGCCCTTCCCTTAACCCTTGCGCGCGCCGTTGCTATAGTCCTCGGCCCCGAGTCGGGCTTGCGGCCCGGGGCGCGCCTTCCGGCCCGGAGCCGCCGGGCCGTCCTGACCGGGTTTGCTTTGGCACGTGAGCGAGGCTTCGGGGTCATCGATGAAGATCAAGGTCGACCGTTCCGCCATGATGAAGGCGCTGGCGCACGTCCAGAACGTCGTCGAGCGCCGCAACACCATCCCGATCCTCGCCAACGTTCTGCTCCGCGCCAAGGACGGCGCGCTCACCCTCGCCGCGACCGACATGGAGATCGCCGCCGTCGAGCAGGTGCCGGCCGACATCCTGCGCCAGGGGGCGACGACCGCGCCGGCGGCGACGCTCTACGAGATCGTGCGCAAGCTGCCCGAAGGCGCTGTCATCGAGCTCGACCATCCGGGCGGCGATGCGCAGCTCGCGCTCCGCTCCGGCCGCTACGCGACCTCGCTCGTCTGCCTGCCGGTGGAGGACTTCCCCGCTCTCCAGGAAGGAACGCTGCCGCATCGTTTCGGCCTCAAGGCGGGCGTTCTGCGCGAGCTGATCGACCGCACGCGCTTTGCGATCTCAACCGAGGAGACGCGCTACTACCTGAACGGCATCTACCTCCACGTGGCCGAGAGCGAGGGGGCGCGCGTGCTCCGCGCTGTGGCGACCGACGGGCATCGCCTGGCGCGTGTGGAGGAGGATGTTCCCGAGGGCGCCTCCGGCATGCCGGGCGTGATCGTGCCGCGCAAGACGGTGCTCGAACTCCGCAAGCTGCTCGAGGACGTCCCCGGCCAGGATCTCGTCGACATCGCCCTTTCCGACACCAAGATCCGTTTCGGCTTCGGCGCCGTGACGCTGACCTCGAAGCTGATCGACGGCACCTTCCCTGACTATGACCGCGTGATCCCGCGCGACAACGACAAGCTCCTGCGCATCGCCAAGAGGGACTTCGCCGATGCGGTCGACCGCGTTGCCGCGATCAGCTCCGAGCGCTCCCGCCCGGTGAAGATGGCGATCGCGCGGCAGGGGCTGACGCTCTCGGCCGCAAGCCCCGACCAGGGCACGGCCAGCGAGGAGATCGACGCCGACCGCGTGGAATACGACGCGACGCCGATCGAGATCGGCTTCCAGGCCCGCTACCTCCGCGACATCACCGACCAGATGGCCGACAGCGTGCGCGTCGAGTTCAAGTTCCACGATGGCGCCGCGCCGACGCTGATCCGCGCCGAGGGCGACCCGCGCGCCGTCTATGTCCTGATGCCGATGCGGGTGTAGCGGCCGGCGCCCGCGCGGCGCCGCCACCACGATGGCCGGCCTGCCATCGCTTGCGCTCGCGCGGCTCACGCTCGCGCGCTTCCGCTCCTACCCCGCGCTCGACCTCGCCACGGCGGCGCCGATCGTCCTGCTGACCGGCGAGAACGGTGCGGGCAAGACCAACCTGCTCGAGGCCGTCTCTCTGCTCGTTCCCGGGCGGGGCCTGCGCGGCGCACGCATCGGCGAGCTCGGCCACCGCGGCCCGGGCGAAGCCGCTGGCGCGGCATGGGCCGTCGCTGGGCGCTTCGTCACGCCCGAGGGCCCGCTCGTGCTCGGCACCGGCGTCGAGGACGCCGAGGCGACGCGGCGCAGTTTCCGCCTCGACGGGGCAGCGCCGCGCAGCCAGGCGGAGATCGCCACCCGTGTGGCCGCCGTCTGGCTCACGCCGCAGATGGACCGGCTGTTCCAGGACGGCGCCTCGGCCCGCCGCCGCTTCCTCGACCGGCTCGTCTGGGCGCTCGAGCCCGGCCATGCGCGCGAGGTGGCCGCCTACGACACGGCGATGGCCGAGCGCAACCGCCTGCTCGCCGCCGGCCGGGCGGACCCGGCCTGGCTCGCAGCGCTCGAGGACCAGATGGCGCGCCACGGCGTTGCCATCGCCGCATCGCGTCGGGCGCTCGTCGCTGCGCTGAACGCCGCGCTCGCGGGCGGGCTCGCCGGCGCCTTTCCTGCCGTCACCGCGGCGATCGCCTGCACGATCGACGCGGCGCTCGACAAGGGCCCGGCGCTCGCCGCCGAGGACGGGTTCCGTGCCGCGCTCGCCGAGGCGCGTGCGGCGGATGCAGCAGCGGGCGGGGCGCGCATCGGCCCGCACCGCGCCGACCTTCTGCTCACGCATGCGCCCAAGGGCCTCGCCGCCGGCCTCTGCTCGACGGGCGAGCAGAAGGCGCTGCTCGTCGGCCTCGTGCTCGGCCATGCCGCGCTGATCGGCCAGGCGAGGGGAGCGGCGCCGATCCTTCTGCTCGACGAGGTCGCAGCACATCTCGACACGCCGCGCCGCGCCGCCCTGTTCGACGCGCTCCCGGGCCTCGGCGCGCAGGTGTTCATGACCGGCACCGACGAGGCCGTGTTCGCCCCGATCCTCCGCGACGCGCTGCGGCTTTTCGTCACCCCGGGAAGGGTTCTCGCCGCCGGGGACGTGTGCGGTTTCGGCGCTGCCCAACACCCTCCCCGGGGGGTATAGTCCCGCGCTTGTCCGAGCCTCAGGAAACCCAGGGACACCGCCGCCGATGACCGACCCTGCCCGGGCGCTGCCGACCGGTGCCAGCACCGCCTACGACGCCGCCTCGATCGGCGTGCTGCGTGGGCTCGATGCCGTGCGCAAGCGGCCCGGCATGTATATCGGCGACACCGACGACGGCTCGGGCCTGCACCATATGGTCTTCGAGGTGGTGGACAACGCCATCGACGAGGCGCTCGCCGGCCATGCGAGCCGCGTGACGGTGACGCTCAACGGCGATGGTTCCGTCACCGTATCGGATGACGGCCGCGGCATCCCGACCGACATCCATCCCGAGGAGGGGGTGAGCGCGGTCGAGGTGGTGATGACCAAGCTGCACGCTGGCGGCAAGTTCGACCAGAACAGCTACAAGGTCTCGGGCGGGCTGCACGGTGTGGGCGTCTCGGTGGTCAACGCCCTCTCCGACTGGCTCGAGGTGCGTGTCTGGCGCGGCGGGTTCGAGCACGCGATGCGCTTCGTCCAGGGGGGCGAGCCCGAGGCGCCGCTCGCCGTCGTCGGCCCGGCCGACCCGCCCTCGCGCACCGGCACGCAGGTGACCTTCCTGCCGAGCGCTGCGGTGTTCACGCGCACCGAGTTCGACGCCTCCGTGCTCGAGCGCCGCTTGCGCGAGCTTGCCTTCCTGAACTCCGGGGTGACGATCGTTCTGACGGACGCGCGGCACGTTCCGCCGGTGACGTGCGAGCTCCGCTACGACGGCGGACTCGTCGCCTTCCAGCGCTGGCTCGACCGCGGCAAGACGGCGCTGTTCGACCCTCCCGTCTCGGTGCGGGCGGAGCGCGACGGCATCACGGTCGAACTCGCGCTCTCGTGGAACGATTCCTATCACGAAACGATGCTTTGCTTCACCAACAACATTCCCCAGCGCGACGGCGGCACGCATCTCGCGGGCTTTCGTGCCGCTCTCACCCGCACCGTCAACCGTGTCGCAGGCGAGGTGCTGGCGAAGAAGGACAAGGTCGAGATCACGGCGGAGGACATGCGCGAAGGGCTGACCGCGGTGCTCTCGGTGAAGGTTCCGGACCCGAAATTCTCCTCCCAGACCAAGGACAAGCTCGTCTCCTCCGAGGTGCAGCCGGTGGTGCAGGCGCTCGTCTCGGACGCGCTCTCGCACTGGTTCGAGACTCACCCGGCCGAGACGCGGCGAATCCTCGGCAAGATGGCGGAGGCTGCGGCCGCCCGCGAGGCGGCGCGCAAGGCGCGCGAGCTGACCCGCCGCAAAGGCGTGCTCGACGTCTCCTCGCTTCCCGGCAAGCTCGCCGACTGCCAGGAGCGCGACCCGGCGAAGGCCGAGCTCTTCATCGTCGAGGGCGACAGCGCCGGCGGCTCCGCCAAGCAGGGGCGGAACCGCGCCTTCCAGGCGATCCTCCCCCTGCGCGGCAAGATCCTCAACGTCGAGCGCGCGCGGTTCGACAAGATGCTCGGCTCGGCCGAGATCGGCACGCTCGTGACAGCGCTCGGCACCGGGATCGGCCGCGGTGAGCCCTCGGAGGGAGGGTTCGACCTCGCACGGCTCCGCTACCACCGAATCGTCATCATGACGGACGCCGACGTCGACGGCTCGCACATCCGCACGCTGCTGCTGACCTTCTTCTTCCGCCAGATGCCCGAGCTCGTCGAGCGCGGCCATCTCTACATCGCCCAGCCGCCGCTGTTCCGCGCCAAGCGCGGCACCGAGGAGCGTTACCTCAAGGACGAGCGGGCGCTCGAACTCTTCCTGCTCGACCGCGCGCTCGAGACGGCCTCGCTCACGCCGGCCGGTGCGGCGCCGCTGACGGCAGGGCCGCTGCGCATCGCGGTCGACCGGGCGCGGGCGCAGCGGGCGCTGCTGCAGCGCATGACGGCGGCGGCCCCCGTTCCGGTTCTGGAACAGGCAGCCATCGCCGGCGCCTTCTCGCGCGACCTCGTTGCGAACGCCGAGAGGGCAGCCGAGGTGGCCGCCCGCGTCGCGCGGCGGCTCGACGCCGAAGCGCGCCCGACCGACCGCGGCTGGACCGGCGTCGCCGAAGGCGGGCGGCTCATCTTCGCCCGCACGCTGCGCGGGGTGACCGAGCGCTACGTGCTCGACGAGACCCTGCTCAACAGCACCGAGGCACGCCGGCTCGACGAGCAGGCGGCGGAACTCGCCGCCGCCTGGACGGAGCCGGCGCTGTGGCGCGTGGGCGAGGCATCGCGGCTTGTCTCCGGCCCCGTCGCGCTGACCGAGGCGGTGATGGAGCAGGGGCGCAAGGGGCTGACCATCCAGCGCTTCAAGGGCTTGGGCGAAATGAACCCCGACCAGCTCTGGGCGACCACGCTCGACCCTGCCAACCGCAGCCTGCTCCAGGTGAGGATCGGCGCCGCGGAGGAGGCGGGCGAGATCTTCGCCACCCTGATGGGCGACGTGGTGGAGCCACGCCGCGAATTCATCGTCGAGAACGCGCTGAAGGTCGCCAACCTGGACGTCTGAGTGGGTGCGGGCTTGACGGATTCACTTGCTACGCGCTTGTCAGCGGCGAGAGCTCGCACGTCGCAGCGCCACCCCTCAGCACGTGTTGCCCCGACCCCCGTCGCCGCCGAGCCTCACGCCCGCGCGGCGATGTCGCGGCGGCAAAACCCCTCCGGCCAGCGCACGAGATCGACGGCCGCATAGGCGCGCGCGCGCGCCTCGGCCACCGTCGCTCCCGTGGCGCCGATGCCGAGCACGCGGCCGCCATCGGCGAGGATGCGCCCACCCTCCGCCCGCGTGCCGGCGTGGAATACGCGCACGCCGGGAAGCGCGGCCGCGTCCTCGAGGCCTGCGATCTCGCTGCCCTTCGCATAGGCGCCCGGGTAGCCGCGCGCGGCCATGACGACGACGACGGAGGCGTCGTCACGCAGGCGGATCGTTGCCGACTCGAGTGCACCGCGCGCGCAGGCCGCGAGCGCGGCAAGCACGTCTCCCTCGGCGCGCAGCATGAGCGCCTGGCACTCCGGGTCGCCGAAACGGACGTTGAATTCGATCAGCCTCGGCCCATCCGTCGTCAGCATCAGGCCGCAGAAGAGGACGCCGCGGAACGGCGCGCCGCGGCGCGTCATCGCCGCGAGCGTGGGCCGGACGATCCGCGCCATCACCTCCTCCTCCAGTGCCGGCGTGAACCCGGCGGGCGGCGAGTAGGCGCCCATGCCGCCGGTGTTGGGCCCCAGGTCGCCGTCCCCCACCCGCTTGTGGTCGGCGGCGGCGCCGAAGGCAACCGCGCGGTCGCCGTCGCACAGCGCGAAAAAGCTCACCTCCCGCCCAACAAGGCACTCCTCGATCACCACGCGGTCCCCCGCAGCGCCGTGCACCCGGTCGCGCAGCATGGCGATGACGGCCGCCTCGGCCTCGGCGACCGTGGCGGCGACGACGACGCCCTTGCCGGCGGCCAGTCCATCCGCCTTGACAACGATCGGCGCTCCCGTCGCGCGCACATGGTCGAGCGCGGCATCGGCATCGTCGAAGGTCGCCGAGACGGCGGTGGGAACGCCGGCTTCGGCGCAGACCGATTTCGCGAAGGCTTTGCTCCCCTCGAGCCGCGCCGCGGCAGCGGAGGGCCCGAAGCAGGCGATCGCGGCCGCGGCGCAGGCATCGGCGAGGCCTCCGACGAGCGGCGCCTCGGGCCCGACCACGACGAGATCGACCGCGTTGGCGCGCGCGAAGCCAACGAGGCCCGCGATGTCCTCGGGCCCGATCGGCACGCACGGGGCGACCGCGGCGATCCCGGCGTTGCCAGGCGCGCACCAGAGCCGCGTGAGCCGCGGCGAGGCGGCGATCGCGGCGGCCAGCGCATGCTCGCGCCCGCCGCCGCCGACGAGAAGGACGCGCACCGGTGAACGCTCCCTGGCTTCAAACGACGCGGGCGGATCGCATAAGCTCGCGGGCGATGCAAGAGACCGCCCCCTTGCCCGCAGCCGCAGCGGTCGAGCGCCCGAACGTTCCGGAGTTCTCGGTCTCCGAGATCGCGGGCGCAGTCAAGCGCGCGCTCGAGGATCGTTTCGGCCGCGTTCGCGTGCGCGGCGAGATCACCGAGTGCAAGCGCTACCCGTCGGGCCATGTCTATCTCGCGCTCAAGGACGAGAGCGCGAAGCTCGCCGCCGTGATCTGGAAAAGCGCTGTGCCGCGGCTCGGGCTCGTGCCCGAGAACGGCATCGAGGTCATCGCCACCGGCAGGCTCAGCACCTACGCCGACCGTTCGACCTACCAGCTCCAGATCGACCGGCTCGAATACGCCGGCGCCGGCGCCCTGCTCGCGCGTATCGAGGCGTTGAAGCAGAAGCTCGCCGCTGAGGGCCTGTTCGCGGCCGAGCGCAAGCGGCCGCTGCCGCGCCTGCCCGGCGTGATCGGCGTCGTCACTTCGCCCAAGGGCGCGGTGATCCGAGACATCCTGCACCGGCTCGCCGAGCGCTTCCCCCGCCCCGTGCTCGTCTGGCCGGTGGCCGTGCAGGGCCAGGGCGCCGCCGAGCAGGTGGCGGAGGCGATCGCTGGCTTCAACGCGCTTGCCCCGGGCGGGACGGTGCCGCGGCCGGACGTGATCATCGTCGCGCGCGGCGGCGGCTCGCTCGAGGACCTGATGGCGTTCAACGACGAGGCGGTGGTGCGTGCCGCAGCCGCCTCGGCGATCCCGCTGATCAGCGCCGTCGGGCACGAGACCGACACGACGCTGATCGACTTCGCCGCCGACCTGCGCGCGCCGACGCCCACCGCCGCCGCCGAGCGCGCCGTGCCCGTGCGGCTCGATCTCCTGCGCGAGGTGAAGGGGCTCGACGCGCGGCTCGCGGGCGGGCTCGCGCGTTGCCTGAACGAGCGCCGGCTCAGGCTCGAGCGCTCAGCGCGCGCCATCCCCGACCTTCCCTCGCTGGTCGGCGCGGCGCGGCAGCGTCTCGACGATCGCGGCGGGCGGCTTGATGCCGCGCTGCCGGGCTTCGTGCAGCGGCGGCGGGTGGCGCTCGCTGCGCTGGGCGGGCGCCTGCCGCATCCGCGCGAGGGTGTTGCGGCGCGGCGCGGCGCGCTAGCGTTGCTCGCGCAGCGCCTCGCCACGGCGGTCGCAGCGCTCGCGCAGGCGCGGCACCTCGCGCTCGCACGGATCCGCCTCTCCGACCAGCCGCTGCGTGCCGCGGCCGCGCAGGCGCGAACCCGTCTCGAAGCGCTGTCGGCGCGGCTTGAGGGAGCGTCGTACCAGGGCGTGCTCGGCCGCGGCTTCGCGCTGGTGACGGACGGAAGCGGCGCTGCGGTGACCCAGGCCGCCTCGGTCAACCCGGGCGCGCGGCTCGCGCTTCGCTTCGCCGACGGAACGGTGCGCGCGACTGCCGATGGTGCGCCCCGTCGCGCCCACGCGCTGCCTGCCCAGGGGTCCCTCCTGTGACGGGGATCGTTCCGGTGACGGGCCGACGCGCCGTCCTCGGCTGCGCGCCCTGGCTTCTGGCCGCGCGCGGCGCCCAAGCGCTCGAATGGACCGGGCCGATCGCCCAGGGTGGGTTCGCCCAGGGTGGGTTTGTCTCTGGCCGCGCCGCGCCGGGCACGCGGCTTGCGCTCGACGGTATCGCCGTTCGCGTCGGCCAGCGCGGGGAATTCGCCTTCGGCTTCGGCCGCGACGCGAGGCCCGAGAGCACGCTCCTGGTGACGCCGCCGCAGGGGCGGACGGAGACGCGGACACTTGCGGTCGCGAAACGGGCTTGGATCGAGCAGCACATCACGGGCCTTCCGCCGGCGATGGTCACGCCGCCGCCCGAGACGCTCGAGCGGATCGGCCGCGAGCGCGAGCTGGTGCGCGCCGCGCGCCGCCACGACACGCCCGAGCCACTCTTCGCCGCGGGTTTCGTCTGGCCGGCGACGGGGCGGATCTCGGGCGTGTTCGGCTCGCGCCGGATCCTCAACGGCGAGCCGCGCGCGCCGCATCTCGGCATCGACATCGCCCGCCCGACCGGCACGCCGGTGAAGGCAGCAGCACCCGGGATCGTCCGCCTCGCCGGGCCAGATCTCTACTTCCAGGGCGGAACGATCATCCTCGACCATGGGCATGTGGTCTCGTCCTCCTACCTGCACCTCTCGCGGCTCGACGTGCGCGCGGGCCAGCGCGTGGCGCAGGGCGAGGTGATCGGCGCGATCGGCGCGACGGGGCGGGTGACGGGGCCGCATCTTCATTTCGAGATCGGCTGGATGGGCATTCCGCTGGACCCGGAGACGGCGCTGCCGCCGATGCCTGAGGGATGAGGCCGGCGCCTCAGCGATAGAGCGCCTTGTCGAAGCGGCGGTGGAACCAGAGCCACTCGGCAGGGCGGTCGCGGATCCAGCGCTCGAGCGTGTCGTTGACGGCCTGGGTCAGGGCGGCGATGTCGGCCTGGCGGTCGCCGGTCTCGGGAAGAGCAAGCGGTGGTGCGACGTCGAAACGATACCGTGCCGGGCCGAGCCTGACCGCCCGGCCGGGGATCACCGGGCAGCGGTGGCGCAGCGCGAGCTGCGCGAGCGCGGGCGCCGTCATCGCGCGTTCGCCGAACAGCCGCGCGGCGATGCCGTCATTCATCTTCTGGTCGAGCAGCATGCCGAGGAAACCGCCCCTTCGGAGATGTGCCAGCATCGCCCGCGCTCCTTCCGCGCCTTTCGGGAAGAACGGCGCTGCGTGCGGCGCAAGCGCCCTCTCGCGGAAGCGGAGGATCATGGCATCGATGTGGGGGTTGGCTGGGGCGCGGTAGACCGATGCCATCGCCATCCCGTGGACGGCGACGACGGGAGGGAGAAGTTCCCAGTTCGCGATATGGCCGGAGACGAAGATCGCCGGCCCGCCGCGCGCCGCCGTCTCGCGCAGCACCGACTCGCCCACGATCTCCCAACCTGGGCCGAAGGCGGATCGTTTCAGACCCGACAGATGCGGGTATTCCGCCATCACGCGGCCGAGATTGTCCCACGCCGCGCGGATCGTCTGGCGCCGCCAGGGCGCGTCGCGGTCGGGGAAGGCGAGGGCGAGGTTCCGCTCAGCCACCCGGCTCGCCGACAGGAGAGGCCCGATGAAGCGGGCGATCGCACCGCCGAGGTTGGACGCGCGCTCTGGCCCGAGCGCGCGGCTGAGCGCGAAGAGAGCGCGCGCAACACCTGCCTCCAGCCGCCAGCGGAGGCGCTCACCGATGCCGGGGCGGTTCACGGATGAGGGGAGAGGTCCACGACCGTCGCGCGCGAGCATTCCCGGGCGCGCGGCTCACTCGGGCAGCGCGCAGTTCCCGCCGGGCGAACTCATGCGTCGCAGGCGGCGCGATCGGGCGGTGCGACCGCGTGCGCCACGGGCGCGGGCCGGAACAGCGGCGCGAGCAGCGCCTCGAGCGCCTCCTCGTCGTCCCAGGCGAGGCCGATTCCGGCCACCGCGATCCGGTCATGGAAGCGATGGGGGATGCGCACGATGTCCTTGCGCGTCGTCACCGGCAGGGCGGCGGCCGCCTCCGCCTCGGCGAGGATCGCGGTGATGTCGGCATCGTCATAGGGGTAGTGGTCGGCGAAGGTCTTGCGGCCGACGACGATCGCCCCGGCCTCGGCGAGCGTGTCGAAGAACTTGCTCGGGTTGGCGATGCCGGCGAAGGCGAAGACCGGCCGGCGCGCGAGCGCTGCCGTGTCGGGGCCCGGCACGAGCCTCGCGCGCAGCACCGGCAGATGGTCGGGCAGGAGAGAGCACGCGCCCGTCTCGTCCTCGCCGATCAGCACCGCGGCGTGGGCGCGGGCGGCGGCGGCGGCAACCGGCTCACGCAGCGGTCCTGCCGGGATGATCCGGCCATTGCCGAAGCCGTAGCTTCCGTCGATGACGAGCAGCGAGAGGTCCTTCGCGAGGGTTGGGTTCTGCAGCCCGTCATCCATCACGATCGCCTCCGCCCCGGCGGCGACGGCGAGCCGCGCGGTGGCGGCCCGGTCGCCGCCGACCCAGGTGGGCGCGTGCTCGGCGAGGATCAGCGCCTCGTCGCCGACGACGCGGCTGTCATGCGTTCCGGGCTCGACCCGGAGCGGGCCCTTGGCCGTGCCGCCATAGCCGCGGAGCAGGGCGTGCGGCGCAAGGCCGCGGGCGGAGAGGCGGAGGAGCAGGTCGCGCGCCACCGTGGTCTTGCCCGCCCCGCCGGCGGTGACGTTGCCGCAGCAGATGACGGGGACCGGCGCCCGCCAGCCAGGGCGGGAGACGCGGCGGGCCGTCGCACGGGCATAGATCGCAGAGACCGGGCTAAGCAGCAGGGGGGCGATGCCACCCCGGCCCGGAAGCCAGAACGCGGGTGCGCGAAGCATGGGTCCCTCTACTCCGCCGTGCAGCCTTCCTTGGGCAGAAGGGGTAGCAGCGCGGCGAGGGTCAGGTCCAGCGCCTCGGTGCCGCGCCCGGCAGCGACGGCGGCTGCCTCTCCAGCTTGTGCTGCCCAGAAAGGCTCTGCCACCAGCCGTTGTATCCAGGCCGAGAGCCCGGCGGCGTCGGCCACGCGTGTGGCGGCGCCGGCCGAGAGAAGCTCCTCGGTCACGGCGGCGAAGTTCGCGGTGTGCGGGCCGAACGCAACCGCCTTGCCGAGCCGCGCCGGCTCGAGCGGGTTCTGCCCGCCATGCGGCACAAGCGACCCGCCGAGATAGGCGCCGCGCGCGAGCCGGTACCAGAGGCCGAGCTCGCCCATGGTGTCGGCGATCCAGACCGGCCCGTCGGGGTCCTCGCCGCGGCTGCGTCGTGGCGAGGGGAAGCCGAACCCGGCGGCGAGCGCGGCCACTTCCTCGCCTCGGTCGGGGTGGCGGGGGGCGAGGATCAGCAGAAGCTCGGGCACGGCGGCGAGCGCGTCGCGATGGGCGGCGAGCACCTGCTCCTCCTCGCCCGGATGCGTGCTCGCGGCGACCCAGACCGGCCGTGCGCCGACCAAGGCGGCAAGGCGCTCGCGCTCGGGCGGATCGTCGGGCAGGGGCGGGGCGGCGTGCTTGAGGTTGCCGGGGCAGGCGACCGGCCGGCCGGCGAGGGCGGAGAGCCGCGCGGCGTCAGCTTCCGTCTGCGCGAGGATGACGGCGAAGGCGGACAGCGCCTCCTGGGCGAAGCCAGGGGCGCGGCGCCAGCGCTCCGCCGACCGGGCAGAGAGCCGGGCGTTGACGAGGGCGGCGGGAATGCGCCGCCGGCGCAGCGCCGCGAGCGTCGTGGGCCAGATCTCGCTCTCGACGAACACGGCGGCATTGGGGCGCCAGTGCCCGAGGAAACGGGCGCACCAGGGGGCGACGTCGAGCGGCGCGACCTGGTGGACGAGCCAGGGTGTGGCGGGCAGGGCGCCGGAGCGGTCCGGCTCGGCCGCAGCGCCGCCGAGCCGTGCGGCAAGCAGCCGGGCCGAGGTGACGGTGCCGGTCGTGATCAGCGCCGCGAGCGAAGGGCGCGCCGCCCGCAACGCTTCGAGCAGGGGCAGAGCCGAGAGGCTCTCGCCAACGGAGGCAGCATGCAGCCAGAGCAGCGTGCCCGGCGGTCGCGGCAGCCCGGCGAGGCCGCGGCGTTCGCCGAGCCGGGCGGGGAACTCCTTGCCGCGCGCCGCCCGATGCGCGAGCCAGAGCGGCAGGAGTGGTGCGGCAAGCCACCCGCCCGCGCGCCAGAGCGCGAGCGGCAGCGTCACGCGGACACCGCGAGGCCCGACGGCGGGAGGCCGGCGCGCCGCCGGGCCTCCTCCGCCGCCTCCGTCATGCCGGCGGCGATCCGCCCGACCAGAGCCTCCTCGGTCTCACCGTCCCCGGGCAGGACCGGCGCGGCATAGACGATCGCGCCGCGGCCGAAGGGCCAGGGGAGGATCATCCGGTCCCAGGAGCGGAGGTGCCTGGCGCGCGACACCGCCACGCCGACCGGGATCACCGGCACACCGGACAGGCGCGCGAGCCGCGCCACACCGGGCTGCGCGATCCGCCGCGGCCCGCGCGGCCCATCCGGCGTGATCGCGATCGAGTTGCCTTCGGCGAGCACACGCTGCGCCTCGCGGAACACCGCGACGCCGCCGCGGCGGGAGGAGCCATGCGCTGCGGCGATGCCAAGCCGCGCGACGACAGAGCCGATCAGCCGCCCGTCGCGGTGCTGCGAGACGAGCACGGTGAAGCCCGTCTCGGTGCGGGAGCCGGACCAGTCCCACGCGACGGCGGCGGCGAGGGCGAGCTGCTCGTGCCAGAACGCGCCGATGACGGGGCGGCCGGCGAGTGCGGCGCAGCCCTCGCGGCCCGCCACCGTCCAGCGCGTTGTGGCGAGCACGGCGCGGAGATAGCGCGCGAGCAGGAACGCACCGAGGGCGAGCGTTCGGGGATGGCGAAGGAGGCGCTTCAGCACGGGCGCGCGGGTAGCACGGCGGCGTGCGGCCGCCAAACCGCGCCCCCTGCGGCTCGCTCGCGACGGCGTGTCCCGGGCGCTGCCATCGGGCCAGTTGCGTCGCGCACGGAAAATTCCCACGTCCCGACCGCGGTTTCACGAAACCCTGCCCCAGCACGAGGTGCCGCATGCGCTGGACCCTCCCCGCCACCGTCCTGGCGGGGATCCCCCTTGCTCTCGCCCCCCTCCCCGCTGCGGGGCAGCGGGCGATCGAGCGCGGCGAGACGCTCGCCGCCCCGGCACCCCAGGCCTGGTCGCTGACGCTTAGCGCTCTTGCGGCCGTCCGGCCCGACTACCAGGGCTCCGACGACTACGAACCCTTCGCCGCGCCGCTGATCGACCTCCGCTTCCGCGACCGGTTCTTCCTCTCCTCGCGCGACGGCATCGGCGTCACCGCGGTCAGGGTGGGCGGCTTCGCGGTCGGCCCGCTGCTGCGCTACCAGTTCGGCCGGGACCAGGACGACAACGCCGCCCTGCGTGGCTTGGGCGATGTCGGCGGCACGGTCGAGGTCGGCGTGTTCCTGAACTGGCGCTCTGGCCCGTGGGTGATCAACGCCAACGCGGTGCAGGGGCTGAACGGCGGCGGGCACAGGGGGGCGACGGCCTTCGTCTCGCTCGGCTATGGCGGGCGGCTCTCCGAGGCCTGGTCCTACTCGTTCGGCCCCAGCCTCGCTTGGGCCTCGGACAGCTACATGCAGGCCTTCTTCGGCGTGACGCCCGAACAGTCGCTGCGGTCGGGCTACGCGCCCTTCAGCGCCGGCGCCGGGATCAGGAATGTCGGCTTCGCGGCGACGCTCACTTGGCGCGTGGCCGAGCGCACGGCGGTGACCGCTCTGGCGGAGGTGAGCGAGCTTCTCGGGGACGCCGCCGACAGCCCGATCGTCGATCGGGCGGGGGCGGCCACATAGGGCTTCGCCGGTCTCGCTCTGAGCTACCGGTTCAGCTGGTAGCGGCCCGGCCGCCGGAATCGAGCCCCGCGCCGTCGATGCCCGCGCCGTCGATGCCCGCGCCGTCGTTACCCGTGCGGTCGATCGGCGCGAGGCGTTCGAGCAGCATCTCGGCCGACCGCCGCCACGAGAACCCCTCGGCGAAGCGGCGGCAGGCCTCGCGGTCGATCCCGAGAGCGGCGAGCGCCGCCGCGCCGAGGTCATGGTCGAGCACGCCGACCGGAGCGCCGTCGATCACGTCCTTGGGCCCCGTCACGGGGAAGGCGGCGACCGGCGTTCCGCAGGCGAGCGCCTCGACGATGACGAGGCCGAAGGTGTCGGTCAGCGAGGGGAAGACGAAGACATCGGCCTCGGCATAGGCGCGGGCGAGATCGTCGCCGAACTTGGCACCGAGGAAATGCGCCTCGGGAAAGCGCTTCTCGAGCGCGGCGCGCTGCGGCCCATCCCCCACCACGACCTTCGCGCCGGGAAGGTCGAGCGCGAGGAAGGCCTCGATGTTCTTCTCGACCGCGACGCGCCCGACATAGAGGAACACTGGCCGCGGCAGGTTCAGGAGCCCGCGCTCGCGTGGGCGGAACAGGCCGAGATCGACCCCGCGCGTCCAGGCCGCGACATTGGCGAAGCCCTTTGCCACGAGTTCGTCGCGCAGGCTCGCGGTGGCGGTGAGCACAGCCGCGGAGGGGCGGTGGAAGCGACGCATCAGCGCCCAGGTCATCCGCTCTGGCACGCCGAGCCGGGCCTTGAGGTATTCGGGGAAGCGCGTGTGGAAGGCGGTGGTGAAGGGCCAGCCGCGGCGCAGGCAAAGCCGGCGCGCGGCAAGACCGAGCGGCCCTTCGGTGGAGATGTGGATGGCATCGGGGGCAAAGGCATCGATGATGCGCCGCAGGCGCCGGCCGGGGAAGACGGCGAGCCGAACGTCCGGTTCGGAGGGGGCTGGAATGGTCAGGAACCGGTCAGGGCCGACGACCTCGACCGTATGCCCCATCGCGACCAGTTCCTCGCGGACGGTCACCAGCGTGCGCACGACGCCGTTGACCTGGGGCTTCCAGGCGTCGGACACGATCAGGATCTTCACTGGGCCCGGTGGCGTGAAGAAGGGGAGGCCGTCCTCGTCGATGCTCGCGCCGATCACGCTGCCGCCGGCACGGCACGCTGGGCCGGTGTATCTCGCCAATGGGACAGGCGGTTGAGCGCCGCCCAGTCGATCAGCTCGAGGCGACCATCCTGATGCTCGACAAGGGCGGTGCAGCTTTCCACCCAGTCACCGTCGTTCATGTAGAGCACGCCGTCAACCTCGCGGATCTCGGCGTGGTGGATGTGCCCGCAGACGACGCCGTCGAAGCCGCGGCGGAGGGCCTCCTGAGCGAGCGCGCGCTCGAACCGGTCGATCGCCTTGACCGCCTCCTTCACCTGGCGCTTGGCCCAGGCCGAAAGCGACCAATAGGGGTAGCCGAGTCGGCGACGCGCTGCGTTGAACCAGCGGTTCACCACGAGCGCTGTGGTATAGGCCCAGTCGCCGAGCACGGCAAGGAAGCGGGCGTAACGCACAACGCTGTCGAACTCGTCGCCGTGCATGATGAGGAGGCGCCGGCCGTCGGCCGTGACGTGCTCGGCGTTCTCGCGCAGCTTCACGCCGGCGAACTCCATCGGCATCCAGGCGCGGAACAGCTCGTCATGATTGCCGGGGATGTAGATCACCTCGGTGCCGTTGCGCGCCTTGGCGAGGATCAGCCGAAGCACCTCGTCATGCGTCTCGTCCCAGTACCAGGACCGCTTGAGCCGCCAGCCATCGACGATATCGCCGACGAGATAGAGGGTGCGGCAATCGGTGCGGCGGAGGAAATCGACCAGGAAGTCCGACCGGCAGCCGCGCGTTCCGAGATGGAGGTCGCTGATGAACACGGCGCGGTAGCGTCGCGGAAGCGGGGGGGCTGTCATGCAACACCGACCCTCGATCTGTCTTCGGTCCTTCCCTCTACGCGCCACTCTCCGAGCCTTGCCATGAACATTTCATGAAACGCTTTAAGAAAACGATGTAATACGGAGGTCGGCACTCTGTCATCGTCCTGTAACGGTCTGTGGATATTTTGCGTCCTTCGCGCGCCGCTGGGCTCCAGGCGGCGCCGGCGACCATGCTGCTCATCTTCAACCCAGCCGCTGGCGCGCGGCGGCGGCGGCGGTTCGAGCGCGTCGCCGGAGCGCTGGCGGAGGCCGGCCTGCGCTTTGCGGTGGCGGACACCACGGCCGCTGGCGATGCCGAGCGACTCGCGCGCGAGGCGGTCGCCGCCGGCATACGAATCGTCGTCGCCGCCGGCGGCGATGGCACGATCGCCGAGGTGGCGAACGGCATCGCCGGCACCGCCACGGCGCTCGGCGTCATTCCGACCGGAACGGCGAATGTCTTTGCCCACGACCTCGGCCTTCCCTTCGCTCCCGCCGCGATCGCCGCGGCGCTCGGGCGCGGCAGGACGCGCGCGGTTCTGCCTGGCCGAGCGCGCTTTGCAGACGGGCATGAGCGGCTCTTCATCCAGATGCTCGGGGTGGGCTTCGACGCCGCGATCGTCGCTGCCCTCGATGCCGCGCTGAAGCGGCGAATCGGCCGGGGCGCCTACGTGGTCGAGACGCTGCGGCAACTCTCGGCCTGGTCGTTCCCGCGGCTTGCCATCACCTGCGACGGCGTGGCGATGGAGGCGGCGCAGGTGATCGCGACGAAGGGGCGCTTCTACGGCGGGCGGTTTCTGCTCGCGCCCGCGGCGCGGCACGACGCGGCTGGCCTCGTCGCCTGCCTGTTCGCGCGTGGCGGGCCTTGGGCGGCGGCGCTCGCAGGGCTTGCTCTGCCGCTCGGGCTCCTGCCGCGGCTGCCCGGGTTTTCCGCAGAGCCTGTCTCGACGCTTGCGGTCGAGGGCCCTGCCGGGCTTCCCGTACAGGCCGACGGCGACCTCGTCGGCCGCACGCCGGTGACGGTGACGGGCGAGGCGACGCCGCTTGCCGTGATCGTTCCGGCCTGATAACGGCGACCCTTTCCGCCGCCGCGCCGCCCCGTGCCAAAACCAGTCTCTCGCCCCACCCGTTCGCGCCCGGCCTTCCGCGTCAACGCCCCGGCGCCTCAGGGCCTGACCTGGCCCGCGCCGATCACGTGGTAACGGAAGGTGGTGAGCTGGGCGGGCCCGATCGGGCCGCGGGCGTGGATCCGCCCGGTGGCGATGCCGATCTCGGCGCCGAAGCCGAACTCGCCGCCATCGGCGAACTGCGTCGAGGCATTCACCACGCCGATCGCGCTGTCGATCCCGGCGAGGAACGCCGTCGCCGCTGCCCCGTCCTCGGTGACGATGGCGTCCGTGTGCTCAGACCCGTGGCGGAGGATGTGCGCCACCGCCCCGTCAACGCCATCGACCACGGCGACCGAGAGCACGGCATCGAGCCATTCGGTGTCGAAGTCCCCCTCCGCCGCCGCGGGCAGGTCGGGGCAGATGGCGCGTGCCGCCGCATCGGCGCGGAAGGTGCAACCACGTGCGGCGAGGTCGGCGATGATGGGGGGAAGATGCGTCGCGGCGACGGCACGGTCGACCAGAAGCGTCTCGGTTGCGCCGCACACCCCGGTGCGGCGTAGTTTCGCATTCACAACGATCGCGCGCGCCTTGGCAAGGTCGGCGGCAGCGTGCACGAAGGTGTGGCAGCGCCCTTCCGCATGGGCGAGGACGGGGATGCGCGCCTCCGCCTGCACGCGCTCGACGAGCGCCCTGCCGCCGCGCGGGATGATGACGTCAAGCACGCCGGCGGCGCAGAGCATCGCCGCGACATAGGCGCGGTCGGCCGTCGGCGCGACCTGCACCGCAGCCTCCGGAAGCCCGGCAGCGGCGAAGCCCTCGGCCATCGCGGCATGGATCGCGCGCGCCGAGGCGAGGCTCTCCGACCCGCCGCGCAGGATCACCGCGTTGCCGCTCTTGACGGCGATCGCTCCGGCATCGGCCGTGACGTTCGGGCGGCTCTCGAAGATCATGCCGATGACGCCGAGCGGCGTGGCGACGCGGCGGATCAGAAGCCCATTCGGCCGCGTCCATTCGGCGAGCACGGCGCCCACAGGGTCGGGCAGGGCAGCGACCGCCTCGACGCCCTCGGCCATCGCCGCGACGCGCGCGGGCGTGAGCGTCAGCCGGTCGATGAAGGCGGCGGGGCGGTCGCCCGCAGCGGAACGGTCGGCAGCGTTGGCCTCGAGGATCGCCGCGGCGTGGCGGCGGATCGCGCCGGCCGCGGCGCGCAAGCCCTCGGCCCGCAGCGCGGCGGGGAGGCGCGCAAGCGTTCGGGAGGCAGAGCGCGCCGCCCGCGCCTGCGCGGCGAAGAGCGCGGCCGCATCGCCGCCGGTCGCGATCACGTTCATGGCGGCGAGGCTAGAGCAGATCGCACACGGCTGGAATCAGCCGTGTGCGTGAAGATGCTCGCATCGAATGCCCTGAGCGGTTTCCACCAGTGTTGAAACCGCTCCAGGCCGCGCCGCAGCGCCCGTGTCAAATGCCGCTGGCAAATCCCGCCTCGCCTGCCGCTCAGCGCGCGAGCCGCACCACCGTCTCGGCGATCCGCCGGCCGAATGCCCGCGCCGTCGCATGGTCCGAGGCGGGCGGCGTCGCGTCCGCCCCCTGATCGGTGTTGGACTGGGTGCCGAGGCCGAGGAAATGGCCCGTGCGGTTGAGGTCCTCGCTGCTGCCCGTGCTCGCGTTGAAGCCCGGGAACATGCCGAGGGGGATCCACAGCATGCCGTGCTGCGCGGCGAACACGGCGAACTGCATCAGCGTCACCTGCTTGTCGCCGGCCCAGGAGCCGCTGTTGGTGAAGCCGGCCGCGAACTTGTCCTTCCAGCCCTGCTTCATCCACACCTTCGAGGTGGCGTCCATGAACGTCTTCATCGGCCCCGAGGCGCTGCCCATGTAGGTCGGCGCGCCGAAGACGATGGCGTTGGCGGCATCGAGGGCGGCCCAGTCGGCGTCGGTGATGGTCCCGTCCTTCGCCACAGCGATGAGCCGAACCTCGGCGCCGGCGACGGCGGCAGCGCCTTCGCGAACGCTCTCGGCCACCGCTGCGGTGTGGCCGTAGCCCGAGTGGACGACGATGGCGATCGAGGCCATGGCGGGATCTCCTGCGGTCATGGGGGTGGTGGGGATGATGGTCGGGACGGCGATGTGCCACGACGCGGGCGTCCGGGCAAAGGGGAGTCGCCGATGACCGTCATCGCCTCAGCCGATCGAACCCGGCGGGGCAGCCGCTGGCAACCCCGAGATCCCGGCGACCGACGGTCTCGGAAGCCCACAGACGGCGCGACAGCGGAGCCGAAGATGCCGTATCATCGCGCCGTCATCAGGGAGGTCCGCCATGGGTCCCTATCCGCACGATGCGCCGCCCGCGACGATCTCGGACGCGAACCCGATGGGCACGGACGGGTTCGAGTTCGTCGAATACGCATCCAGCGAGCCTGAGGCGCTCGGCGCCCTGTTCATGACTATGGGGTTCCGCGCGGTGGCGCGCCATCGCAGCAAGGACGTCACGCTCTGGCGCCAGGGCGATGTGAACTTCGTCGTCAACGCCGAGCCAGACAGCTTCGCGCGCCGCTTCGCCGACCAGCACGGCCCCTCTGCCTGCGCCATGGCGTTCCGCGTCGTCGATTCGCGGCGCGCCTATGAGCGCGCGCTCACGCTCGGCGCAAAGCCGGCCGAGACAAGGGTCGGGCCGATGGAGCTGAACATTCCCGCGATCGAGGGAATCGGCGGCAGCCAGCTCTACTTCGTCGACCGCTACGGCGCGCGCGGCTCGATCTGGGACGTCGACTTCGTCTGGACCGCCGAGCGCGACCCGCACCCGGAGGGTGCCGGGCTCTACTACATCGACCACCTGACCCACAATGTCCGACGCGGCAACATGGACGTCTGGGCGGAATGGTACCGGCGGCTGTTCAATTTCCGCGAGATCCGCTTCTTCGCGATCGAGGGGAAGCTGACGGGGCTCGTCAGCCGCGCCATGGTCAGCCCCTGCGGCCGGATCCGAATCCCGATCAACGAGAGCGCTGACGACAAGAGCCAGATCGAGGAGTTCCTGCGCGACTATCGCGGCGAGGGGATCCAGCACGTGGCGATGGGCGCGCGCGACATCTTCGCCACGATCGAGCGTCTGCGCGCAAGCGGGCTCGCCTTCATGCCATCGCCGCCCGACACCTACTACGAGAAGGTCGACGCGCGTCTTCCTGGCCACGGGGTGGATGTCGAGCAACTCCGCCGCCTCGGCATCCTGATCGACGGCGAGCAGGTGGTGGAGGGCGGCACGACCAAGGTGCTCTTGCAGATCTTCAGCGCCGCGGTGATTGGGCCGATCTTCTTCGAGTTCATCGAGCGGCGCGGCGACGAGGGCTTTGGCGAAGGCAATTTCCGCGCCCTCTTCGAGAGCATCGAAGAGGACCAGATCCGACGCGGCGTGCTCAAGCCCGCGGCAGCGTGACCGGGACGCCTGCTTGCCGCTACATGAGCCGCGGCAGGGCGAGGGAGAGCCCCGGCACGTAGAGGACGATGCCAAGCCGGAGGATGTCGGCAAGCCAGAACGGCGTCACGCCCCGGTAGATCGTGGCGAGCGACACGTCGGGCAGAAGGCCGCGCAGCACGAAGACGTTCATGCCGACGGGCGGCGTCAGAAGGCTGATTTCGGTCGCGACCACCACGACGATCCCGAACCAGATCAGCACGGCCTCAGCGTCAAGGCCGAGCTCGAGCGCCTGAACGAGCGGGTAGAACACGGGCACGGTGAGCAGGATCATGCTGAGGCTTTCGAGCGCGCAGCCGAGCACGAGATAGAGCGCCGCGATCAGCGTCACGACCGCCCATGGGCCGAATGCGGATCGTTCCACCACCGAGCGCAGGAGATCGGGGAAGCCAGCGACGTTGACCAGGTTGCCGAAGACGAGAGCGCCCATGATCACGGTGAACAGCATCGCCGTGGTGCGCCCGCTGCCGACCAGGGCATCGAAGAGATCGCGGGGCCTGAGCGTGCGGCGTGCGAGCGCGATTGCGAGCGCTGCGATCGCGCCGACGCCGGCCGCCTCGGTGGGCGTGAACACCCCGACATAGATGCCGCCGAGGATCACGACGAACAGCCCGAGCGTTGGCGCGACCCCGCGCAGCGCGCGCAGGCGATCGCGTAAGCCCTGCCGCTCGCCCGGAGGCCCGACCGCTGGGCGAAGCGCCGTCGTCACCGCAGCGGCGGCAACATACATCGCGATCCCGAGCACCCCCGGCAGGATGCCGGCGATGAACAGCTTGCCGATGTCGGACTGGGTGAGCAGCCCGTAGATCACGAGGATCACGCTCGGCGGGATCAGGATGCCGAGCGTTCCGCCCGCCGCCACCGCGCCGGCGGCGAAGCCCGGAGCGTAGCCATAGCGTCGCATCTCCGGCATCGCCACCTTCGTCATGGTCGCGGCGGTGGCGAGCGAGGAGCCGGAGACGGCGGAGAACCCACCCGCGGCAAGGATCGTCGCCATCGCAAGCCCGCCGCGCCGGTGGCCCAGAACGGCATAGGCAGCGCCGAACAGCTCGCGCGACACGCCAGCCCGCGTGAGCAGGTTGCCCATGACGATGAAGAGCGGCAGCACCGACAGCGTGTAGGACCGCGCCGCCTCGAACACGGTGGTGCCAAGCATCGCCAGAGCGGCGCGCCAGCTCACGACATCGGCAAAGCCCACGAGGCCGACGGCGAGCATCGCGACGCCGATCGGCATGCGCAGGAAGATCAGGGCGAACAGGACCCCGAAAGCACCCCACATCTCGCTCATGACGCTGGCGGCTCAGTGCGTGCCCGAAGCGACCCGGTCGCGGAACGACAGCGCCGCGAGCGCAAGCATCCCCGGAACCGACAGCGCGGTGCAGGCCGCCATGAGATAGGCCACCGGCGCGAGCGGGATGCCGAGGAGGTTGGTCGCGGCGTTGTCGAGGGCGAGGCGGTCGCCGCGCACCCAGAGCTGCCAGGCGAGGGCGGCGAGCGCCGCCGCGGCGAGCAGCGCGGTCGCGCCCCCCTGGAGCGCGACGAGACGGCGCGGCAGGACATGGTCGAGCACATCGACCACCACGTGCTCCCGGTGCAGGGTGGCGAGCGGCAGGGCGGCGAAGACGGTGACGGCGAGCAGCAGGCCGACGAGCTCGTAGGAGCCCGGCAGCGGCGCGTTGAGCAGATACCGCCCCGCGACGTCGACGGCTGTGACAGCCGCCATGGCCGCGAGCGCGACCGCGACGATCAGCCCCGGAAGGAGGCGCAGGACGCCGAGCGCCACCGCGATCAGGGAGCGCGCGGTCACGCAGGCAGCCGCACCCCGGTCGCGGCGCGGAGTTCGGCGAGCACCGCGGCACCGTCGACGCCGCGGCCGCGCACCGCCTCGGCCCAGCGCGCCTCGAGCGTGTCAGAGGCCTGCTTCACCGCGCGCACCAGCGCCTCCGACCCTTGCGCGATCGTGATCCCAGCAGTGCGCATCTGTTCGATCGCCGCCCGGTCAGCCTCGTTCCAGGCCTTGCCGATCAGCCGTGCGAAGGCCTCGCCCGAGAGCGCGCTGATCGCCTCGCGGTCGCGCGGGGCGAGCGCGTTCCACTTCGCCTCGTTCATCACGAAGAACCAAGAGGTGTTATAGATGCCCCCCGGAAGCGTCGTGGTGAAGCGCACATGCTCGGTCAGGCGGAACGAGGTGATCGCCTCGTAGGTGATGGTCACGCCGTCGACGACGCCGCGGCTCAGCATCTCGAAGATCTGGCCGGCCGGCGCCTGCACCGGAACCCCGCCCAGCGCCTGCACGAGGTCAGAGGCATGCCCGCCCGGGACGCGGAACCTGAGCCCCGCGAGATCGCCCGGCTGCATCACCTGGCGCGGCCGCGTGTGGAAGTTGCCTGGGCCGTGCGTGTAGAGGCCGAGCACGTGCACGCCGCGATGCTCCTCGGCCCGGCGCAGCGTCCTCTCGAAGGCGCGCCAATAGGCGACCGAGAGCGCCTCGGCATCGTCGCCGAGGAAGCTGAACTCTGCCGCGCGCTGCGCCACGAAACGATCGCCCGCGATGAAGCTGTGCAGGCTATAGCCGAGGTCGGCCACCCCGTCGCGCACGAGGTCGAAATGCGCCGGCGGCCCGCCGAGCGGCTGCGCGAGCAGGCGCACCGTGACGCGCCCCTCGGTCGCCTGCCGAACCTGGTCGATCCAGGGGCGGTAGGCGTTCTCGACGATCGGGTGGCGCGGCGGCAGCCAGGAGGACAAGGACAGCGTGACCGGCTGGGCGGCGGCCGGACGCGCGATCGCGCACAGCGGCAGGGCGCTGGCTGCGCCGAGGATGGCGCGGCGGCGGAAGCGGATCGGCATTGGTTCCTCCCGTCGGAAATCCCGTGTTGGTTTCACATGAAAGTGTCAGTCCGGCGCCGCGTGGTCAAGCGGCTGCTGATCGAGCGCGAGCGCGCGCGCGGCGATACGGCCGAGCATGGCGCTGAGGGCGGCCCGGTCGGCCGACCCGAGCGCCTGCATGAGTTCGGCCTCGGTGCGGCGGGCGAGCGGAACGATCTGGTCGTAGATGCGCCGGCCCTTCGCGGTGAAGGCGAGAAGCCCAAGCCGCCGATCTGCGGGATGGGGGCTGCGGCGCACCAGCCCCTTGGCGACCAGCGCCGCGACCGCGCGGCTCACCTTCACCTTGTCCATCGCCGTCCGTTCGGCGATCGCGGTGGCGGAGATCAGCGCGTAACGACCGATCACCGCCATCGAGCGCCATTCCGGGATTGTCAGCCCGAAGGCATCGGCGTAGCGGCGCGCGAACAGCCGGCTCACCCGGTTGGCGGTCACCGAAAGCTCGTAGGGGAGGAAGTGCTCGAGCAGGAATGGCGCCTCCTCCTCGGGGGCTTTCTGCTCCTGGGCTGCGTCCTGGGCCGCGCGCGCTGCGCTTGACATTCGTTTCACCAGAAACAGTATTGTGAGCGGCGTGGCCGCGCGCAAGGACGCGGCGCATGGGAGGACCGCGATGAAGCACTACATCCGCTTCCCCCGCCTGGAAGGGCGGACCGGCCGTCAGGCGCATGCCGACCTGCCGGACGGCACCTACGAGCGCGAGCTCGGCAAGGAGGGCTTCTTCGGCCCGGCGGCGCACATGTACCATCGGCACCCGCCGACCGGCTGGTCCTCCTGGGAGGGGCCGCTGCGGCCGCGCGCCTTCGATCTCGCGCGCCTGAATGCCGAGGCCGCCTCTCCCTTCGACGCGGCGGAGATCCTGTTCAACCCGCATGTGCGGCTGCGCTTCTGGCGCGCGCCCGCGGCGATGGACCATCTCGCCCGCAACGGCGATGGCGACGAGCTGATCTTCGTCCACCAGGGCGCGGGCGACCTTTTCTGCGACTGGGGCCACATGACCTACCGCGCCGGCGACTACATCGTCCTGCCGCGGTCGACGATGTGGCGGATCGAGAGCCGCGAGCCGACCGTCTGCCTGCTGATCGAGGCGACCGGCTCGACCTACATGCTGCCCGACAAGGGCATGCTCGGGCACCACGCGATCTTCGACCCGGCGGTGCTCGAGACGCCCAGGATCGACGAAGCGTTCCTTGCCCAGCAGGGCGAGACGGCGACGCGCGTCGTCATCAAGCGCGGCAACGCGCTTTCGGTCTGCACCTATCCTTTCAACCCGCTCGACGCGGTCGGCTGGCACGGGGATCTCGCGCCGGTGAAGCTGAACATCGGGCAGATCCGCCCGCTCGCCTCGCACCGCTACCACCTGCCGCCCTCGGCGCACACCACCTTCGTCGCCAATCGCTTCGTCATCTGCACCTTCACCCCCCGCCCGTTCGAGACCGACCCGGGTGCCTTGAAGGTTCCGTTCTTCCACAACAACGACGACTACGACGAGGTGCTGTTCTACCACGCGGGCGACTTCTTCTCGCGCGACAACATCCATGCCGGGATGATGACGCTCCACCCTTGCGGCTTTACGCACGGCCCGCATCCGAAGGCGCTCGAGCGTGCCTTCGTCCAGCCCAAGCCAGCGACCGACGAGTACGCGGTGATGCTCGATGCGCGCGACGCGCTCGAGATCGGCGCTGCCGCACAGTCGGTCGAGCGGCCTGACTACGCCGACAGCTGGAAGGTCAAGCGCGCCGCGGAGTGAGCGGATGAAGCTCGCGACCCTGCGGGCTGGCGGGCGCGACGGGCAACTCGTGCTCGTCTCGCGCGATCTCGCCCGCGCCGTGCCGGCACGCGCAGCGCCGACGCTTCAGGCCGCGCTCGACGACTGGGCGCGGCTTTCGCCGCTGCTTGCGTCGGAGGCGGAGGCACTCGAGGCAGGCGCTGCCGAAGCCGCCTTCGCCTTCGACCCGCGCGCCCTCGCCGCACCGCTGCCGCGCGCCTATCAATGGGCCGACGGCTCCGCCTATCTCAACCATGTCGAACTCGTCCGCCGCGCCCGGGGAGCGGAGATGCCGCCCTCGTTCCGCGACGACCCGCTGATGTACCAGGGCGGGTCGGACGGGTTCCTCGGCCCGACCGAGGACATCCCGCTCGGCGACGAGGCCTGGGGCCTCGACTTCGAGGCGGAGGTCGCCGCGATCCTCGACGACGTGCCGATGGGCGCGACCGAGGCGGAGGCGCGCGCGGCGATCCGCCTGTTCGTTCTTGTCAACGACATCAGCCTGCGCAACCTCATTCCGGCCGAACTTGCCAAAGGTTTCGGGTTCTTCCAGTCGAAGCCAGCCTCCGCCCTGTCCCCGGTCGCGGTGACGCCCGACGAGCTCGGCCCCGCCTGGGACGGGGATCGGGTGCACGGAGCGCTCCTCTGCACGCTGAACGGGGCGCTGTTCGGCCGCCCCGATGCCGGGCGCGACATGCAATTTGGCTTCCCCCGCCTGATCGCGCATGCCGCGCGCACCCGGCGCCTCGCCGCCGGAACGATCCTCGGCGCCGGCACGGTGTCGAACCGCCAGGGCGGGCTTGGCGGCGCGACCATCGCCGGCGGCGGCGTCGGCTTCGCCTGCATCGCAGAACTCCGCATGGTCGAGACGATCGAGACCGGGGCGGCAAGCACGCCCTTCATGCGCGCGGGCGACACGATCCGAATCGAGATGCTCGATCCCGCTGGGCGGAGCATCTTCGGCGCGATCGACCAGAGCGTGGTTCCGGCCGGAAGGGTAACGGGATGACCAAGGGCTTCGCCAGCACGGCCGACCTCGCCGAGAAGCGAATCAGCTTCGACGAGATCGGGCCGGGCCTCTACGCCTACACGGCGGAGGGCGACCCGAACTCGGGCGTGATCGTGGGCGACGACGCGGTGATGGTCGTCGATGCCCAGGCGACGCCCGCCATGGCCGAGGACGTGATCGCGCGTATCCGCTCCGTCACCGACAAGCCGATCCGCTGGCTCGTGCTCACCCACTACCATGCGGTGCGCGTGCTCGGCGCTGCCGCCTACCGCGCCGACCAGATCGTCGCCTCGGCGGCGACGCGCGCTCTGATCGTCGAGCGCGGTGCGGCCGACATGGAGAGCGAGATCGGCCGCTTCCCGAGGCTCTTCCGCGGGCGCGACAGCATCCCCGGCCTCACCTGGCCAACGCTCGCCTTCGCGCGCGAGATCACGGTCTGGCTCGGCCGGCGCGAGGTGCGGATCATCCATGCGGGCCGCGCCCATACCGCAGGCGATACGATCGTCTGGCTGCCGAAGGAGCGCGTCCTGTTCGCGGGCGACACGGTCGAGTCCGGGGCAACGCCCTATTGCGGCGACGCGCATTTCGGCGACTGGCCGGCGACGCTCGCGGGCCTCCGCGCGCTCGACCCGGTGGCGATGGTGCCGGGGCGCGGCGCGGCGCTCTCGACGGAAGAGGAGTGCCGGCGCGCGATCGAGGGGACGGAGGCCTTCACCACGCGTCTCTTCGCGCTCGTTCGCTCCTTTGCGCAGCGCGGCGCACCGCTGAAGGAGGCCTATGACGCTGCCGTGGCCGGGCTCAAGCCGGAATTCGGCCACTGGGTGATCTTCGACCACTGCATGCCCTTCAATGTCAGCCGCGCCTATGACGAGGCGCTCGGCATCGACCGGCCACGCGTCTGGACGGCAGCGCGCGACCTCGACCTCTGGCGCGCGCTCGAAGGCGCCAGCGGAGCATGAGCACCATGCCCGGCACATGGACGCCGCCGCGCTATCCGTTCCGCCGCCCGCGCGAACTCGATGCACCGGAATCGTTCCGGGCGACGACGCATCATCCGGTCGTGATCGTCGGCGCCGGCATGGTCGGGCTGACGCTGGCGCTCGATCTCGCGCGGCACGGCAT
>Ga0272446_1001591_pt1 | contig 32718 bp, 31 predicted proteins | sample YNPCB0061_FD_194587 | JGI IMG/M metagenome (GOLD analysis project Ga0272446, IMG submission 194587) | Hot spring microbial mat communities from Yellowstone National Park, WY, United States - YNP-CB-006-1 | ecosystem: Environmental > Aquatic > Thermal springs > Hot (42-90C) > Sediment | place...
GCTGGCGAAAAGTCAACCAGCGGGAATCTAAGCTAAAGGCAAAATCAGCCCGTCAGCGTAGGGACTGGCAGAACAAGGTTACTTCAGACCTCGCCCGTCGTTATGACATCGGAGTAACCGAAAAGCTAAACACCAAAGCCATGACCCGTTCAGCTAAAGGTAAGGGGAAAAGCCGAAAAGCAGGGCTAAACAAATCAATTTTGTCGGTAGGGTTTGGCACACTGAACCAAATGCTGACCTACAAAATAGAAGCAAAAGGTGGTTTAGTGTTGCAACTTCCCACTAAGACCATCAAACCATCCCAACGCTGTCCCAAGTGTGGTGCAGTCCACAAGGAGTGGGCAGAATTAAGGAATCGCTATCATGTTTGCTCTGCCTGTGGTTTTGAGATAGGGAGGGATAGGGGTGCGGTGATGGTGATGTACAATGTTGCTCTAAATCAGCAATCGGGGTTGGGAACCAGCCTCGTCAGTCTTGGATGTTTCAGCTCTACTTCGGAGACTCGGCATACGGGATCGATGAAGCAACTGGGGCAGATGAAGAGACAAAAATCTCGCCGTAAAGAGGGTGGGGAAACCCCATCCGCCTATGCGGTGGGGTAGTTCATAATAATTAACTCACACTAAAAAGTTAAATCAGGCAGTATGGATAATTTGCGCAGTCGCACAATCACCGCAGGCGTAGAACGATCGCCCAATCGGGCCATGTTACGGGCTGTGGGTTTTACGGATGAGGATTTTCAGAAACCGATCGTGGGGGTTGCCAGCGGCTACAGTACCATTACCCCTTGCAATGCGGGGATCAATCACCTTGCCGAGCGCGCCATCGCTACTTTACGGGCGGGGTCAGCCATGCCCCAGTTATTTGGCACGATCACGGTCAGTGACGGTATTTCTATGGGAACGGAGGGGATGAAGTATTCCCTAGTCTCGCGGGAGGTGATTGCGGATGCGATCGAGACGGCTTGTATGGCCCAGAGTATGGATGGAGTGATTGCCATTGGCGGCTGTGATAAAAATATGCCTGGGGCGATGATTGCCATGGCGCGCATGAATATCCCCAGCATTTTTGTCTATGGGGGGACAATTAAACCGGGGCACTATCAGGGACAGGATTTGACCGTAGTCAGCGCCTTTGAGGCGGTGGGGCAATACAGCGCGGGCAAAATTGACCAAGACCAACTGTTGGCAGTGGAGCGCCATGCCTGCCCTGGCTTTGGCTCCTGTGGGGGGATGTTCACTGCCAATACCATGTCTTCTGCGTTTGAGGCGATGGGCATGAGTTTACCCTATTCATCTACCATGAGTGCGGAGGATGAGGAAAAGGCAGAGAGTACCGCCCAGTCCGCCCAAGCACTGTTACAAGCCATTAAAAATCAACTCTTGCCCCGCCACATCATTACCCGTCAATCGATCGAGAATGCCATTGCCGTAATTATGGCCATCGGGGGATCAACTAATGCGGTGTTACATTTCCTTGCCATTGCCCATACGGCGGGTGTGCCCCTATCGATCGATGATTTTGAGACCATGCGTGCCCGCGTCCCTGTCCTGTGCGACCTCAAACCCTCTGGGCGTTTTGTCACCACTGATTTGCATCGGGCGGGCGGTATTCCTCAAGTGATGAAAATGTTATTGGTTAATGGCTTACTACACGGGGATTGCATGACCATCACGGGCAAAACAATAGCGGAAAATCTAGCGGATGTACCAGCCCAGCCCAGCCCCGATCAAGAAGTAATCCGTCCTTTTCATAGGCCGATGTATGCCCAAGGACATTTAGCCATCTTCAAGGGCAATCTGGCGGAGGAAGGCTGTGTCGCCAAAATCTCTGGGGTGAAACAACCGCAAATTACTGGTCCTGCCCGCGTTTTTGATTCGGAAGAAGAATGCCTCAGGGCCATTCTCCAGGGCCAAATTGTGGCGGGGGATGTGATTGTGATCCGTTATGAAGGTCCTAAAGGTGGTCCGGGGATGCGGGAAATGCTAGCTCCCACCAGTGCCATCATCGGTGCAGGGCTGGGGGACTCGGTGGGGCTGATTACCGATGGCAGATTTTCAGGGGGAACCTACGGCATGGTAGTTGGTCATGTGGCACCAGAAGCCTTTGTGGGGGGCACGATCGCCCTAGTGCAGGAAGGCGATACCATTACCATTGATGCCCTGTCTCGCACTATTCATTTACATATATCAGAGGAAGAACTGCGCAATCGACGCTCACGGTGGCAGGCTCCCCCGCCGAAATATACCAGGGGCGTATTAGCTAAATATGCCAAATTGGTGTCCAGTAGTAGTCTGGGGGCTGTTACAGATTAGATAAAGTTACTCCCCTCGCCCAAAGGGCGAGGGGAAAACTGCTAATTTGAGAGTGGCAAAGGAGTAACAATAAAAAACCTAGGCAAAAGCTAGGTTATGAACATATCTTCTATTTCCTTAGAATTTTCCCAGATTCCTAAAAGAGACCAAGGGTCAAAGATTTATCGATCGGGAGGGTAGCGCCAATACCCAAATAAATGGTGAACAGAGTGCCAAACAAAAATACGGCTGTCGCCAAAGGACGGCGGAACGGATTTTGGAATTTGTTGACATTTTCAATAAACGGCACCAGGATCAAGCCCAAAGGAATTGCCGCAGTCAGTACCACCCCCAATAATTTGTTGGGCATAATCCGCAAAATTTGGAAAGCAGGGTAGAGATACCACTCAGGCAAAATTTCCAAAGGCGTAGCAAAAGGATCGGCTGGTTCACCCACCATAGCAGGGTCAAGCACCGCCAAACCAGCAATTAGGGCAATACTACCCGCAATAACCACGGGGAAAATGAACAGCAAATCATTGGGCCAGGCAGGCTCACCGTAATAGTTGTGCCCCATCCCCTTTGCCAGTTTAGCCAATAGGATGGGATCGTTGAGGTCGGGCAGTTTTTCAATTTTAGCCATATATATACTCCAAACTAATTAAGGGACAAGTTAATCATGTACTGAAAATTAACGGAAAATCACAAAGGACCAGAAATACCTTGCTTACGAATCATTAAGAAGTGGGCCAGCATAAATACAGCCGTCAGCCAAGGCAGGACAAAGGTGTGCAGACTATAGAAACGGGTCAGGGTAGCTTGACCTACACTTTCACCACCGCGAATCAGTTCCACTAGGGTATCGCCCACCACAGGAATGGCAGAAGGTACACCAGAAACAATTTTTACCGCCCAGTAGCCCACCTGATCCCAAGGCAAAGAGTAGCCAGTTACTCCAAAGGAAACAGTCAGCACTGCCAGTACCACCCCCGTTACCCAAGTCAGTTCCCGGGGCTTCTTAAATCCACCAGTCAAATAGACCCGAAACACATGGAGGATCATCATCAGCACCATCATGCTGGCTGACCAGCGGTGAATAGAACGAATCAACCAACCAAAATTTACTTCACTCATAATGTAGCGCACAGACTCAAATGCCTCTACTACCGTGGGTTTGTAGTAAAAGGTCATGGCAAAACCTGTGGCAAATTGCACCAAAAAGCAGGTGAGGGTGATGCCGCCCAAACAGTAAAAGATATTTACATGGGGAGGTACATATTTACTGGTCACATCCTCGGCGATCGCCCCAATTTCTAGGCGCTCATCAAACCATTCATAAACTTTACTCATGACAATATCGTAAGAATGTAGAAACAATGTTTTTTAGCTATTGTAATCCTTAGTTGAGAAGCCCACCCCTGTTTTTGCCCCAGTCTGCCCCTTTATGAAGCATTTCTACATATTTCTTAATAAATAGCAATACTTAGGCTGGAGGTGGGGCATGGGCGGGGATCATTCTGAGGGTAGTGGTTTACTTTAATGTTTTCCATTTACCCCCCGATTCTGTTAATCTGGATTATGTTTACAAATTTTTATATTTTCCAAGATGGTGCAGTCCGTTTTGATTGTCGGGGCAACAGGTACACTGGGTCGCCAAGTTGCTCGTCATGCCCTAGAACAGGGAATTAGGGTGAAATGTTTAGTGCGATCGTTTAAGAAGGCAAGTTTTCTCAAGGAGTGGGGCGCAGAGTTGGTGTATGGGGATTTGACCAAGCCCGACACCCTAAAACAGGCGATCGAGGAGGGCATGGCAATCATTGACACTGCTACCACCCGTGCTACTGATTCTTTACGGATTCGTCAAGTGGACTGGGAAGGGAAAGTGGCTCTAATTCAATCAGCCGAGGCTAATAAGGCATCACGGTTTATCTTTTTTTCTATTCTCAACGCGGAGAAGTATCCCCAGGTGCCGCTGATGGATATTAAGTGGTGCACGGAAAAGTTTTTGGCACAAACTGATTTGGATTACACGGTACTGCGGGCTTGCGGCTTCTTCCAAAATTTAATTGGTGAGTATGCCATTCCCATTTTAGAAAATCAGACCATTTGGATTGGTGGCGAAAATACCCCGATCGCCTACATGAATACCCAAGATATAGCGAAATTTGCGGTCAAGGCTCTGCAAAATGACCAAATTAGCCGTCAGACTTTACCTGTGGCGGGGTTACAGTCTTGGCTACCGATGGATATTATTCGTCTGTGTGAAAAATTATCGGGGCGCACAGCCCGCACAGCCAAGATGCCCATTGGTCTATTGCGGTTTGTCAGGCAAGTTGCTCTTAGTTTTGAGTGGGGGTGGGGTTTTGCGGAACGCATGAGCTATGCGGATGTGTTGGAAAGTGGCATTCCCTTGACAGCGGATATGGAGCAAGTGTGTGCTGTGTTGGGGATTGATCCCAGTGAATTGACTTCTTTAGAGGCTTACCTGCAGGAGTATTTCAGTCGCATTTTACGGAAGCTGAAAGAGCTGGAATATAAAGAACCGAAAATGAAAGCGCCGTTCTAGGCTAGTGAAAGTGGGAATTGCGGGGGCGGGGATCATTGGTGCCTCGATCGCCTATTACCTCAGTCGCCTCTCTATAGCAGTTACGGTTTGGGAAAGCGCCGATCAGCCCAGTAGGGGCGCTTCGGGGGCAGCCTTGGGGGTATTGATGGCGGTGGGCAGTTCCAAAACTACTGGGGATGTGGTGCAGTTACGCTTGGCTAGTCTGAGTAAATTTGATCCCCTCATCGATCAACTCACTTCGGCAGGAATTTCTGTTCCCTATAATCGATCGGGCATTGTCTATCTATCGCAAAATCCCAAAACTTACCAAAAGTGGGACAATCTGGTGCAAGTGAGGGCACAGCAGGGTCTATCCCTAGAATTATGGGAGCCATTGCCTGATTGGCACAGTGATCGAGTTTTGTTTAGTCCCCTCGATCGGTGGGTGCATCCCCCTCGCCTATTACACGCCCTGCTGTGCATGGCGCAAACACGGGGGGCCCAGGTGTTGACGGGAAAGCAAATTTTGCCAGCAGATTTGCCTAGCCTGACCCAAGCATTTGACTGGATTATCCTTACCGCAGGACTGGGGATCAATGGGCTGTTAACTGCCGATCTCCTACAACCTGTGCGGGGGGTAGGTATGACCATCCGCCTCCCTGCTTTGGGTCTCGATCGAGTCATGCACTTGGAAAATGGCCATGGGGAAGATATAAATCTGGTGCCGATCGGTGGGGAGCATTACTGGGTCGGGGCTACCGTTAGGTTTGAACTGGAGCACTGGTCAATGCAACAGGACTGTCAATGGTTAATGCAAGAACTTCAAGCCTTTCATCCCATATTTGCTGAGGCGGAAATTATCCATCAGTGGCACGGCGATCGTCCCCGCCCTCGAGCGACCAAAGCGCCCATCATCGGCTTTCATCCCTTCTGGAATAAAGTTTTAGTGGCGGGCGGACATTATAGAAACGGGATTTTGCTATCCCAAGTTACAGCCCAAATTGTGCAAGATTTGCTTTTAACAGGAGATAGTCCCTTACCGTGGCGATCGTTCAGTAAGTTCTAAAAATTTTCACTAATTTATTTAGGGGGACGGCGGCGCTGTAAAAAGTCGGGAATATCTAAACCCGGCCTAGAGGGCTTTTCGGGAGCAGGGGCGGGGGCAGGCGTACTGATCCCCGTTGTAAAAGGAGTAGGGGCGGGTGTGGGGACAGGGGTGGAGACAGACTTTTTCAATTGGGGAGGTAAAGTACTAGAAGTTGAGGGCTTGGTGGCAAAACCTGTGGCAATTACCGTAATCCGCACTTCCCCAGACAGTTTTTCATCAATAATCGCCCCAAAAATAATGTTGGCTTCCTCATCTACCACCTCATAGATCACATTGGCGGCTTCATTCACCTCGTATAAAGATAAATCATTGCCCCCCGCAATACTGAATACTACGCCATTGGCCCCATCGATCGAGCATTCCAGGAGGGGAGAAGAAATGGCAGTCATGGCGGCTTCACGGGCGCGGGATTTACCTGTGCCAATGCCAATGCCCATCATGGCAGACCCCGCATTGGTCATCACCGATCTGATGTCCGCAAAATCCACATTGATTAGACCAGGGATAGTAATAATATCGGAAATGCCCTGTACCCCCTGCCGTAATATGTCATCCGCCAAGAGAAATGCTTCTTGCACAGGGGTTTCTTGCCCCGCTACGGTCAATACTTTTTCGTTGGGGATCACAATCAGGGTATCTACCCGTTCCGCTAGGGCATTGATGCCCTCTTCTGCCTGCCGACTGCGTTTGCGCCCTTCAAAGGGAAAAGGTCTGGTCACTACTCCCACCGTGAGAGCACCTGCCTCTTTGGCAATCTCGGCAACGATCGGGGCGGCACCTGTGCCCGTACCCCCTCCCATGCCTGCGGTAATAAATACTAGGTCAGCGCCATTAATGGCATGGCTCAATTCCTCGCGGGATTCTTCGGCGGCTTTTTGTCCCATGGTGGGGTTGCCCCCCGCCCCTAGCCCTTTGGTGACTTTTTGTCCCAACTGAAAGCGTCTGTCAGCCGATGATTGTAATAAAGCTTGGGCATCCGTATTTATTGCCCAAAATTCTACCCCCGATACTCCAGCACTTATCATGCGGTTGACTGCATTACTTCCCCCGCCGCCGACACCAATCACCTTGATATTAGCGATATTGCCTAGCATAATTTTATCCTTTGTTTCAAGTATCGCTTTTTGTCCGGGGGCATAGCTATATTCATTATTGCTGTGGTTAAAGCTGAAGGAGTCGCTTATACTGGGATTGGTTTGCACTTGCTTTAGCCTCTCTCTAGACTCTATGGATATTTTGGCACGATGGAGCGGAATCTATTTGGCTCAAAATCACTAAACTAATAGTGTGAAATGAGCTGATTTAGTATAACGACTTGATTCTAGTGTGACTAGATAGATAATGTAGTTTTTACCATCTTTTAGTAAAAATTTTATTAAAAATTTCCTAAACTAATTCGGGGCAATTTCCGTTAGGTAATAGATAAAGGCAATGACCGCTAGTTCTGATAATTTGGCAGGTATATCTAAAGCTGAGGTGAGCAATTTTTTGGCCCCGATGGCTCCCCAGCGCCAAGTCATAAATTGGCTAATTAAGATATTGTTTTATGGCGCAACTGTGCTAGTGGTGGTGCCGATCGGTTGGATTGCTGTTAGCGTGTTGCTTAAAGGTGTGCAGAATTTCCAGTGGCAGATGCTCTTTACCTTACCCTTAGCAGTGGATAGCACTACCAGTACAGGTTTTGTCCACAATCAAATCAGTGGTTTTGCCCATGCGATCGTGGGCACGGGGTTGTTATTGGCTATTTGTGTGAGTATTAGTTTGCCTGTGGGCTTGTTGACGGGCATACATCTGCGATCGGCGGGGCTTGCTTCGCCTGTGGGGTTGGCTATGGGCATTTTAAGTAGTACCCCAGCTATCATCGCGGGACTGTTTATCTATGGACTGTTAGTGCCCCACATCAAATTTTCTGCCTTGGCGGGGGGCTGTGCCTTGGCGATTTTGTGCCTGCCTGTGATTGCCTTGACTACTGCCCAAGCCCTAGGGCAAGTCCCAGCGGGCTACACCACTGCTTCTTTGGCTTTGGGGGTATCACCCACGGCGACCCTGTGGCGCTTAGTGCTCCCTTGCGCTTTACCCAGTATGGTCAGGGGCATTTTTTTGTCATTGGCGCGGGCTGGGGGGGAGGCGGCACCCCTGTTATTTACCGCTTTGTCCTCTTTGGAATTTCCCCGGGGGCTGATTGGTTCGCCTACCCCATCCTTGGCGGTCACCATTTACCGCTATGCCACCTCTCCATTTCGGGTGCAACAGGAGCAGACCTGGGCGATCGCCCTTGTATTAGTCTTATTGGTATTGGGGATCAAGGGGTTAGTGAGTCTGGGGACGGGTCATGGCGATCGAGATTAGCCACTTTAGCTGTGCCTATGGCGAGCGCTTGGCACTGGAAAATATCACTTTGACCATTCCTGCCCATCAGGTGACGGCGATCATTGGCCCCTCTGGCTGTGGTAAATCTACCTTACTGAAATGTCTCAACCGTTTGGCTGAGTTGGAGGGGGCAAAGCCTGTGGCGGGAGCAGTACAAATTTTGGGTCAGGATATTTATGATCGATCGGTGAACTTGATGACCTTGAGGCGACAGGTGGGCATGGTCTTACAAAAACCTGTGCCATTTCCCATGAGTATTTTTGCCAATGTGGCTTATGGCATTCGCTATTTGGGCGATCGGCGGTGGGTAGGCGCTCAGGTAGAGCAGGCACTACAGCAGGCGGGGCTATGGGCGGAAGTGAAGGATCGGCTGAATGACTCTGCCCTGAAATTGTCGGGCGGACAACAACAGCGTTTGTGTATTGCCCGCACCTTGGCGGTGCAACCCCAGATATTGCTCATGGATGAACCCTGCTCTGCCCTTGATCCCATTTCTACCGCCACGATCGAGGAATTGATTGGCAAATTACGCCATCAGTTGACGATCGTCATTGTGACCCATAATTTGGCGCAGGCACGGCGCATCGCCGATCGTACCGCCTTTTTGCATGGGGATGAGCGGGGGGTGGGGCGACTGATCGAGTACGGCGAGACCCGTCACCTATTTCAATCCCCCCAACATGCTTTGACCCGCGCCTATGTGCAGGGAGATATAGGTTAACCTTACTCCCCTCGGGGGGTGAGGGAGAGAAGACAAAATGTGTCCTAAGCCAATAGACCACCACTCCATTTCTTGCGGTAATCAATTATGCTCAAACTACTACTGACGATCGGCGGAGGTATTGCTATGGGTTTGACACCCGATCCGTTCCGTCTGTGGTGGCTGGCATGGATCGGCGTAGTGCCCCTGTGGGTGAGTTTGACCAAGGTAAAGCCCTTAACTGGTTTTGGTCTCGGATTTAGTTGGGGCATGGCGTATCACGGCATGGCGCTCTTTTGGATTACTGGCGTACATCCCATGACTTGGCTGGGTGTTTCTTGGTGGCATAGTCTGACGATCGCTACGGTGGTGTGGCTGATCATTACCTTGTTTGGCGCTTTATTGTCTGGTTTGTGGGCAGGGGGCATGGCATGGGCGGGTCTGCAAGGGTGGCACAAAATTATCTGCGCCTGCGCCCTATTCTCTAGCTTAGAAGTGGTCTGGAGTTGGACTCCTCTCTACTGGACAGCCCTAGGCTATACCCAAAGTCCCGATAATCTAATCATTTTGCAAATCAGTAAACTGGCGGGGCAACAAACCGTAACGGCGGCGATCATGGCGGTCAATGGCTTAATAGGTGAAGCCGTCCTCAGCAAAGGCATTGCCAGAAAAATGTATATCTACACCTGCCTTGGATTGGTGGCGATCATGGGCAGTTATGGACTGTGGTCAATGTACATCGATCGGGCAGGGGATTTAACCCCCATCAGGGCAGGCATCATTCAGGGCAACATCGCCAATCCAGTCAAACTACGCCCCGAAGGCATCCAGACTGCCATTGATAATTACTATCAAGGTTATTTACAATTGGCACAATCTGGGGCAGAGCTGATCCTCACCCCCGAAGTGGCTATCCCTCTGCGCTACAGCCCCGACCATCCCAGTTTTGCGCTTTTTCGATCAGCAGTGCAAACCTACGGTGTACCCCTGTGGTTAGGCGCTTTTGGTAACCTCAACCCCGATCGACCAGACTACACTAATAGTCTCTTTCTCTTAGCTAAACAAGAACCAACTACTCCCCAATACAACAAAGTACGACTTGTACCAGTGGGAGAATACATCCCCTTTCGGGAAATTGTAGGGGGGCTAATTCGTCGCCTCTCGCCCCTGCGGGGGGAAGTGGTGGCAGGGGCAAATGATCAAATCATTGACAGTCCGTGGGGCAGGCTGATTATGGGTATTTGTTATGAATCCGCCTATCCCCAGCATTTTCGCTATCAGGCAGAGGCAGGGGGACAACTAATTTTGACGGCCTCCAACAATGCCCACTATGCCGAGTCCATGCCCGCCCAACACCATGCCCAAGATGTAGCCCGGGCCGTAGAAACTGACCGCTGGGCAGTGCGCGCCACTAATACGGGTTATTCAGGCATTGTCGATCCCAAAGGACGCACCATTTGGCGCTCAAGCATAAATACCTATGAGGTGCATCAAGAAACCGTTTATCTGCGCACCAGCAAAACCCTTTATGTGCAGTGGGGGGATTGGCTCACCCCCCTACTAGACTTAATCAGCTTGGCAATAGTGATTAAACTGCGCTTGCTTCCCTCAGCACCTATCTAGGGGCAGGGGTAGCGGGACGATTGGTAGGAGCAGGCGTGGCGGGACGATTAGCGGGGGGGTTACTACCAGACAATTTCAGCACATACTCAAACGCCGTGCGGGAAGGTACAAACTGAAACCGTTGGGCATCGGGGTTAGGCTTATTGTCCTTGGTAATCATGTTGTCCAGCACCACAAATAGGGAAGTAACCTGAATTTTGGTGTCCTTGGCTAGATTGGGTTGCTGTTGCCTTGCCCGATCGAGGAGGCTTTGTAAATCTTTTTGGTCAAAGAAAAAGGGTACGGTTTGCTGACCTTCAGACTCGATCGTCAACAGACCTTGTTTGTCCCCAGTGCCAGATGTGGCAAAAAATACGGGCAGGGGTGGCACATCCTTATCGGTCTTGCCCTGGGCTTTGATAATAGCGCGGGCAGATTCCATACTAGAGCGGGAAGCCTCAAATCGGAATGCCAAAGTTTTATCCTTATTGTCCTTGATGACTTTGTAAGCCTGACTAAAGGGCAAAACAGACACCCTTGCCTTGTTGCCTAAACTGGGATTATTGGTTTGTATCTGCTTGAGGGTAGCTTGGGCATCCTCAGGACTGAGGAAAAAAATTAAGAGTTGTTTTGCCTCTTGGGGCTGATTGGGCTGTTGGGGGATTGCCGCCAGTAGGGGAGCGCCCTTGTCGTCCGTGATGGTAAATACAGGAATACTGTTCAGGCGTTCCATGGCTTGGGCTTCGGTCATGGCATAGGCAGGCTGAGCCACATTAGTAACCCCGACCACAGGAGCCAGAGCCAAGAGACCCGATACCCCGATCGTGGTGAGGTGCCGCGCGACGGATTGTGTAAGAGATGACATGGAGGATTACTTGATATGGGAAATATGGAAAGACTTGGGCATAGGATACAGCAGAAAAGGGGATTTGTGCATTTAATTAACTTATAGTTTTTGATCTGATCCGCTAGTAGGGGGATGGTCGATCGATCAACAATACAAGTTGTTCACCAAATAAAGAAGTATCCCCAGCCAAATTGTTGCAGAAAACAGGAAACTTATTTCTGCTAGTTTTAATTTTCGAGGGGTGCGGTTAGCTCTAAGTCCCAAGCTGTACCTGCAAGGTCAGCGTCGGGAGGATGTCCCTAAATTTTTGCGCCTAACTCAAATTTGATTATCTTTAGCAATGGCTAGGGCGATCGATCGTAATTCGGTAGCGAGGTAGCTTGCCCGCCACAATTCTGCAAAAATGATCTTGACTTGGCTGTGTTGTTTGTGTTTTTCCAAGAAGTCTGGCACAGCCCCATAATTTCCTGCCTGATAGAGTTTAATCAGGGGTTGCAGGAAATTTTGTTGATAGTTAGAAATAGTGGACAAATCGGTGTTGGCGGTTCCTTGCACATCGTTATAAATACTTTTGTCCCGCAGAGTCGGAGGGAAACAATTGTGAGTGGTATCCTTAATCATTTGGGCTAGGGTCTGATAATTCCTATCTATTTTTAGTAAGATACCTAACCCTTCTGCATAATCGGCGGTATTGGCGTAACTCTCCAAATTACGATCGAGGGCAGATTGTTGTCTGCGAAATTCCTGCGCTTGTTGATGGAAACAAATGTGGGCATTGACCGTACCCGCTAACACTAAATTTTGCTCCGCTAGGTTCAGCAATTTTTGTTTGATTAACTCGGCATTATTCACACTAGGAGCATTGATCCCCTCCCTGATTTTAGTGCCGCTGATCTCCTGAATCTGGTGCGCCAATTGACGACTATTTTGTTCTATAGATTGAAATTGTTTTTGGGCATCGGCGCTCATGGCTCGATCGTAGTGCCAAGACTGATTGGCTAACTGGTGGGCGAGGCGGTAGGTCTGTTGTTGCAATGAGGAAAGCAGATTGGAATTGGAGCGCACGATCGCTTGGGCTGTACCGTCAATTTGAGATTGATAAATGGCAAAAATGCCAAACAGCCCTGCCCCGATCGACAGAAAAAGTAAATTGATTTGGCGCAGAATAGATTTAGACACAGATTGATACTTGCTCCCAGACACCCATATCTTACTCCCTTCCTAGTGTGGGAATAGCCCAAATACTTAGACAGGATGGACTCCCCTCGCCCTCTGGGAGAGGGGCTGGGGGTGAGGGAAAAACTGCCGATTTGAAAGCGGGAAAGGCGTAAACCCCACTGGCGACCTGTGCCTATGCTAAAATCTGATGGTCAAAATACCTATAAATAATTTTCACGACTCTTGATCCATGATAGTGTGGCTACAGCACGGTATTTATGGCTGTTTAGGGATACTGCTGGCGGAGGTAATTAGGGACATTTACCACATGGCAGGGCACTATTGGGCACCCCTCATGGCTTGGCATAACCTACATCACAAGGCATACCGCCCAGATTTGACAAAAACCAGTGAGGAAATCTATCGCAAAGCGGAATTACTCAACGATTTCCCCGAAGCGATGGTCATGGTGCTAATTACTGGTCTGGTGGCGTGGTGGGGCGATTGGGGACTGTGGCTGGGCACAATTCACAGCGGTCTATTTGCTATTACCAGTCTGGCACGATCGCAGGGGCTATGGGCAACCACCGATCTAACCCATCTGCCCGGGGATTTAACTACTGTGCCCAATCCGTGGCTGGTGAACCGTTCCTATCACTGGCGGCACCATTTCGAGCGTACAACTGCCTACTTTAGTGGTACTTTTACCTTAGTTGACCGCTTAATGGGTACAGCCTTGTCTCTGAAAAATAAAACTATTGCCATCACTGGGGCGGGGGGAGCCTTGGGCACTGCCCTAATTCACCATCTCCAGACCAAAGGCTGTCGGGTAATTGCTCTGACTACTTCAGAACAGCATCAGTTGCCAGAGGGGGTAGAAGTGGCGGTGTGGCAGTTGGGGCAGGAACGGCAGTGGCAATCCCTCCTGCAAAAGGTAGATATTCTCATCCTCAATCACGGGATCAATGTCCACCATGAGAGAAGCCCCGAAGCCATCGCCCAATCCTATGAAGTAAATACTTGGTCGGTGTGGCGCTGGTTTGAGCTATTTCTGGGCACGGTGACCGAATCTAGGCACAAGGCACTCAAGGAAGTATGGATCAATACTTCAGAGGCGGAAGTCAGCCCCGCCTTTAGCCCCCTCTATGAATTGTCCAAAAGAACGATCGGGGATTTGGTGACCCTGCGCCGTTTGGATGCCCCCTGTGTGGTGCGCAAGCTAATTTTGGGCCCTTTCAAGAGTAAATTAAATCCCATCGGGGTCATGGCTCCCAATTTTGTGGCGCGCTCGATCGTGGCGCTGGCAGAGAGGGATTTTCGCAACATTATTGTCACCATCAATCCCCTGACCTACATTGTCTTTCCCCTGAGCGAACTCACCCGATCGCTCTATTTTCGTCTCTGTTCCCGACCAGACTATGCTCAAAGATAACTACGCCCAAGTGGGGCAGATACTGCGAGCGGCGGGACAAAAAGCCTTGACCTTGAGGGCAGAGGGTTTTCAGGTGGCAGAGAAAGGTGTAAATGACTATGTGACCAATGTGGATCAGGAGTTAGACCAGTGGCTCACCCAGCAGATTAAACAGTTATTCCCCGACCACAAAATTATTAGCGAAGAAAATAGTCGATCGTTTCAGGGATGGGGCACTAGACAAGGCAGTTATTGGCTCATCGACCCGATCGATGGCACGGAAGATTTTATTCAGAATTTGGGAACCTATGCGGTGATGGCGGGGCTATTGGAAAATGGCTGTGCCAAATTGGGCTTTATCTATGCTCCTGAACGGGATTTACTCTATTGGGGGGGGGCCTTGGCGGGCGGTTTTTATGTGAATGATGTGCCTCAGCCCCTCGCCCCAGTGGAGCTAACCGACTGTCAAGTGATTTTGAGTAAAAAAGACCAGCGCAACTACGGGGCGGCAATTATGCAGGCTGTGCCCCATGCCAAATTTTACAGTCTGGGCAGTTTTGGCTTGAAAGTGTTGGAAGTGGTGATGGGCAAAGCCAATGCTTATATCTATCTGAATCGGCGGGTCAAGTTGTGGGATACGGTGGCGCCCTTGGCGATCGCCAAAGCCCGTAATTTTGTGTGTACTGATTTGCGGGGTCAGGAGATTTCCTTTAGTCCCCAAGCGGTACAGCCTGAGACCCTAACCCATCACCAAGAAGTATTTGTGGCTAGTCGCCAATTTAATGACAGGTATCGGGAAAAAATTTACCACGCTCTGCAAAAGTGTGGTTATTATGACTAGCCCACCTTACTCCTTTGCCACTCCCCTCGCCCTGAGGGGCTGGAGGTGCGAGTTCCATTTATATCAATCGCAATAGATGCACACGGTAGCGTTCCTTTTTGGTCACGGTTATTTCCCCGATCGTCAGCCGCCCTCTACCCTGCACAGTGACTATGTCTCCCGTTTGCAGTTGATGACTGGGGCTAGTGACAGCCTGCCAATTTACCCGCACTTCCTCCCCAGTGATTAAATCCACCATCTTACTGCGACTCATGGAAAAACCAGCCGAGGCGAGGGCATCAAGGCGCAGAGATGCTTCAGTGGTCACAATTTCCTTCTGTTGGGGCGGGCGAATTTGTAATTGACTGAGGTCCATGGCTTTGGTCTTGACGGGTACAGTGCGCACTTGGTTCAGGTGCATTTCTAAGTAATCGACTAAATGGTTTGCCACGATCGCTTGAGCACCCCGATCCCCCAAAATAATGATGTCTCCTATCTGGTGGCGCTCGATGCCTGTCCCCAACATTGCCCCCAAAAAATCCCGATGGCTGGCGGGGTCAAACAAAAAGTTACCCGTAATACTAAGGGCGCGCAGGGGCACGCGGGCAGTGTCTAGGTCTAGTTCCTTGCGGGCAATGGCTAAAATCTGGCGTTCCGCTTGGGCAAATCCCCCCCACGCCAAGTAATGCAAATCCCCCAACCGCTGAAGATAAACCACAGCAGAAGCTAATTCAGGCGGTCGCAAAAAATGACTATAGACCACTTCCCAAGTTTTATCAGCTCGATCGCACCAGTCTTGCAGGCGTTTAGGGTCTAGTTGGTCTGCCGACATAGTGAAAGACGGGTAGTTTCGTTGCCAATAGGGGGGACTGGAAAATCTCAGATTCCATCTTATCCCACTCTCTGGTCAGGCCTCTCTGGTTGGGGAATGAAATTGCCATAAGATTTACTCCCCTTGCAGGGGTTGGGGTGAGGGAAAAACTGCCAATTTGAGAGTGGGCAAGGAAGGGGTTTTAGACCCAGTTTCCTCGATAATAGAAGGAAAAGACTAGCACTAGGTTACATGGCACTCAGCAAGCACCGCTCCTCCCAAGATAAAGCAGTTTTCAAGGTAGGGGTTGATAACATTATTTTCTCGGTGGACTTGAATTTACACCGTCTGCTGGTGCTGTTGGTCAGACGGGACAGCGACCCCTATCGGGACTATTGGTGTCTGCCCGGGACTTTGGTACGGCAAACAGAAACCTTAGAGGCGGCGGCGTATCGCATTTTGGCAGAAAAAATTAAGGTGCAAAATCTTTACCTAGAGCAACTTTATACCTTTGGCGATACCATTGACAGTCCCGATCGATATTTGTCCGTGAGTTATTTTGCCTTGGTGCGGTTTGCGGAAGCGGAACTGATTGCGGATGGGGTCTCAGGGATTGCCTGGTATCCCCTGAATCAAGTGCCCGAGTTGGCATTTCAACAAAATCGTATCCTCAGTTATGGACATCGGCGCTTGTGTAACAAGTTGGAGTACAGCCCTGTGGCATTTGATGTACTGCCAGAGGTTTTTACCTTGGGGGAACTCTATCAACTGTATGTCACCGTTTTGGGAGAACATTTTTCCGATTATTCTAACTTTCGTACCAAGTTACTGAAACTGGGCTTTTTGTGCGATACGGGGGAAAAAGTATCTAGGGGTGCAGGCAGACCCGCCAGCCTCTATCGTTTTGATGCTGAGGCTTTTGCCCGATTTAAGGATAAACCCCTTGTATTTGTCTAAGTTATGGTTTATTGAGCCGTTTGTGCTCTGAAACCAGAAGTATTACTCCCCTCGCCCTAGGGGTTGGGGGTGAGGGGTACATCTCAATCCTCTACCAGACAGGCATTACCTTCTGGAGCAGATTGGATTCTTTCCATGGCTCGATCGAGAATAGCTAAACCTTGCTGAAGGGTCTCGATCGTACACAGTTGTCCCCGCAGGTGAGCCGCCCCCGCAAAGCCTTTGGCATACCATGTCATGTGTTTGCGCGCCTGATAAATGCCCTGTTGCCCCTTATATTCCCACAGCCCGATCAAATGTGCCCGTGCCACTTCTAATCTTTGGTAGGGAGTAACTGGGGCTAACAATTCCCCCGTTTGCAGAAAATGATCCACCTCCCCCACCAGAAATGGATAACCCAGAGTACCTCTGGAACACATCACCCCATCTGCCCCTGTCAATTCTAAACAGCGCACGGCGGATGCCACGGAAAAGATGTCCCCATTGGCAATGACAGGAATAGTAAGTATTTCTTTGACCTTGCGAATCCATTCCCATTTGGCACTGCCGTTGTACCCCTGTGCCCTTGTCCTCCCATGAACCGTAATCATCTGTGCCCCTGCATTTTCCATGCGTTTGGCAAAGTCCAAAATGTTAATCTCTTGTTCATTCCAGCCAATCCTAGTTTTGACAGTGACAGGAACAGGCACAGCTTGTACTACCTTGCTGACGATCGTTTCCGCTAGTGCAGGCTGACGCAGTAGGGAAGAGCCGCCGCCATTTTTGGTGATTTTATTCACGGGACAACCCATATTGATATCGATCGTGTCGGCTCCCTCAGCCACTGCCTTTGCCGCCGCCTCAGCCAAAAAGTCGGGACGACAATCAAATAATTGAATGCTGATGGGAGTTTCCCCGCGATCGACTTCCATAATTTTCGGCAATTGTTTCACATAGTGCAGTCCTGTGGCATTGACCATTTCCGTATAGACCATGGACTGGGGGGCAAATCGACGCACTAAACCCCGAAATACCATATCGGTTACTCCCGACAGGGGCGACTGCAATACCCTACTTTTGAGGGTGAAATTACCGATTTGCAGAGGCTGACTCAGTTTGGCTGTTAATTCTGGCGATAGGGTGAGCATAGGCACTTACTATACTTATACGCGAAATAGGGCATGGGTTTGACTCTCTCCCAAAGGGCGGGGGTAGTTGATTATTGGGTACGACGCTGACGGGCGGTGGCAGGGGACTGGCGCAGGGGATTAGCGGGGTCCCAAATGCCAAATTCCAATAGACGGGCACGGGACTGGGCATTTTCCAGCAGATTTTTGTACTTCACATTGGGAGGAGCCACATCCGCCAAGGCATAACCTTCAGCAATGAGTTGTTGATTGATTAACTGGCGGTCTTTCCACACATAGCCTAACAGGTTATCTGCCCTGTCTTTGGTTTCTAAATCCGCTTCTACCAATACGGTTTGCTTGCCAATCAATTGCTCTAAACGGGCACGGGCTTGAGGGCCAAAGGGGACTTGGTCTTGAGTGGGAGCATTCACCCCAATTAACTTCAGGGTTTGGCTAGTATTGTTTTGCTGGATTTTGACCCGATCGCCCCCCAGCACCTGTGTTACCTGCCATGGCTCTCCTTGGGGTTGGGGCTGGTTGAAATAGGTAAGGAGTAGATTTGCCCCCACCAAGAGACAAACTAGGGCTACAATCCAGAGAATTTTGGCATTTTGCATATTCTGGTTTCTGAAAACGGCGGTAAAATTCCCAATCTGTTTAATTTTAGCGGACTAAACCCAGAAATAATTAGGAATGCAACTACAGCCGACGGCTACTGAGCATAGACAAATACCAGCCCACACTATTGGCAATTAAAGTAATCACCAACAGCACCAAAGCCAGATAGGCAAGGGCGCTAAGGTGTAAAGGCTCGATCGCTTCGCCAAATTGATTCGCCAACAGGGAAGTGATGGAAGTGGCGGGGGAGAACAAGGACCAACTGGGGTGGGGACGGGTGGGATTGCCAATGACCATGGTCACCGCCATCGTTTCTCCCAAGGCACGCCCCAATGCCAAAATAGCCCCACTGAACAGGGCAGGGCGGATGGCAGGCACATACAAATTAAATGCCGTTTCCCATAATGTCATACCCAAACTCAAGGAACTATCACGCCACGATCGAGGCAAGTCATCGCAGGCATTCCGACACACGGTAGCAATGGTGGGCACAATCATCATGGTCAAAACCACCACCGCCGCCAACATACTGCTACCAAATAGGGGAATCAAATTATAGATGCCCCACAGACCGATGACCACACTGGGCAGAATCACCATTACATCAATCATCAACCTTAGACAATTACGCACTAAGGCAGGTACTAGGGGCAAACCCCGACTGCTCAATAAGCCCACCGCCAACCCTGTGGGTACTGCCAACGCCAAAGCCAAAATAGAACTATAGACCGTGCCCCAAATGAAAGCCAACGCCCCAAATTGCGATCGATCGGGCACCCACTGCCAATCCAGAAAAAATTTGATCCCGATCGTCCCTATGGCAGGCAAAGCCTCAATAGTGAGGGATAACACCAACCACAGTAACAGCAAGCTACTCAGCCATGCTGTCCCCTTCACCCCATAACTAAACAGACGATCGATCGTCAGTGCTAATCGGTCTTGTTTACTGACCATAGGTGGCATACTGTCCCAAAGAATAAGTTTTACTGCGAACTAATGGAAATTTTGCCTGTTTACGACATACTGGATAAGTAATTTTCTATTGATAGCATAAGTAAATATGAGACTAGCAGTTTATGGTAAAGGTGGCATTGGTAAGTCCACCACCAGTTGTAACATTTCTGTAGCATTGGCAAAGCGGGGTAAAAAAGTTTTACAAATCGGTTGCGATCCCAAGCACGACAGTACCTTCACCCTCACTGGATTTCTCATTCCCACCATCCTTGATACCCTCGCCGAAAAGAATTATCACTATGAGGATGTGTGGGCGGAAGATGTGATTTATGCAGGTTATGGCGGGGTGCACTGTGTGGAAGCGGGGGGCCCCCCTGCAGGCGCTGGTTGCGGTGGCTATGTGGTGGGGGAAACGGTCAAACTCCTAAAAGAATTGAACGCTTTTGATGAATATGATGTGATTCTATTTGATGTGTTGGGAGATGTGGTATGTGGTGGTTTTGCCGCTCCCTTGAACTACGCCGATTATTGTTTGATTGTTACGGACAATGGCTTTGATGCTCTATTTGCCGCCAATCGCATCGCCGCTTCTGTACGGGAAAAAGCCCGCACTCACCCCCTACGCCTAGCGGGGCTAATTGGCAATAGAACTAATAAGCGGGACTTGATAGATAAGTATGTGTCCGCCGTACCCATGCCTGTTTTGGAAGTTCTGCCCCTGATTGAAGATATAAGAGTATCGCGGGTGAAAGGCAAAACCCTATTTGAGATGGCAGAGACCGACCCCAGCCTTAACTATGTTTGCGATTATTATCTGAACATTGCCGATCAGATTTTGGCCCGTCCAGAGGGAGTCATACCCAAGGATGCCCCCGATCGAGAGCTATTTACCCTCCTTTCAGATTTCTATCTGAATCCCGTAACTGCTGTCAAAGCACCAGAGAAAGAATTGATGCTAGTATGATTCTATGACTATGATACTCACACAACCAGCGTCCCAAACTGTTCTCACCAAAGAGGATTGGGAAAGAGTGCAAGCCCAGTTCCCCGACTGGAAAATGGAATTAGTGGGAGGGAAAATTATCATTATGGCTCCATCGGGCTACGAATCGGAAGAAGTATCATCCAATTTTTTGATTGAAATGGGGAGTTGGGTGCGCCCCCGCAAATTAGGCAGGGTAACGGGTTCCAGTGCTTTGTTTGACCTGCCCAATGGCGATCGACGCGCCCCTGATGTATCTTTTGTCCGAGCGGAGAAGCTACCCCAGACCACCAAAAAACCTGCGGCAGTTGTGCCCGACCTAGTAGTGGAGGTGAAATCCCCCAACGATACTGTAGAAGAGCTACAGCAAAAAATTCAATCTTTCCTAGCTCAAGGTACGGCGGTGGGCATTCTCATTGACCCCGATACAAGGGAACTGCAAGTGATGCGCCCCCATCAGTCCGTCGAAATTTTCAGGGATGGAGATACTTTGGTGCTTCCCGACCTTTTGCCAGAGTGGAGTTTAGCCATTTCTGACCTGTGGTCCCCTGATTTCTCTCAACCACCATCTGAACCATAGGAGGTGCTCACTGGAATTATGCAGACCGCGCTCACTAGAACTTTAGAGGATTGGCACAAAGCCCAGTTACACTTTCCTGATGCCAAAATTGAACTCGTGGGAGGGAAAATTATCATTATGGCTCCATCGGGCTATGAATCAGAAGAAGTGGGGTTTGAATTTGGTTCCCAGTTGCGCAACTGGGTGCGCCCCCGCAAATTAGGCAGGGTAACGGGTTCCAGTGCTTTGTTTGACCTGCCCAATGGCGATCGACGCGCCCCTGATGTATCTTTTGTCCGAGCGGAGAAGCTACCCCAGACCACCAAAAAACCTGCGGCAGTTGTGCCCGACCTAGTAGTGGAGGTGAAATCCCCCAACGATACTGTAGAAGAGCTACAGCAAAAAATTCAATCTTTCCTAGCTCAAGGTACGGCGGTGGGCATTCTCATTGACCCCGATACAAGGGAACTGCAAGTGATGCGCCCCCATCAGTCCGTCGAAATTTTCAGGGATGGAGATACTTTAGTGCTTCCTGACCTTTTGCCAGAGTGGAGTTTAGCCATTTCTGACCTGTGGTCCCCTGATTTCTCTCAACCACCATCTGAACCATAGGAGGTGCTCACTGGCAAATCTCGGCCATGGTGAGATTGTCAACTGCCCATTCGTGTCATTTCTATCCCTGCCCAACTGTTCACTATCCTTCATTCCATCAACCATAGGAGCTACTATTATGACCGTAACCGCCAATACCCCCGCCCTCAGCTTTGACTGCGAAACAGGTAACTATCACACTTTCTGTCCCATCAGTTGTGTAGCATGGCTCTATCAAAAAATTGAAGATAGTTTCTTTTTAGTGATTGGCACTAAGACCTGTGGTTACTTCCTGCAGAATGCTATGGGAGTGATGATTTTTGCGGAACCCCGCTATGCCATGGCAGAACTGGAAGAGGGGGACATTTCCGCCCAGTTGAATGACTATGAAGAGTTGAAGCGCCTCTGTCTGCAAATTAAACACGATCGACAGCCCAGCGTGATTGTGTGGATTGGCACTTGTACCACAGAAATTATCAAAATGGATTTGGAAGGTCTCGCGCCCAAAATAGAAGCGGAAATTGGCATTCCCATCGTGGTAGCGCGGGCAAATGGCTTGGACTATGCCTTTACCCAAGGGGAAGATACGGTGTTGGCTTCTATGGTACACCGCTGTCCCGATCGACTGCCTGAAGCGGGAAAGAAGGAACGGAATGCCATCGCCACCCTACTTAATTTTGGCAAAAAGAAAGAAGAGATTGACCAAGAGGAAGCGGGCTATGTCAAACATCCGCCCCTGATTCTCTTTGGTTCACTCCCAGACCCTGTGGTCACTAACCTGACTTTAGAATTGAAAAAGCAAGGTATCAAAGTAGCAGGATGGCTTCCCGCCAAGCGATTTACGGAACTGCCTGTCATTGAAGAGGGCTATTATGTAGCGGGAGTGAATCCTTTCTTATCCCGCACCGCCACTACCCTAATGCGCCGCCGCAAGTGTAAATTGATTAACGCCCCCTTCCCGATCGGTCCCGATGGCACTAGGGCATGGATTGAACAAATTTGCAGTGTATTTGGCATCACTCCCCAGGGGCTGGAAGAACGGGAACAGCAAATTTGGCACAGCATGGAAGAATATCTGCAATTGATTCGTGGTAAATCCGTATTTTTCATGGGAGATAATCTATTGGAAGTGTCTCTGGCGCGCTTCCTCATCCGTTGCGGTATGACAGTGCAGGAAATTGGCATTCCCTACATGGATCAGCGCTATCAATCGGCAGAATTGACCCTGTTGGCAAAAACCTGCGAGGAAATGCACTCTCCCGTGCCCAAAATTATCGAGAAGCCCGATAACTACAATCAAGTGCAGAGGATTTATGCACTCAAGCCCGACCTAGTGATTACGGGCATGGCTCATGCCAACCCCCTAGAAGCCAGAGGCATCAACACCAAGTGGTCAGTGGAGTTCACCTTTGCCCAAATTCACGGCTTCAGCAATGCACGGGACATTTTAGAACTGGTAACCCGTCCCCTGCGCCGCAACAATAGCTTGAAAAATTTAGGCTGGGATAAACTGGTCAAAGAATCGGTTTGATTATTCACTCAAATTATCTTTACTGACCATAAAACGATTTGCCACCGTCTCTGGTTGAATGGCTGACAACACCACATGGTTGGAATCAGTAATGATCACCGCCCTAGTGCGTCTGCCATAGGTGGCATCAATCAACTGTCCCCGATCGCGGGCATCACTGATAATCCGTTTAATCGGAGCAGACTCTGGTGCCACGATCGCCACTACCCGCCCCGCCGCCACAATGTTGCCAAAACCGATATTGATTAGCTTTATATCCATATGCGCCCCCTAGCCCAATAGCACTATACAATAAGGAAGATGTCAAATTGCGGTAAACTAGAAGCCACCAGCAAAACATTAAATTCAGCAAATCAGGCATGATTAACCGAGAAGTAAATCAGAGTGTCATAGTCGCCATCAGTTTCGTGGTGGCACTATTAGTATTATTAGCCTCGGCAGGACCCCTCGTTGTTGTGGGGGCAGGTTTTCGGGGCGTAGTCATGAATTTTGGCCAAGTGCAAGACGATATATTAGGAGAAGGTTTGCACTGGCGCATCCCCATCATGCAAGAAATTCGCCAACTGAGTGTGCGGGTGCAAAAGACGGACATTTTGGCTCAGGTAGGCTCTAAGGATTTACAGGAGGTCAAACTAGATGTGGCGGTGAACTGGCACATCGACCCCAACAAGGTCAATAAAATTTATCAAAATGTGGGAGACGAGGCGCAGATTGTCAATCGTATCCTGATCCCCGCCGTCGGTGAAGTGGTTAAAGCCGCCGCCGCCAAAAAGAATGCGGAAGAAATTTTGACCAAGCGCCCCGAACTCAAGGCAGAAATTGATGCCAACCTGGACGATCGCCTGTTGAATTATGGCATTGTCCTGGACAGTGTGTCCCTGTTGGATGTGCAGTTCACGCGGGAATTTGCCGAAGCGATCGAGCAAAAACAAATAGCGGAACAGGAGGCACAGCGGGCGGTGTACATTGCCCAGAAGGCGGCACGGGAAGCGGAAGCGGAAGTGAACCGCGCCAGGGGACGGGCGGAATCCCAGCGGTTATTACAAGAGACCTTGACCCCTGCGGTTCTGCAAAACAAAGCCCTAGAAACATGGGACGGGAAATTTCCTTTAGTCTATGGCGGCGGTGCATTACCATTTATCAATGTGGATAATTTACTTAAAGCAACCAACCAGCAAACCGAGGAGGTAAAAAAATGACCCCCCAAATCATCGGCATAGTCTTGCTCGTCATCTACATTTTAGGTATTTGGCGCTTTTTAGCAGGTTTTCACAATACCTTCTATTCTGGCAATAGCCTGATTTTGGGCATACTCTGGCCTATCTTGATCATTAACGGGCGCTATCGCCAAGAATTTTTCAAGGCGCTCAAGGGCTAATGCCATGAATGAATGGCAGAGGTTGCGCAGTAATCCTTTGGCGTGGATCAGTGCGGTAATTCTGGCTATTTTGTATCTAGCGGCCATCGGGGCTGATTTTTTGGCTCCCTACAATCCCTACGATGCCCTCAAGGATAGCTCTGTCCTGCCCCCCACCACCATCGACTGGAGTCAGGGCGGGGTAGTCTATCCCACCACCCAAGGGGTGATCGATCTGGAGACGGGGGAACGGCAGTTAATCATTGACTACAGCCAACCCGCCCGCTTGCAAATTTTGCACCCAGGGTGGAGCTATAACTTTTTAGAAGTGAAACTCCCCCTGCCCCAACAGGATGGCAGTTGGGCAGAAGTAACCATCTTCCCCGGTATTCCCAGCAACCTACACTTATTTGTTACCACCAACGATCGGGCCCGCTTGTACCTGCTGGGGACAGATACCCAGGGCAGGGATCAATTTTCCCGATTGTTGTTTGGGGCAAGGATCAGTCTGTCCATCGGGCTGGTGGGTACAGTCATTGCCTTTAGCATTGGGGCGATCGTGGGGGGCATTGCGGGCTATGTGGGGGGAGCAGTGGACAGTGTACTCATGCGCTTGGTGGAAGTATTGATGTCCGTACCCACCATTTATTTACTGATTTCCCTGTCGGCAATTTTGCCCCCCCAGATGAGCAATAGCCAAAGATTTTTATTGATCACTGCTATCACTTCCCTGTTATCCTGGGCAGGCTTGGCGCGGGTGGTACGGGGCCAGGTATTAGCCATAAAAAATCAAGATTTTGTCCTGTGTGCCCGAGCCATGGGCGCTAGTTCCCTACACATTATTGGGCGGCACATTCTGCCCCAGACCTTCACCTATCTCATAATTGCCGCCACCGCCACCATTCCCAGCTTTATTTTGACCGAATCGGCTCTGAGTCTAGTGGGTTTGGGCATTCAGCCCCCCGACCCCTCTTGGGGCAATATGTTATCGATCTCCACCAATGCCTCGGTAATTGTTCTGCAACCGTGGTTAATCTGGTCTCCTGTTACTTTAATTATTGTCACGGTGTTGTCCTTTAATATCTTAGGCGACAGCCTGCGGGATGCTTTTGATCCCCGACAATAACTAGAGAAAGTGGAATTTTTTATAGTTGGGGTATAGATTCTGGGTTAAGATAAAAGACTATCTGGCTTAAAATAGTCTGAGCCAAGTCATTTGCAGGGACTTATAGGAGAACAGGCGTGCAATATCTGGCGGAAGTACAAAAAGTGCAAGGGTTTGTTGGCGGCTTCAAGACAGCATTAAAACTGCTGGCACGCAACACCAATGACAACTGGCAACCGATCACTAACGAACAGATTATTAACACCGATGGCAGTGTTGTCAAAGACTACAAAGACGGGCAGTTGGTAATTGCCGACATCACTGGCAGTAACCAGGTGCAGACTGTCCAAGATGCCACTAGACGCATCGTGACTAGCCTCCAGAGCTTATCACGGGTACAGGATCGGTTTAAGCTGGCGGAAGATGAAATCGAGCAGTGGAAACAAAGTCTGCAATTTCAAGCGGAAGAGCTACATAAACGGGAGACGGAATTAGAAGAGCGGGAAAGGGAACTAGAGGACCTGCACCTGATTCGGGAACAGATAGAAGCCGCCCAACAGGAATTGCTCGATCGTCAGAGTGAATTTGAGCAGATGCGGGCGGAACTGGAGGCAAGGGGCAAGGGGCTGAGTGCTGAGCAGTTGGCGGAATTGATGCAAATTTGTGACCAGATTAGCCAGAGCCTGCAATCCCACCACAGCATAGAATCTGCCCTCAATATCATCTACGATCGACAAAATATCCTGACTGGTTTTTGGCAGGAGTTAGACCACAATCGCCAACAACTGCAAATCCAAGAATCCCAAATTTACCAAGAAACCAATGAGGTGAAATTACGCAGGGAACAATGGCACAGGACAGAACAGGAGTTAATTGACCGCCAAACTGACCTGATAGCCAAGGAGCGATTGTTGGAGACTAAGGCACAGCAAAAACAAATCATGGCATTTCAACTGCAGGTGCAGGAGGAATATCATCAACAGGTAGCCCGCATCATTGCCGCGTTGGGGGGAGTGGTGGCAGAACATATGCTCTCTCCAGAGGAAACCCAGCGCCTAGAATCCATGAGTTTAGATGAATTAACAGCCGAAATCGATCGATTACAGGCTGAGTTTGATAGTTTTGCCCGTTTTTACTTTGCCCAAGAGGAAGAACTGGCGGACATTGAAGGGGAAATTGCCGATTTACGCAGTCAAATAGAACGGGAGACCGACTTTGCCAAAAAAATTGAACTAGAAGCGGAACTCACTGCCCTGCAAGAGGAATATAACTTCCAAGATGAGAGTATTTCTGGGCAGAGGGGAGCATTCAATCAACGGCAAGCCATTTTCAACCAGCAAAAAGCCATCTTAGAACGCAGGCTGGGAGAATCCTCTTCCGATTCGGTAATAGATGATTTAACTCCTCTCCTCAGTCAAATTGATGACAATCGGCAACATCTCAGTAAAGGGCTGGCAAGCATCACGGAGGAGATCGCCAGTATCAGCGCCCAAGTCCAACAGCAAAGGGCAGAGCTGGATCAGCAGTTACAGCAAAATCATCAGCTAGAGCAGATGATCACTGCCCAAGAGCAGGAGCTATTCGTGAAATACCGTACCTACGGGGAAGCGGTTAGTCGGGTAGCCGTACAGGAGGCCATTCTTCGCCCTGTGCAAGACATTATCGATGCCATTCGTCCCCTGTTGGAACAAGTGGTGCGCAACGATTCCCTGCCCGATGGCAATGCCCTGTTAGAACAATTACGGCAAACTTTGCAAAGCCTCCATAACTAGTCCCTCACCCCCAACGGAGTTAATACAGTAAAAGCAATTTGCCTGTTCCTAATCGGCGGGAAGCCCCGTACTGTATTTGTGCTCCGAAGGTGGCGCAAGCCATATTGTGTTTACTCAACGAAGATGAGTGTCGGGAGTCGTTCACACCGTATCTTGTACGGGGAATCGATCGATCAACTGCATAGCTTGGCGGGCGGTATGGCGCAAACTTTCTTTTAGTTCACTGATGTAGGGTATTTGACTGAGCAGGTCTAGGATACGGCGCAAAATGCGCACAATATCCCCTTCATCCAAGTTGGTTTGGGCGCACAATTCTGTCCAGGGCATGGTCAATGCCCACTGTTCCGCCAGCCCCACCAAGCCATACTCTAAGTTAATGGGAATATCGATGCCCAAACGGCGCTGTTGTTGTAATAGCTTGCGGCGCAGGGGGCGTAAATTTTCTAACACCTCTTCCACGATCGGGGAAATGCCCAAATGACAATAGGTATCGGGGCGGACAGGTTCACACACCAGAGCCGCACACACTGCCACCAGATGGTGGGGAGCCAGTTGATCCAATTCCCCCGATAAAAAAACTAGCCCCAACCACAGTTCATTATCGCCCCTCAGTCCAGCTACCACCTTACCCGCTGGCGTGGGTACGATGCGCTCCCCCTCCCCTTGGCTGAGACAGTCAAAGCTCTGGAGCACCTGCACGAGGTTGAGGAAATTTTGCCAATGCCCTTGCTGATCCCCCAATACTTCTTGTTGAAAGGTAATCTGGCGCTGTAACTGGTCAATTTTGTCTAGTTTGCGAAAAATCTGCCCTCGATCGTGCCACAGGGAGACGGGATGTTCTTGCAGGCGCTGTTCTAGGGCGGTAATTTGGGCGGCTTGGTAAATGCACTCTGGGGTAGGGTCAGGGGCATCTAACACAGGAATGGTCTGGGCGATGGCTAAAGTGGTGTCATCCCCTGCTACAGTTTGTCCTGCTTTGGGCGCTAAATTTTCAGGCAGGGGGATATTTATATCTGAGAGCACCGCCCCAATTTGATACACCTGCTTGTAGTTAATCACCATCCAAGTGTTGCCCTTGGTCAGGCACACCAACAAGGGAAATTGCCCCGAACTGGGTACTTTTGCCACCAGTAGGGCGGGGATGGTTTCCTTTTTGCCATTGAGAATAGTTAGGGCTGATCCCGTCAGGGCATAGGGGACATAACCCCACACCTCGTGGAGACGGTTTTCTTCTGCCTGTTGATGCAAAATTTTGCCGAGGCGCTTGGCTTCCCTCAGTCTCTCCCGCAATTTTTCGTACTCCTGCACTAATTGCCGATCGATGTGCGCCATTGCCGCTTCCAACTCGGTCAACTGTCGTTCCAAATCATTGATATTTTGTCTTTGGGGAGCCGATCGTAAATCCGCCAGATACTGCCCAAAACTACATTCCACCAGTCGGCGACTTTCGGGTAAGGAGTGGGTCTGTAGTAGATTAGTGACCATGCCATAGCTGGGGGCAAATTGACTAATGAGGGGATCGGGACTGGACACAGCCAAACGATAAGCCTCCCCCACCCCTTCGTAGGGAGTTTGTAAAGTGACCACAAACCCCACCTCATCCATCCCCCGCCTGCCTGCCCTGCCTGCCATCTGTAAAAATTCTGATGCCATTAACCCCCTATGCCCTCGATCGGTGCGCTTAGACAGGGAAGAGATAACCGTAGTGCGGGCGGGCATATTGATCCCTGCCGCCAGAGTTTCCGTGGCAAAAACCACTTTAATCAATCCCTGTTGGAATAATTCCTCAATCAAAGACTTCCACAGGGGAAGCACCCCCGCATGGTGCACAGCGATACCCTTTTCGAGGATAGGAATTTGGGGCGAGTTGGCTAACTCAGGATTGACCGCCAAAAAATCGCGAATGGCAGACTTGATCACATTGGCTTCCACCATATTCACCAAAGAGAAATTGGCCAGTTGATGCACCGCTCCATCACAGCCCCTGCGACTAAAGATGAAATAGATGGCAGGAAGCATCTGCCTTTGCTTGAGATGAGAGACTACCACCTCCACCGTGGGCGCTTCTTGACTGTAGTCCCTTTTCCCCGGATTGGCACGGCGCAGACTACTGCGCAGTTTGGGATTCAATTTTTGATGACTACTATCTAAGAGGGGCACGAAACTCTTGGGGGAGCAAAAATAGAACTGTAAAGGCACAGGGCGATAATCAGATTTGACTAATACCGTTTCCCCGTGAATTTTATTGATCCAATCGGTCAATTCTTGACTATTGGCAACCGTCGCCGACAGCGCCACCATTTGAATGTGGGGGGGGCAGTAAATGATCGACTCTTCCCACACCGTACCCCGTTGGCGATCGTTCATGTAGTGGCACTCGTCCAGCACCACAAATGCCACATCCTTTAGCCCTGCCTGCTCCGAGCTATGCTCTTGCAGTTCTTGAAACAAGCCATAGAGCATATTGCGCCAAATCTCAGTGGTCATCACCAACACGGGGGCATGACGATTGATTGCCACATCCCCTGTCAATAACCCCACTCGATCGACACCAAACCGTTGACGAAAATCTCGTAACTTTTGATTAGATAATGCCTTGAGGGGAGTGGTATAAAATGCCCTTTTGCCCTGTGTCAGCGCCAGATGAATGGCATATTCCCCAATCAGGGTTTTACCTGAACCTGTGGGCGCGCACACCACCACCGATTTACCGTGATCAATGGCATCGATCGCCTCTAATTGAAATGGGTCAAGGGGAAAAGGAAATAGGTCAGACACCATCTACGCCTAGAAAGTAATTGTAGAAATTGCGGAGTAGGTTTGCATCTATTTGCCACCGAAATCAGGGTGAAGGGGTCGCTTATCCATCTACATACTTTACTTTATAATAATAGGACGGGAATGGGTGTGAAAACTGACTACTGGAGAACGGGGGATTATTACTAAAATTTTGCCTTGGGGGGATAAACTTGTGGTAACCAAATAACGGGCTAGACAGGACTCTAACCTGTGACCGACCGCTTAGAAGGCGGTTGCTCTATACAACTGAGCTACTAGCCCATGGTAGCTGTCTATTATACCTAGTTTTTAGCAAATCACCAAACCATAAAAAAAGGAGTTATTGCCAACCCCTTTGAGAAAACTATTGAGTATTACCACCAGAGAACTGAGTTCAGCTTAGAGAATGCCCCAGAAGTGGAGTACACCTTGACCGCTGATCAATTCTACAGCGATGGCGGCCACAAAGCCAATCATTGCCAAACGACCGTTCCAGTTCTCAGCGCCAGCACTGAAGCCCCAAGACCAAGCATTGCGATTTTCGTTTTCCATTGTTTGTACCCTCTATAAGATTTGTAAACCAACCATAGAAAAGTTAACAGAAATTTTAGGATTACGCAATATATTGTTACCTTTTTCCGCCCTGGGGCGTAGGTAGGCTCTACCTTGGGGTCAAGCCATTTCTTGCACTTCGTCCTTGTGGAACCAGATGGGGGGCGTGGGCACTTGACCAAATTTGACTTGCACATAGTCGCCTTTGATTTCCACAATTTCCCCTGGGGTCTCAAAAATGTAGCTACTCCAGCGGGTGTCGTTGGCGAGGGCGGTGGGGCTATTGGCTAGTTTATCTTTGATGGCGGTGACCATGCTTCCTTTTTTGATTGCCATAGATATTTAGTGGAGAATGAGATTTTAGGTTTATCTTAGCCTGCTTTGAGGATTTGTCATGGGTAGATGATGGTAAAAATGACATTGGCAGTTTTTCCCTCACCCCCAACCCCTCTCCCTTTGGGTGAGAGGAGTAGTATCCTAGCCATAGGTGCACATGGGGGCTAGAAATTTAGAACGGGCTGTGTATAATACCCATGAATTTTGGGGCTGATTGTTTGTCTGAAATTACCTAGTCCATGCCCCATAAATTATCTTTCCATCCTCAATTTATGGTGAGTAGCTTATGGCTAAACTAAAACTGCGATCGGGATGGATTTTCTGTTGGCTACTCTTGGGGGCGTACCCCTTGCCCCTCACGGCTCAAACCTATCCCATTCCTGCCCATGAAACCCCAGAACAGTTGATCGATCGAGGCAATGCTTATATGCGTTTGGGGGATAAGGCAGGGGCAATCACCATGTTTCGGGCCGCCATTGAGCGTAAGGGGGATTTGGCGGTGGCACACTATAATCTCGGTTTGGCACTGGTGCAATCGGGACAGGTGCAACAGGCAATTTATGCTTTTCAGACCGTAATTCGCTTACAACCCAATTTTGCTATGGCTTACAGTAATCTGGGGGCGGCGTGGATGCAGTTGGGTAGTCAGCCCGATCACCTTGCCCAAGCCATTGCCTATCTCGATCGAGCGCTCCAGTTAGACCCGAAATTGGCGATCGCTCACTACAACATGGGTCTGGCATACAAGGAACGCAAGGATTACCCCAAAGCACTCCAGTTTTTCCAATCTGCCCTGCAGTTAGAGCCTAAATCGGCGGAGACCCATTATCATCTGGGTTATGTAAGCCAAGCTCAGGGCAATTTTGCCCAAGCCAGTACCTACTATCAACAGGCGATCGCCCTCAATCCCCAGTATGCGGAAGCCCATTACAACTATGGTGCTCTACTGTTGTTGAGTCAAAGACCGACGGAAGCGATCGAGCATTTGCAAAGGGCAATTAGCATTAAACCAGACTATGGCAATGCTTTTTATACTTTGGGGGTAGCGCAGGCGCAGGTGGGACAGGTACAAACGGCGTTGCAGTCCTTTATTCAGGCGCAGATTTTTTTCCGTCAACAGAACAATAGCCAATGGGCAGAGATGACGGAGATACAAATTAAACGGTTACGGGCGGGTGGCGCTCCCTAGAAGACAGGTATTGTTCTACGATCAACCAATTTTTTTCTTTACAAGAATAGAAGTAAACTTAGGCACTGCTCGGAGTTTGACATACTCCCCAAGCTTTGGCTGGGGGATTCTTGTTCTTGGTTCCACGATCATACTTACTATTTCAAGTTGCCCATCCATAGCAGAGGTACCTATCTCCCCAAGCGTTCCCCCTTTCGGAGCGGTTCCGTTAAACTAAGCAATTATGTCGCCATAACTGCTCATCTATGGCTAACGCCACCTGCGGAACAGAACCGTACATGAAAGTTTCCCCTCATACGGCTCCTCTGCTGGATAGCCCTTGTCATGGGTATATACTTTTGCCGAACTACTATCTTTTGCTGTTTTGAAGTCATGACAGCATTTGTGTAGCAGTTGGAGGTTATCAAGTGTATCTTTACCCCCTCTGGATTTCGGCTGGATGTGGTCAACCTCTATCTGGTCATCAGGTGTAAAGTATTTATGGCAGTAAGCACATTTGCCCCCTTGTTTCTTGAGTAGTGTGGCTACTCGTGAGGATATTAGGGGTGATTTGCCTAGCCTTTGACTCCAGTAGACCCAGTCGCCATCATATGGGCTTCGTTTACCTTGCACTTTGACAAATCTCTTAATGGGTATGTCTGGATGCCAGAACAATTTATACC
>Ga0272446_1001592_pt1 | contig 32707 bp, 24 predicted proteins | sample YNPCB0061_FD_194587 | JGI IMG/M metagenome (GOLD analysis project Ga0272446, IMG submission 194587) | Hot spring microbial mat communities from Yellowstone National Park, WY, United States - YNP-CB-006-1 | ecosystem: Environmental > Aquatic > Thermal springs > Hot (42-90C) > Sediment | place...
TGCGAATCAGTTGTTCCAGCTCGGTGCGTTCTTCACTCGTTAGTTCGATATGTGTATGTTTTCCCATGTCGCACAGGATACCATCCCAGGCCAAAAAGCGCAAAATCTTATATAACGAGGTACTAGTATGTGCCGGAGCACGTTCACAGTACATTCGGATCACGTCACCGTGCTCACTGCGCACTACAATTCCCAATCCGGCTATGCCACAAGCCGGAGAGCCAGGGGTGCCATCGATCTGAACAACGAGCCGTTCAGTTACGAGAGTAGAAGGTAGGACAGAAGTGCGAAGATGACTGCGGCACTGAAAAACGTGGTAAACAGACAACCCCGTATAAGCCGACGAAAGGTGAGACGGGGTAGCCAGACCCGTCCTGGTTTGGCGATTAAGGATAAGATGGCCAATCCGACGCACAAGAGCATGCAAGAAGCGAGACACCATACCATATCCCTCCTCCTCTGGAAAACGTTGACCATCCGTAGTGCTGATGGTCAAGATAGAACAGACACCGTACTCTGAGTATGCCAGAAGAGGTTTTCACAAATGTGCGAAGTGACAACAACAGGCAGGGGATTTTGAAGGGAGGAAACGACAACGATACCTGGGATCCCGGTATCGTGATGAAGATTATCACCACAAAAACTTAGGGTACACCCGGAGCACAGCAACTCAATCCCTGGATCATTAGCGCTACGGTGGGTGCCACCACCCGTCTTATACCTGAACTTTTATCAATTCACCTGCACTGTTTTCATCGACTTTGCCACCTTTCAATTCGCCCAAGACATATTGCATCGGTACCCCATATTCACGGCAAGCCAGTACAGCGCCAGCACTCATCTGCTTCGTACCGCTTGTGATGTCAACAATTGCCTGATCAATTTGATCGGCAATTAACTCGAAGATGAAGACGATCGTGCGATATGCTTGTGGAATGTCGTAGGCGCTTTCCAGTAAGAGAATTGAGACGTGTATAGGTTGATTGGTACGCTGCTTCACCCAGTCGGAAAGCGACTTTGCTCTATTTTCTGACTCTGGACTGGCAATAAGCCATAGTTTTTGCAATTTATCGTCTGCCAGATGGTGTTGAATAGCTATTGGTTCGCTTGCTTTTGGATTAGCACTCACAAAGATGATCAATATCGGATAGGTCTGTTCTAATTTTATATTGTTTGGAAAACGATTTCGCCTTTTCCATCGCAGATTGAACCAGAGCCAAAGAACAAATATAATCGCCAATAACAGCAGTGATGCAGTAGCAATAATGATTACATATGTAAAATTACCTTCGTCATCAAAGTTTCTTTGAATAGTTACAACGAGTAGGTCGTATAATCCATTACCGAGAATAGCAAAGATCATGATACCGATTAAAAACAATATCGGTGTACCAGGATCGTTTATGATCTCGAATATTTCGCGCCAGTCTCGCCTATTCACTGATAACACTCCTGCATCTTTTGCAAACTAGTACGGATCATATCTATCAACTCTGGCGGTTCGAGTACCTGACAATGTTCACGATAGCAAAACAAAATCTGGCGAGCCTGCCAGAGATCGGTCGTTTGTGCAGTTATCTCAGCACTGCCATCAGGAAGAAACGTTACCGAACTGTTAGTAAACCAGAGGGCAATATCACGCTGACGTGCTACCTGAGCGGTGAGCCGATAGCGAATCTGCCAGGTCTTGCGCGGTGGGGCCGTCGGTGGCATGCGCTTAGGTTCAACGACCAATGATTCCGGAATGATCCGGTCGACTCGATAGGTAACATAACGGTTTATGATCTCGGCGTGTGGTGCGGCTAGACAGAAGGCTTCGAGATATGTATGACCATCACGTACTAGTAGACGATAGGGGGCAACACGATGTTCTTCCTCAATGTGAGCAGGGCTATGGGTAGAGCGATACCGAAAGCGAATATACTGCTGACCAAGGTGATGTTGCAATCGTTTCAGCAGTTCTACGTCGGGTTGCGTGATGGTTTCGGGCACCTCGAGCCGAAGATGCCGCGTAGCAGAATTGAAAATGGCTCGTCGTTCAGTCGGCAAGAGTGCGATGATCCGCTCGAGAAGCCGTTGAACTTGAACTGCATTCGGAGTAACGTTAGCAGAGAAAAGCGTTACCAGGAAGCTCAATGTTTCTAATTCCTCGTCATTGAGATCGAGGAGCGCAAGGTGTCCATAATCGACCAATGCATAACAGCCATCGTGCATCCGTTTGATAGTGCAATCGAACAATTCACGTAGGGCATCAAAATCATGGTGAAGCACCGCTGTAACATTATGGGGGTATATCTCTTTACCAAAAGTATGTTGAGCGTCGGTAACCAATTCATGCGCCGTAGCTGCCCCACGCACTAATCTGCGAACCAACCAGAGGCGACGGTGAAAGGTCACTGATGAACTTCGTCGTATACCACCACCTCGCCGCCGGCCCTGTTGTGACCTGGTGTTCTCTGCTGCCAAGGTTTCCTCCTTCGATACGCACGGTCTCCTCTCAACCCGTAAGCGTTCTATACGCCTGATACTCTATTACATCGCTGATCTGACGGCGTTTCTAATGACTACTGTACTAGGAGAAGCGGGATCCAGACCCGTCCCAGATGACTTACTGATACAGCTTACAGCGAGTTGCCACCCGCTTTCCTCAGGATGCATCGCGAAGTTCTAGTTGACCATGCCCGAAGACACATGCCTTTCCTGCATGCACAACACTTGCCGCTAGAAGCAGGCTCCGCACCACCAATGGTACATTGTCCAATACGACTGAGCCCATTAATCCGCCGAGTGTCATTGACTGCCGTTTATCAGGACGTGTACTAGATCGTTCCCAATCTACCCAATAAGTTGCGTCTTGAGCAACGATGGCTTGCCGGGCCGCAGTAATTGCCGATTGGTAGTCGACGTTCCAGGGATCACTACCGTAACAATAGTTCAGCGCATACAGACGCCAGGCAATAGCCTGCACGAGTGTCGGTAGATCAAACGTTTTCAAAAAGCGACCGTCAGTCTTGATACGCAGTGGAGTCCGTAAAACTAGTCGTATATGTGATGGCAGATTGGCGGCCTGGCAGGACAACTCAGATAGATTGAAAATCGGTAATACATGGTCTGAAAATACGCTATTATCATCGCGATAGATTGGGATGCCAAACGGTTGTCCATAGGCCAGTGCTTCAACCTGTTCAAGGCGTGCAGGCACCTGATAGCGACCGAGACCGGCACGGGCAGCATCGATGAAAGCCAGTATCACGTAAGCCAGAAGATTGATGCTACGCCCAAACAGTAACATACCAGTTTCAAGGAGATCACCGGCTGCATAATATCGCCGATGGTCGTGTGGCGGCTCTATCACAAATGGTCGAGGAGCATCTCGCAGATCATGTAACACCGTCCTTCCAGGTGGCAGTTCCAGCTCGAACAATTCACGGTAGGCGCATGACGGAATCGCGGATGGACATCTGCTGCTCTGCCCCCAACATACCGAAGGACATCCAACTCGTTGTAAGGCGTATCCCAAAGCGCCACGGATTAGCGCTCCCTTAAATGGAGGAAGACGAGCTTCGCTTGCCAGACGTAATGAAACCCTTAGACGCAAGACTTCCAGCCTCGGAAGATTGAACTGCTCTTCATCCATACAATGATCCCGACTTCCGGTGAGGAGATTTGACAAGAAACATGAAACAGGGTTAGACACGTCAAGTATATCTGCCTTGACTGTTCGTGTCTACACTATCCGCGATAGGGATTTTTAACATGTTCAGGGTTCGTTCGTGTTCGCCAAGTGAACGTTATTCAACCCTCCGCCCTCACCCCCCCGAAAGCGAGGAGCTGGGTTGACGGCTCGACGGTGCTCAAGGGGCTACCCCCCACCCCCCGTAAGCGGGGGGGGCTGGGTTGACGGCTCGACGGTACTCAAGGGGCTACCCCCCAACCCCCCGCAAGCGGGGGGCTAGGTTGACGGCTCGACGGTACTCAAGGGGCTACCCCCCACCCCCCGTAAGCGGGGGGGATAGGGGGGGTCTTCCTCCCCGCTCTCCTAGTCTGTACTTATCATCACAATTCAAGAAAGCAACAAATAGTGTATGATAGAGGCGATAATAAGCCGTAAACCACTTGAGCGGCTTCGCTGATCGTGATATATTGTGCACAAGATTTGACATTTAGAGAAATAGTAGTGTTGCTCCATCAGGGTAAGGGTGAAGGTATTTGGACAAGCAACGAGTATCACAGCAAAATCATCACCTGTATTATCGTCAAGCAGATGTGAGCAACGCTCTAGAAACGCTTGCAAAGTGGAAACGCCGTTGACGATTGTAGGTCATCTATCGCCTGACCTCGACTGCCTGACCGCCATCTGGATATTAATGCGGTTTGGCCCAGCCAAAGATGCTGATTTACAATTCGTGCCTGCCGGGCGGACATGGCAGGATCAGCCGGTAGATTCCGATCCGCGGGTGATTCATGTTGATACGGGTGGTGGTCGTTTCGATCACCACCATACGCCTGATCCAACGCTCAGCGCTGCCGAGCTGGTGCGACGGGTTGTTGCCCCCGACGATGAAGCGCTTCGGCGTCTGGTCGATCAGGTCACACGGATCGACCACGCTGAGTACCGACCGGGGCACGTCTTCTTTAATATTACTGACCTTATTGCCGGGTACAATGCTCTCTATCCCAATCGGCCCCATCACGTTGCCCAAGCGATGTTGGCGAATCTCGATGCCTGGTATGAACACGAAGTTCGGCAATTACGCTTCGAGCAAGCGTTCCAGAACCGGCTTGAGTTTGAAACGCCGTGGGGATTGGGGATCGCTGTACATACTACCGATGGTGGCTCTTCGCGACTCGCATTCAATTACGGGGCTGTGCTTTTCGCCTACCGTGATCGCCGCGGCTATATGGGGGTCACCGCCCAGCGTCGCTCGAACGTCGATCTGGCGCCAGTGTATGAAACCCTTCGCCAGTGCGATAGTCAGGCCGACTGGTACCTGCACCCCAGCCATCGCCTGCTGCTGTGCGGCACACCAAAATCGCCGCCGCGTCATGCGTCGCGACTTTCGCTCGAGGAGTTGGTTGAGATTATTCGCCGTCGTTGAGCAAGCTAGCGGGAGAACATTTCAACTCACCAAAATATGATGCTCATCTCTCCACGAGCGAAGTGCATTCCCCACGTCATCTCTATCCTTCCCCTCAACCTCCCTTGGTAGGAGTAAAGGAGGTTGAGGGAGGGTGAGGGATACTCCCCTTCCTCTCTTGCTGGGAAAAGAAAGGGCTAGGGGCAGATGAGGGGGTCAACATTCAACTATGAATCATAGCAACCAACAACGGTATGCTATAATATATCGAGAGGTGTTCAATACATCGATATTAGGAAACTCCGTGCGCGACTTTACTGCGTTTGATGACATTTTCAGCCGTCCTCGTAACGACAATGTCGAACTGTTGAAGGCATGGGCAGGTACAACACTTGCCTTCGCTATTATGCAGACCGGCGCGGCGAATCTGCTTAGTAGCCAGTTTGTGATTAACCTGGTCATTGCAGCAGTGGTTGCCGGGATCGGTTTCGTTCTCCACGAGCTGGCCCATCGGATCGTGGCCCGTGGTTATGGTGCTCAGGCCCATTTTATTGCCAATGATCGCTGGCTCATCCTCTCGATCTTGATCAGCTTCCTCGGTATCTTCATCGCTGCACCAGGTGCAGTCTGGCATCGCGGCCTGTTAACAGTGCGCCAGAGTGGTCTCATTGCTCTGGCCGGACCGGTAACCAATTTGGTGCTAGCAATAGTGTTTCTCTTGCTGTTCATCCCTATCTTTTTGTTACGTCCACCATTCACCGATCTTCTCATCACCATTTGTTATGTCGGGTTCCGCTTCAACGCCTGGATTGGCCTGTTCAATATGATACCTGCCGGCCCATTTGATGGCGCAAAGGTGCTGGCTTGGGATTGGCGGATATTTGCCGTTACTGTGGCCGTTGGGGTAGGGCTGACCTTTTTGATCAGTGATAGGGTGCTGTTCGACGTTTTACGGACGATTCTGCGGGTATTTTAAGAAGAGGATACAATGCGTACTCCGCTGATTGCCGGAAATTGGAAGATGTACAAAACGGTTGGTGAAGCAACCCTCCTCGTTCGTGAATTACTGGCTGGCCTTGGTGAGCTAACTGATCGCGAGGCAATTGTTTGTCCACCATTTACTGCTCTGGCCGCCGTAGCACCGCTATTAGCCGACACCCCGCTGGGATTAGGGGCGCAGAATCTCTACCCTGAAACCCAGGGCGCTTTTACCGGCGAAATCTCGCCGCCGATGCTGGTTGATATTGGTTGTCGCTACGTCATTGTTGGTCACAGCGAACGTCGCCAGTACTTCGGCGAGAGTGACGCATTCGTAAACCGTAAACTGCGCGCTGCCCTCGCTCATGGGCTGCAACCAATCGTATGTGTGGGTGAGAGCAAGCCGCAGCGTGATGCCGGTCAGGCAGAGCCAATTGTGACCGCACAGGTTCGGGCAGCACTGGTTGATGTGACGCCAGAGCAAATGCTTAACGTGGTGATTGCCTATGAGCCGATCTGGGCCATTGGCACCGGCGATACCGCTACTCCTGCCGATGCTCAGGCGATGCATGCCGCGATTCGAGCGACATTGCACGACTTATACGGGGCAGCAATTGCGTCGGCAGTACGTATTCAATATGGTGGCAGTGTCAAACCGGATAATATCGATGAATTGATGGCACAGCCCGACATTGATGGCGCGCTCGTTGGTGGCGCTTCATTGCAGGCAGCCAGTTTTCTCCGTATTATTCACTATAGATAGATGGAATCTGAACGTAGTCGTACACAACAGGTAAGCAGGCGACGGTACCGTAACCGTCGTCATTTGTGTTTGCGCCTTGCCACTCCTCATCTACCCTCTCTTCTACACAACTCAAGGTATCCATACATCACATTGCCCACCGATCATGCCAACATACAATGGGCAATGCCTGCGGCTGGTGGCACGCCTGAGAAAACCTATGCAAGAACTCTTGATCATTATCGCGCTGGCTCTGGCTAACGGTCTGTTTGCCGCTACCGAGCTGGCAATGGTTTCAGCACGACGTGGTCGTCTCGAACAACGCGCTGAAGAAGGTCATCGCGGAGCGGCAATTGCCCTGCAACTGCAAGAAGACCCTGATCGCTTTCTGGCGGCAGTGCAGATCGGGATCACTCTGATCGGAACACTTAATGGTGTCTTTGCCGGAGCAACGCTTGCCATTCAGATTACGCCCTGGATTGCGCATAATGAATGGCTGGCGCCTTATGCTGTGCAACTGGCCCAACTTCTGGTTGTGTTACTGGTAACCTATCTGTCGCTAGTATTAGGTGAATTGGTTCCAAAACGGATTGCACTGCAAAGCGCAGAAGCGATTGCCACGTTGATGGCGCGTCCTATGTTGTTGCTTGCCCATATCAGCACGCCAGTTATCGCATTACTGAGCGCTTCAACCCGTTTGGTGCTGATGCTGTTAGGGCGGGCGAATGTTGCTGAAGACCGGGTGACTGAAGAGGATATTCGGGCACTGGTGCGTGAAGGAACGGAAACGGGCGAAGTTGAATTGCAAGAGCAGCAGTTTATCGAGCGAGTCTTTCGCTTCAGTGATCGGGCAGTGCGGCATATTATGACACCGCGCCACGAAGTGGAAATGGTTGCCGCCAACCGTACCCTCGGCGAGGTCATCGATGAATTGCTCGCCAGTGGTTACTCGCGCTTTCCGGTGTACGAAGAGACCCCCGATCAGATCGTAGGCATTCTCCACGTGCGCGATTTACTTCTGCTCTATCGGAAGAAAGGTGAACACGCACTGGTGCGCGAAGCTGTGTCACCTCCGCTATACGTTCCTGAAAATAGTCGAGCCTCGGCATTGCTGACCACCTTTCGGCGCAGTCGGCGTCACATGGCGCTCGTCGTGGGTGAATTGGGGGGGATTGAAGGCATTGTGACATTAGAAGATGTCTTGGAAGAAATTGTTGGCGAAATTGATGATGAATACGATGATGCAACCCCTCCGCCGATTGTACGGCGTGAAGATGGCTCTTACCTGGTCGAAGGTTCCTTGCCGATAGATGAGGTTCGTACCCTGCTCGAAGTTGATGAATTGCCCGACGAAGAGACCTACCGCTACGAGACATTGGCTGGCCTGGTGATCAGTTTGATCGGCCAGATTCCGCAAGCGGGGGATGTGACTCATTGGGGCGGATGGCGCTTTGAGGTGGTCGATATGGATGGCTTACGAGTCGACAAGGTGTTGATTTCACGGGAGCCGGAAACAGGGTGAGGAGCGAGGCGAGCGCAGAGAGAAGAAGTGCAAGCAGAAGATAGGGGGTTGCCAACATGTCCGCCGCGCATAAGGATGCGTGTAACTTCCCGTTCCGACGGTTGGCTGCGCCAATCTCCTGTGGCGCCGATGATACCCGTTAGCGCATTGTAGCGATGAGTTTCACCCCCGATCCCCCTGCAAGGAGGATCGGGGGATGATGGACGAGCCGCCCGTACTCACGGCGATCTGAAGAATGAGGTACTACCCCTATTGCGCCCAGAGTGGCCAGCGATCCTGCGCCGTGTTTTGGGTGACTTGCTGGACAACCACACCATCGCTGACATTGAGAATGTATATCTCAAAGTCACCATCGCGGTCACTGGCAAACGCGAGTTGCTGACCATCTGGCGACCAGGTTGGCGCCTCGTCAACCCCCGGATGATTGGTCAGACGACGCACATTGCTGCCATCGGCGTTCATCACGTAAATCTCCCAATTCCCGTCCCGATCACTGGCAAAGGCAATCGTCTTCCCATCGGGTGACACGCGGGCAAACCGGTCGTTGACCGTGTTATTGCTCAGATTACGAATGCTACGTAGTTCAGTGTAGGCAAAAAGATCATCAATGTGGTAGAACTGTATGTCAGCCCGATAAATCTGGAAGTTACCGGTACAGTTGGTGACCCAGAAGAGGTTCCGGCCATCTGCCGACCACGATGGGGTTTCAACATTGCATGGTCGATCATAGTTCGTAATTGGACTCGCGTAGCCCCGTAGCGGGACATTCAGGCGGCGCAGATAGAGCTGCGGAATACCCTGGCGCTCAGAGACAAACACCATCAGGTTGCCATCGGGTGAGACGACCGCATTATACTCGCTGCCCGGAATTGTCGCGTAGTCATTCTCTGGTGGTGGGAAGGCCCCATCGTTATTGCTGTAGCTGATACGGATCACAGTAGCGCCACTTGCCCTCTCGCCTGCATCAACAGCCACGTTATTGAGCAGATAAATCTGGCGGTACTGCGGACTATTCCGTCGTGAATCCACGACCAGAAAATGCTGCGTCGGTTCCCAGCTTCGCCGCCACGAGAAAGCGACAGTTTCACCGTTGTTGAACGTCAAACGTTGACCACCACCGTTAAACGTCGCCCGGTATAGTTCCCAATGACTACCGGTATCGATATTCGAGGCATAGATCAATGGGGTCGCCAGATCAGGTGCAACCCACGGCGCACCCAAATGGGGATACCGCCACTGGAAGTAATGTTGACCAACGTTTCCCATCTCGACCTGATAGCCGGGCGGATTATCCGGCGTGTAGGTCAACACCCGTCGCTCAAAGAGTTGCACCAGGACATCGCGCTCAGTGTCGCCAACAACTGCCCGCACCCAGTAGGGATCGGTGATTGGATAACCTATCGCAAACAGCCAATCCACAATCGGCGCCGTAACCACCCGCCCATTTTCGACCACCCGACCACGCGCATTCATAAAATCCCAGAAGACTCGCGGAATGTTGTGACCGGTCACGCTATTGTACTGCACAATCGTTGTTTCAGGACGCGCCAGATCGTCGCGGATACCCATATTCCCACCCCGCGCAATTGTGGTATTGACACGCTGATTGAGGCGCGATGGATCACGGTAACCGTTATCGATGGTCGCAATACCGACAAAGTCACGATAACTGGGAGCGATGGTATTGGCAACCCGCGGATTACCGGCCACCGGAACATCAGAACCATCACGACTCAGAACGTCGAAGGGATTATCGCTAATCTGCATGCGACCACTGATCAACTCCTTGACCAGCAGACCGTTGGTGACGGTACCGTCACTTGGATTGTTAATCTCCATCCGCGCCTTGTCAAAATATTGAACGGTACGTATCGAGTTAGGGCTTTCCCGGTAAAATTCGCCGTAGTCAAACCACGGCCCTGGCCCCCAATACCAGGTGCGTCCACCGCGAACAGCCTCACTGTCGGTACGGCTCCAGACTGTCGCAAAGCGTGGATCGGCAAAACTGGTGCGACCAGAGAAGGGAGCGGCAACCAGTGGTGTGACACCACTGAACAGCAAGGCTCCGATCAGGGCAATCACACTCCAAATCACTCTTGGCCGGTACATAGACGCCTCCTTGTGTTAGTGTTGTTATATACCCTGTAGACGACATTATAATCGGCAAAGTTCCTGTATCCATCTGATAATAGCATTAAAATTTTATAAAAACAAGGTGATATGCAATAGATAAATCTTTCACTTTGTAGAAATATCTTGTGAAAATTTATACAAACCTTAAAAATATAAAATTATTAAAAACGGTTAAAAATTTTGCAACCAACCAAACCACCATACAAAAATAGTAAACCGTTACGTGTAAAGAATATTTTATTTTTGTGGAGAATAATATCGCCATCATATCGCAAGGTTACTATGTAAGGTTAGTGAATTATAGATATTTGAGCATAAATATGAAGCGCAATCATCACCACTTCGTTGTTCTCACTCATACGTGAATCCTGCTCAGGGACGATAGATGGAGTTTCCCGAAAACCCATACCCGTTACCACATTGGAAGCAATGGGTTCCCAACTTGCCCTGAGATCTCCGTGTGGATGAGGAAGAGATGCTGGGGGAAGGGGGGAACGATGAGGGACCAGCCAGCATCGACAGAGCACCTATCAACGCTGATCGTGCTCAGGGGCGCAGACCCTGCTGGCGGAGGTGTTCATCCACCCAGACTGCATCTTCAGGCGACAACTTGATTTCAGGATGTGCACGATAATCTATCAGATCGTCATACGCGCCATACTCGTAGCAGCGCTCAAAGACTGCCTGTAGGTCTAACACCACATCCGGATCGGGTGCTTGCAGCGGAATGGCGATCCGTGGGAGTCGTTGACGCATGGTGCACATATACACTTCAAACTGTTCCCGATTGGTAGCCCGACTGACACACACGATGGAGTGCCAGGGCTGGTACGGGGTGAGATAGAGAGCTGGAACGGCAACCGTATGCACCCCCTGACGCAACAGATCGATCTCGACCAAATGAACGTCGCTGGCAAGCACTTCTTCTTGCTTTCGCCGATAGATATCGTGCGTGTCACCAGGCGTTTTGTTGGCCGGGCTAAGCACTTCGATCACCGTCACCACTCGCCCACCCTGGGTAAGATCAAGAATTTCAATGAATGGCTCACGCACCGGGTCTGCCGGCGCAACGATCATGACCGGCCGGTCAGCAGTCAGAACTGAACGGTGGCTGGTCTTGGGTGGGGTGCTAACCGGCTGTCGGCGGGTAACAGTCATATCAGGATAGATAGGACGTTGTGGCGGAATGACGTATAGCCGCTCGCCAATCCGAGCGTGATAGCGTGGCCGCAGGTGTGCTTGCAGAGCATCTCTACTGTATGTAATCAGGCTCTGGTGCACGTCCGGCCAGAGGGAGTGCTGCTCGAGATACGGATCCATTCCAGGGAAAGGGCTAGGCATACCGGCTTCTCCTTGCGCTGCTACTGGTGGCGTTGAAGGTAATGATACCACACTGAGCCAGGGCTTTTCAGTGTTCTCAGTTTCGGGTTGCATTTGATGACCGAACAGTTCACAAATAGCACAATCTGGGTGCGCGGGCCTCTGGCCCGCATTGTGCCGGAACCCATCGGGTGGCAGATCAGCGCCCCATCACCCCTCTTGCCCCCCGCTTGCGGGGGTGGGTGAACCCGCACCTGCTATGCGATGAAGCGCTTCATCAGCGAATCAACGGGAGTAGCCACTGACCACCTTGGGACGAAAAGCTGCGCGCCGTCACAGACAGCGAACAGCGTAGGAATCTCTCTCACCTCTATACCCATTGCCGGGTAGGGCGAAAACGTTGAAACGTCCCAGGGGAAGGTGAGGGAGAGGCGCACTTCGCAGCACGGATACTAAACATGTTGCCTCCACTACTGAAAAACGTCTTGTGGGTATTTCTTGCTATAATGTACGCCAGCGTTCGTAAAAAATGAGGATATCGTGTGATCAAGCGTTACCTTCTGGCTATCGATCAAGGTGGCAGTGGCAGTCGAGCGGTGATCTATGATCCCGACGGTCAAGTGCGTGGGTACGGCTACCGACCGGTTGGGCGCGTGTGCCCACAGCCGGGGTGGGTTGAACAACGGCCATCAGCGATTGCGCGCAGTGTTGCTGAGGCGATTCAGCAAGCCTTAAGCCGAGCCGGAGTGCGAGGTCATGAACTCCTCGCCTGTGGCATCACCTCACAGCGCGATACTGTCTTTGCCTGGCACGCAGTCACCGGACGACCAATCGGCAATGCGATAACCTGGCAAGACTTACGCACCGCCCCTCTGGTTGCCGAACTGGATAATACACCACTGGGATCCCAACGACGAGAGCGTCTCGGTCAATTCCCCGGTGCGTATGCCGGTGCAATGCACATGGCCTGGCGTATGCGCCACGATCCAGCCTTCCGCCGGGCAGCCGAACGTGGTGTTTTGCGGGTGTCGCTGGCAGCAGGCTGGATTATCCAGGCCCTTGGTCGGCCAACCGAGCACGCACTTGATCATTCCCTCTTACAGGCAATGACGGTATACGATCCACGACGAAGGGCTTTGTGGGATGAATGGATCACAGCACTGAATATACCACGCACGGCATTGCCGGTTGCCCGACCAACGATTCATCATTTTGGCGACTTGCTGATTGATGGTGCTACAGTACCGGTGCTGGCAATGATGACCGATCAGCAGGCAGCGCTATTCGGCTATGATTGTCGGACACCGGGACAGGCAGTAGCAACGCACGGAACGGCATCGTTTGTCAATGTTGTTGTTGGTACTTCACCACCGCCGCAGGGTATCTGTAAAACATACCTTGCCTGGGAGATCGATGGAGTTGCCACTTATGCGCTTGAAGCGGACATGACAACCACCGGCGCCGCAGCGAACTGGTTGCGTGAAATTGGGTTGGTACGGCGTGCAACCGATCTCGACCGCTACGCTGCTGCTGTCACCGATAGCGGTGGTGTCGTGTTTGTACCGGCCCTGAATGGGCTGGGAGTGCCAAGTGAGGATCGGAGTGCACGTGGGGCGATCTTTGGCCTGGCGCTCGGGGTTGGTGTCGGTCATATTGCCCGTGCCTTCTACGAAGCGATTGGCTTCCAACTGGTCGATATTCTGGCAACAATACAGGCCGAAACCGGCATAACGATCGCCGAACTGCGTGTCGGTGGTGGTATCGCAGCCAGTGACCTTGCCTGTCAGATCCAGGCCGATCTGAGCGGGATTACGCTGATCCGCGCCTGCGATACCGAGACGACCGCCCGTGGCATTGCCTTGCTGGCCGGCATCGGCGCCAAAGTCTGGTCGATTGACAACGTACCGAGCCTGCTCGACGAACGTGCCCGGCGATTTGTGCCACGGCTGTCGCTAGCAGAACGGACTGCCGTTTACGAACGATGGCACATGGCATTGTCTCGCGTTCAGGGATGGGCAAAAGGATAGCAACACCTTGCAGCAACCAAAACTACGTCCAATCGCACATCAATTCTGCACCGTCTGGTGGTTGCTGAAGCCGACAACAACCTCTATAATAGAAGAACAATCGCTTTCGTTTCTGGTCTACAAACACACTTTTGGGTGAGGTGACGCATGGGTTTGATCAAACGGGTTGGCACGAAGGCTATCAATACCCCACCGCCCGATGTTGGCGCTCCTGCCGAGGAGGGAACGCGCCAGATCAGCCCTGCCGCCCACCCGGCGGCAGATGAGGGCACTCGCCAGATCGAGGCGCGGCCAGGCGGGCAGTCGGCGCCGGCCGTACCGACCATGCTCAGCCCCGGTATAATTCTGCAAGGGCGCTATCAGGTTGAAGCGCCGATTGGGATCGGCGGGATGAGTGTCGTCTATCGCGGGCGTGACCTCCGCTTCAAAGACGTGGTACGTTACTGTGCGATCAAGGAGATGGCGCAAAGCGCCCCTGATTCGCAAACCCGTTTGCTCAACCTGAAAAACTTTCAACGTGAAGCTAGCCTGCTCGCGACCCTTCAACACCCGGCAATCCCCAAGGTTTACGACTTTTTTGAAGAGAACGGCAAAGTCTACCTCGTGCTCGAGTTCATTCCCGGTAAAGACCTCGAGACAGTTCTGGAAGAGCACGGCAAACCGCTCGATGAAGAGCACGTGGCCCGCTGGGCATTGCAAATTTGCGACGTGCTGTCGTACCTGCACAATCATAAGCCTGAGCCGATTGTATTCCGCGATATGAAGCCATCGAATGTGATGGTGGTTGGCGATGATCGGATTGTGCTGATCGATTTTGGCATTGCCCGTACTCTTAACCGCAGTGATCGCAAAGGGACAATGATCGGTACAGAGGGTTATTCACCGCCTGAGCAGTACCGCGGAATTGCCGAGCCGGTTGGTGACATCTATGCGCTTGGCGCCACGCTCCACCATCTCCTTACCAACACCGATCCGCGTCTTGAAACCCCTTTCACATTCCAGGAACGCCCGATCCGTCAGATTAACCCGACCGTTTCACCTGAGATGGAAGCAGCAGTAACCCGTGCGCTGGAATACGATATGGCAGCGCGCTGGCAGAGCGCCGAAGAGTTTCGACAGGCTCTGCTGAAGGTTCCGTCACTGGTTGGTACCGGCACAGCCAAAACAACAGTCGCTGTACCGTCTGTGCTCAAGGGCGCACAGACGACCGAGCTGGTCTGGCGATTTAAGTTTGAAGATGAAGTGCGCTCGTCACCCTTTGTGAGCGGCGGATTGGTATTTGTTGGATGCTACGACACAAATATCTATGCCCTCGATGCTACTCGCGGTGAGTTTCGTTGGAAATATGCGACAGAGGGCGGAATCAGCTCATCACCCACCGTCTGGCAAGATATGGTCTATATCGGTTCAGAGGATGGCACGCTGTACGCCCTCGATATGCGCCGGGGCGGGGTACGCTGGACATTCCGTACCGGTAAGCCAATCCGCTCTTCACCCCGAATTGAAGATCGGGTTGTGTTTGTTGGTTCCGATGATCAGCATATCTATGCAATTGATGGCTTACGCGGCACACTGATCTGGAAGTATCGGACCTGGAACCCCATCCGCTCCTCGGCGTGCATCTACGGTAATTCCGTCTTCATCGGCGGTGATGACGGCAACGTCTATTGTCTTGATGCGCGGACTGGCGCGGTGAAATGGAAGCAGCGCACGCAACAACCAGTTCGCTCATCGCCAGCATACAGCGATGGTATTGTCTTTGTTGGCTCACTGGACCAGAACCTCTATGCGCTTGATGCGGAAGGCGGCTGGCCGGCCTGGCGCTTCCGCACCGGCCATTACATCAACTCGTCTCCGTGTGTGGTAGGTACGCGCGTTTTCATTGGCGGAGTCGATGGCATCATGTACGCGCTCGATACCAAGAGTGGCCGCCTGGTATGGAAGTACGAAGTTGGGAGTCAGATCACATCCTCACCACGAGTTGAAGGTGGTCGCCTCTACTTCGGGGCAGTTGATCAGGCAGTCTACTGCCTCGATGCCGGTAATGGACAACTGATCTGGAAATATCCCACCGAAGGCGCAATTGTTTCAACACCGATGATTGTGAATGGTGTAGTGTATATTGGCTCAATGGACCACCATCTTTACGCACTGAAGGCGTAAAACGACTCATAAAGGGGTTGCGGCGGTTATGCCAGACGAAACACAATCTTCACCAGATGAAACGCCAACCGAACCGCTCAATTTAACCGACATCGAAGCTGAACGTCAGCGGCAACTCGGTCTAACCCCTCCTGAAGAGGATGGGACTCGTCAGATCGGTCAGGATTATCAACCAGCACTGACATTCCGACGCTCAGCACAAGGTTTCGCGGCAGCCGCCCTCCGCGATATTGGGCGAGTACGCGACATGAATCAAGATTGTGCCCTGGCAACCATCATGACCGTACCACGGGAAGGGCAAGACGTAACTGTGGGCTTATTTATCGTCGCCGATGGCATGGGTGGTCATCACGGTGGCGAGGTTGCCAGCCGGTTGGCGGTGCAAACAGTGCTGACCAGTGTGCTTGAGCGACTGGTATTACCGGTGATCGAAGATGGGATCATTGAGGCGTTGCAGCCGTTGATGATTGAGGCAGTGCAAGAAGCAAATGCAGTGATCTGGCGCGAAGCACAGGCTGCCGGTTCAGATATGGGCACCACCTGTACTGCTGCGCTGGTCATCGGCAACGGCTTGTACGTTGCCCATGTCGGTGACTCACGTTGTTATGTTTACGAACCGGCCGGTTTGCGGCAACTTACGACCGACCATTCAACCGTTGGACGGCTCATCGCGCTGGGTCAGCTCGATCCGGAAGAAGCTCGTGAACATCCACTGCGCAATCAGCTTTATCGTACCGTTGGTCAACAGCCTCACGTTGCTGTTGATTTTGTGTACCACCAGTTAAACAATTGTTCGCACCTGGTGCTGTGCAGCGATGGCCTGTGGAGTCTGGTCGAAGAGAAAGCTATCGAACAGGCCCTTCAGCACAGTCCCTGGCCACACGATGTCTGCCGCGAGCTGATCGCATTAGCCAACCTGGCCGGTGGCGACGATAACATTTCAGTGGTGGTTGTTTCGTTGCCGCTCGATGAGAGGTCGCTATGAGTAAGGTTGATCTACGCATCACACCGAGTCGTAGTGTACTGCCAGCCAGTCAGGAGCCACAGCTCCTCTACGCCCTCATCGAGCTATCGGCCCAAAGTGGTGCAACGAAGATGCCGCGACTCCCTCTCAACCTCTGCCTGGTGATTGACCGCAGTTCATCAATGCGTGGCGAACGGCTTCAGCAGGTTAAGCAAGCTGCGATGCAAATTCTCGATCTGCTCGGCGATCACGAGAGCTTTGCGCTGGTTACCTTCAACGATCGAGCTGAAGTCGTAGTTCCGGCGCAACTGGCACGGGCACGGGCTGAAATCAAGCGTCAGATCAGTGCCATTGAAGCGGCTGGCGGTACCGAAATGGCAACCGGTCTGGCGTTGGGAGTACAAGAGTTGCAGCGGGCAATGATGCCGCGCGCTATTCATCGGTTGTTGTTGCTTACCGATGGACGTACCTACGGCGATGAAGGACGTTGTGTTGAGATTGCCCGGCGTGCTCAGGCGCGGGGTATTGGGATCACCGCTCTTGGTATCGGGAGCGAGTGGAATGAAGACTTGCTCGAAACGATTGCTGCCCGTGAGAATAGTCGCACCCATTACATTACTTCAGCGGCTGAGATTACGAAAATCTTTACCGCTGAGGTCGAGCGTATGCACAACATCTTTGCTCAGGATGTTCAACTACGGGTGACGTTACCGCCACAGGGTTTACTCCGCTCACTTGATCGGGTGCGTCCGTACATCGGCTCACTACCCATCATTGAAGAGGCCGATTTCGCCTGGACGGCGGCCCTCGGTGATTGGCCGGAAAGTGATGCTCAGGCTCTCCTAATGGAAATTGTGGTTCCCCCCTTACCGGTTGGTCGGCACACTATGCTGCGCCTTCAACTTCGTTACCGCGTGCCGGGCAGCGAGGGTACAACGGCGAACCACGAACAGAGCCTGGTCGTAGGAGTACGCAACCCTGATGAAGTTGCATCTGAAGTCGATCCAACGGTAAAACACTGGTTAGAACGGTTAGTCGCCTACCGCCTTCAGGCTAGTGCCTGGCAGGCCGCTGAGGAAGGAAAACTCGAAGAGGCAACTCGTCGCTTGCAAATGGCCGGAACGCGCCTGTTTGAGGCTGGCGAAATCGAACTGGCGCGTACTGTTCAGGAAGAAGCGACCCGCCTGCTACGCTCTGGGCAGGCGAGTGCTGAAGGGCGTAAGCGGATCAAATATGGTACCCGTGGTTTGATCGGGCGCGAAGAACAATCATAACCTGGAGTAGACAGCACATGGTGACTTGTAGCCACTGTCAGGCTCAACAACTCGACGGGACAATCTTTTGTACAGTGTGTGGTGCCAGTTTGCTAAGCGCAAAACCTCAGCGGCAAACAACGGCTTCACTCAACCGTGCGGCTGCCGAAACCGCTCAAGCAGAGGTTGATGAAGCAACTATCTTACCCGCACCAACACCAGCGCCCGAAACAAACACGATCGCTCTGATCGTTCTGAGTTCGGGTCGGCGTATTGTCTTACCGGTTACACCTGAACTATTGATCGGGCGTAAAGACCAGCAGCGGAACTTTTTCCCTGATGTGGATTTGAGTCTTGATGGTGGATACGATGCCGGTGTTTCACGCCAACATGCCCGCATTATCTGTCGTGATGGGAGTTATCTGCTTGAAGATTTGGGCAGTTCCAACGGAACGTTCCTCAATCGTCAACGGATAGCTCCGCGTCGGCCTGTTGAGCTGCATCACGGCGATGAGATACAACTTGGGATGTTACTGGTACGGTTTGAAATGAACGGATAACGTGACCCATTTCGTTTGCGGAGGCTTCTCTATGCCGAAAACAGTTATTCTTCATCTTACCGGCGAAGATCCGCTGCTGGCCGATATTGATCAAGAGCCACAGCCTGGTGATCTCTTCATAAAGGTGACCAATATGCGCAAGCGCGACGGTAAACCGGTACCGTATCTGGCGGCCGGTGTGCAGGCCGTTATCTTTCCCTGGCACCGCATAACGTTCATCGAATTGATGCCCAGTGAAGAAGAACGCAGTCAGGTTATCGATTTCTTCCGCCAGTGAACGAATTGTGGTCATATCTGCTGCCACCGGCGAGTGATCTTTTTTACCGCCGTAATGATCCCTACGACCAGCGCCTGGGCGAAATCGTTAGGCCCGGTGTTGCCGCTTATGATGCTGCCCAGGTCGTCATTCTCGGCTGCCCGCAAGACATCGGTGTGCGCCGCAACGGTGGTCGCCCCGGTGCTGCCCAGGGACCAACTGCCATTCGGCGGTGGTTGTACCGCCTCGGTATTGCCGGTCTCACCGACATAACCATCTGCGACCTCGGTGATGTTTCAACCGAAGGTGATTTGGAAACTGTCCACGACCGGTTACGGCGCCTGGCAGCACGTATTATCGCCGATGAAAAGTTGTTGATTTCGCTGGGCGGAGGAAATGATATTAGTTTTCCCGACATAGCAGCATTGGCGTCAGTTGCGCTATCACCAATACTGGCGATAAATATCGACGCCCACTACGATGTGCGCGCCGATCAACCGGCGAACAGTGGCACACCGTACCGGCAATTGATTGAAGGTGGCTTCATTGATCCACACCGGTATTGGGTGTTTGGGGTACAACCGTTTGCCAATGCACCTGCTTACACTGAGTATCTTCGTGAACGAGGGGCAACTATTGTCGAGTTAAGCACCGCACGTCATTACGGTGTTGCCGATACGATGCGGACAATGCTCGCAACCAGTGATGCCGCAAGTATCGGGTGGGGGTTTGATGTTGATGTCGTACAGGCGGCAGAAGCCCCTGGTGTCAGTGCGCCTAACCCGCTGGGGATGCACGGCGATGAACTGGTTGCCCTGGCTGCGTTAGCTGGAGCCGAACCACGTACCCGCTTGATTGAGTTCAGTGAACTGAATCCTCAATACGACCTCGATGATCGCACGGCTCGACTGGCTGCAGTTGCAATCTGGCATGCACTGGTTGCGTTTGCTGCTCACCGCAGGTCCAGATCGTAAGCGAGTGGCTACGTTACCCAACACAAATACCACAGGTTACAAGCTGAATATAAAAAGTGCCCTCTGTGTTGGACTTCGCACATACCGAACGATAAGCACCGTCTGAATCGAAAGCGAGATGTCGTCATGCAAGCAAAAGCTGTCACACCGTATCAACGAGCCTTTCAGTTCATTGTTTTGATGGGTATCGTCAGCCTGCTGGCCGATATGGTCTACGAAGGGGGACGTAGCCTGAGTGGACAATACCTTGCGTTACTGGGCGCGAGTGGCACAGTTGTAGGATTGACTGCCGGTATTGGCGAGCTGATCGGCTATGGTCTGCGTTTGGTCTTTGGTTACCTGAGTGATCGCACTCGTCGCTACTGGCTCCTCACCATTCTCGGCTACGGTATGACCGTTATCGCGGTGCCGCTTCTCGCCTTAACCAATAACTGGCCGCTGGCTGTTGGTCTCTTAATGGTTGAACGCTTGAGTAAGGCGTTGCGCAGCCCCGCCAAAGACACGCTTATTTCATATGCCGCCGAGCGCGTTGGTGCAGGCAAAGGATTTGGTCTGCACGAAGTGCTCGACCAAGTTGGCGCGATTGCTGCTCCTCTGCTGTTGACCGGTGTGCTGGCGTTTAGCAATAGTTTTCAACTAGCATTTGGGCTGCTGATCATTCCAGGGGTGCTCTGCATGGCTGTTCTTCTCACGGCAAGGAGACAGTTTCCCCAACCGGCTGACCTGATTGGCAAGACACCGACGCTGTCAACCACCGGTTTTTCGCGCCAGTTCTGGCTCTATATGATAGGTGTAACACTCTTCGCTGCGGCCAGTGTTGATTTTGCGCTCGCTGCATACCATCTCCAGCAACAACGTATTATTGCGTCAGCCGCCATTCCAGCGCTCTACGCATTAGCAATGACAGTTGATGCAGTGGCTGCATTCGGTTTTGGTTTTCTCTACGACCGTATTGGTCTCTACGCGCTGGTTGGGATTACGGCCCTGGCTGCGCTGAGCACACCCCTCCTCTTCAGTGATGGTTTTCTGATGGTCATCATTGGGATTGTAATCTGGGGTGGAGTCTTGGGGGCGCAAGAGTCGATCTTGCGCGCCGCAGTGACTCGGTTTGCACCACTGGAACGACGTGGCGCGGCGTATGGTCTGTTTAATGCCGGTTTCGGCATAAGCTGGTTTGTCGGTAGTGCATGTTTCGGTTTGCTGTATGATATATCACGACCGGCATTGATTGGCGTTTCCGTGGTCTTACATCTCACTGCGGCGTTAGTACTCTGGAGCGTTGCCCGTCGGTAGTACTTCTCATCGTATGAACACATTCGTCATTGAACTGTTGTCGACCATGACTGTCGCCAGTGCCCTCGCTCTCTGGAATGGATGGGGCATAACCCGCTTACTTTTGCCAGCTACGCTCCAGCCATGGCGCGCCATCCTGGCGCCACTGATCGGGTATGCGTTAACGGTGTTGACCGGATATTGGGTCGTGCGCTTTTTCAGTGGATTGGGGCTGGCACTGGGTCTGTTGTTACCAATTTGCGGAGTGCTGAACTGGCTGGCCTGGCGGCGGCTTGGGCCACCGCGCATACTAACCGCGCTCCATCAACATTGGACAGCGCTTCTCATTGGCTTTGTCGGGATAGCGATTGGCATTGCTCCGTTGTTGAGTTACGGCTATTCCGCCCCTATTGGCGAGGGTTGGGATATAGAAAATTACTGGCCCACTGCACGCTATCTGACCCGAGGGCCGGTAAGCGCAATTGCAACTGCTCCACCAAACCCGCTCCGTGATCTTAATGCCAGTCCACCACGTATCGGATTAACGCTTGGTTTCAGTATCTGGCAGGGTAGTGTCGATCTCTTGAGCAGTGGCGAGCCGCTGACTAGCTTTGGGCCGCTGTTGGCCTGGCTACGGGCGCTAGGTGGAATCGGTCTCTACATTCTTTTGCAGTCGGTATTCGATCTACGACGTTGGTCAGCAACTCTCGGTGCTTTGCTGGCCGTGCTCAACGGTCTTCTGCTATGGGTCAGTTTCTTCAACTTCGGTATGCAAATCGCCGCCTGGCCCCTTATCCCATTGGTGATCATTCTCGGCCTGCACGCTGTGCAATCAATGCGTTTTGGCGAAGGATTGCTCGTTGCCGCCATCGCTATAGCGGCAGTCCCGATCACGTACTATCCAGCACTCGGCCCGCTCGGGTTAATGGCTGCCGGAATTGGCGCTGTTAGGCTCTGGCAGCAGCACGAACGCCGGTTGGTGCTCAAACAAAGTATTGGCCTGATCTTGCTTGCGCTGGTACTGGCAGCGCCAACCATCCCTGACTATTTTGCCGGTTTCAATTATCGCTATAGCTTACCGCTAACGACACTGGGCCTGTTTCGTTTTGTGCCACTGAGCGACATTGTTGGTCTGACGCTCTTCCGTTTACGTGACGCACCAGAAACACTAACCCCACTCACCGCTATTGCTGCTTGTACGATGTTCCTTCTGGCCGGCTATGCTGTGATGGCTGCACCGCAACGTAGTCGCTGGCTGGGAATGGTGACCGGGGCAGCCTTGTTTCTCCTTACCCTCCGTTTTGTGTCAGTCTACCATTACGGTTATCTCAAAGCGGCAGCCTATCTGGGATGGATCGTAAGTGCATTGGCAGTTGCCGGTCTACAAGTGCTCAGCGAACGATTATCATCGCAACGACAATGGTTATACTACGTTGTCATGGCCGGAACGATAATGCTGATCGGCGGGCCGATCACATTCACCGCCGGACGTGTCGTGGCCGACCACTGGGGAAAACCGGGTTTGTTTGCCGGAGTCCTGCCTGCGCTCCGTGATTTACGTCAAGTTGTACCACCCGGTAGTACAGTCTTTCTGTCGGGCGACCCGCGTGTGCAGGGAGTTACCAGCGCACTAGCCGCGTATCTCCTCGATCACGCTGCCGTCTACGGCTCAGTACGTACCGGCTATGCCACTTCAACAGCGACAACCAGTACTGGAATTGGAGAATACGTCCTGCTTCAACGAGACGAAGACCCTCGCTTGTGGGGTCTAACCGATCCGCCGATCTGGCGCGGCGGCCCATATCTGCTCTACCGAAAACCGGATACACTGCTTGCGTATCAGCCGCTCGATCAACTCCTTACGGCAGATCAGATAACGACGCTCACAATAACTGCTCATCAATTGGCAGGACATGCATCGCTACTCGATGATGAACGTGCCGAACGCTGGCTCATCTTGCAAGTAGCAACCTTGAAGGATAGTAAACTGCTGATTAAGGAGCAAACGTACAACGTTCCTGCCGGCAGGCACTGGATCAGCATTGGCCCATTGACAACACCACAAACGGTAACCATTCGTCAACCTGATCCTGATCCAGTGTTGTTGCAGAGTGCCATGCTCACCGCAAAACCACCGGCTATTCTTGGTCAATTACCGCACAGTATCGTGTTGAGTGCTACCAGTAACGCACAGGATTTACACATCACAACGACTCTCGTCATGCTAAACCCAGATAGTGGTCCAGTAGTAGCCGCCATCGAACTCTGGGATAACCAGCACGGGTACCTCTTCGGACGCTACGGGTTACGGATGCCATTGGCTACCGTGCCACGAGAGGTTGCAATAACGATTGATCTTGGCAGTGGTACGGCAATAGCGCAAGATAGCACTGGTGCCACATGACCGCTCGGTATCCAGTCGGGTGGAGCAAAACCCGGCTCATATACGGCCCGTCTCTGGATCGGCACAGACCAACGAGCCTTGTTAACACCGGTCGATCTCTTTGCATTTACCATTCATCGTAGTGGTATGATCACCCTCGATTGGGTAGCACAGCACCCACTTATGATGACCAGCATTGATCGCCCCCTCAACGTACTGGATACGCGCATCGGTGAAGATATGTTGCTACACGGATACGATCTGAGCACAGAACAGATTGCAGCCGGTGATACAATTGCCATTACGCTCTGGTGGGAGTCCTTGCACAATCAGCTCGATGAGCGCAGTATCATGCTTCACCTCCGCAATAGTGCAGATGAACGGATCATCGATGCCGACGGCCCACCTGCCAGTGGTGGACGACCGACCACTCAGTGGCGCACGGGTGAAGTGATCATCGACGATCGGCGCTTGACTATTCCTGCCGATCTGCCACCGGGTCGCTACTGGTTAGTCATCGGGAGCTATCGCTGGCCGTCACTTGAACCGCTGGTATGGTCGGATACATTGGAAACCGGTCGGCGAATTCCGATTGAAGTACAAGCGCTCCCAACCAGTCGTTAAGGAATCCATGACGTACAGCTATGAGTACGTTTGCCCAACAATCCGTATTGGCTATCGATCCAGGGTTTGGCCCAACTCCGTGCAACCTGTAACAACTTTTGGTACAATATAAATATAGATGAGTGCAACGTCACCCGAAACGACAGGTTGCAACCGCTTCAGGATGCCAAACTCCCGCAAGGTAACCCTGACGGACCACAGACGGTGTAGTCGCAGGTATAACGAAAGAGCATGGCTATGACAAAGAACACACTCACTATCATTGACAACCGCACCGGCAAGACGTATGAGATTCCAATTGAGCACAACGCGATTCGAGCCACCGATTTACGCCAGATCAAAGTCTCAGATGACGATTTCGGCTTAATGTCCTACGATCCGGCTTACTTGAACACTGCGTCGTGTAAAAGTAGTATTACTTACATCGACGGCGACAAAGGGATTTTAGAGTATCGTGGATACCCCATCGAGCAGTTAGCCGAGAAGAGTTCATACCTTGAAGTTGCCTATTTACTCCTGTACGGAGAATTGCCCTCAAAAGAGCGGTTGGAATGGTGGGAGTACCGGATCAGTCGCCATCTCTTCCTGCACAACAGTCTGGTTGAGTTGATTCAAGCCTTCCGCTACGATGCCCATCCGATGGGGATTTTGATCAGTTCGGTGGCCGCGATGTCTACCCTCTATCCTGAAGCCAAGAACATTCACGATCCGGCGGTACGTGAAAAACAGATCTGGCGTATTATTGGTCAAATCCCTACCATCGCGGCTTTCGCGTACCGGCACCGTATCGGGCGGCCATTCAATTTGCCAGATAGTTCTCTTAGCTACACGGCTAATCTGCTCTACATGATGGATTACATGAACCAACGTGAATATGAGGTAAATCCGGTTCTGGCGAAGGCGCTGGATGTTCTCTTCATCTTGCACGCCGATCATGAACAGAACTGCTCGACATCGGTGATGCGGAGTGTTGGTTCAAGCCATGCCGATCCTTATAACGCACTGGCTGCCGCTGCCGCGGCACTGTATGGCCCACTTCATGGCGGCGCCAACGAAGCCGTGCTACGAATGTTGCAACAGATTGGCCATCCAAAGAATGTCCCGGCCTTTATCGAGCGTGTGAAGAAGGGAGAAACCCGGCTGATGGGGTTTGGTCACCGGGTGTACAAGAACTACGATCCGCGGGCAAAGATTATTCGTAAAATTGCCCATGAAGTCTTTGCGGCAACAGCAACCAATCCTCTGCTTGATGTAGCCATCGAGTTAGAGCGAATTGCGCTGGAAGACGAGTATTTTATCTCACGGAAGCTCTATCCGAACGTTGATTTCTACAGTGGTCTGATCTACCAGGCGCTCCGTTTCCCCATTGAGTACTTCCCCTTCCTGTTCGCAATTCCTCGTGCCTCTGGCTGGCTGGCACAATGGCTAGAGATGCTCAATGATCCTGAGCAAAAGATTACCCGTCCCCGGCAGGTATACATTGGGCCGCAGCGGCGCGATTATGTACCTATCGATCAACGGTAGGAGTCGCTGATCAATCCTCCTTTCTCTCCTTTCAGAGAGAAAGGAGGATCGTGTTTTTTGTTCCGACGTATTTCGCCTTATCTCTGACCAGGCACGCCCCCGCCATAAGCAGGATGATTCCTCTCCCAAGCCTCTGGTGAGCCGGTAGAAGCGAATTCCTCGACTGCCAGCTAGCCGGGCAGTGTATCACACGGCTACCGGTTTCACCCTATCACTCAGAGCGTGATCAGAAACTCGTAGGTGCTCAGGAAGGGTGTCGGCTGAAGTAGCGCACAACGAAGCGCTCATCAACAGCCTGGGCTTGTGATGAAGCTTGATCAATGGCATTCCAGAATGATGAGATGAACGGTGGCGGGCAACTGGCTCCTCACCTTCCCCCTGGCCCTCTTCCTCTCCCACGAGAGAAGAGGAGGGGGAAGATTGGCTCCCCCTCACCTTCCCCCTGGTCCCCTTCCTCTCCCACGAGAGAAGAGGAAGAGGGAACGTAGGGTGGCTGGTGAGCAAGAACGTTGGCAGCTCCTCACACGGTGGTTATGCAGGCACGATACGTGCCCAATGAGAAAGCTGGGTTTTTGATCAGGCGCTCAGAGCACGGGCCACTAGCCCGTGCTCACTGATGAGAGAATTGCCGGCAACCAGGCCTTTAGACCTTCAACGCACTGCGACCGGCATAACGTGCCGCACTGCCCAGCTCTTCTTCGATACGCAGCAACTGATTGTATTTGGCAATCCGGTCGGTACGAGCCGGTGCACCCGTCTTGATCTGACCGGCATTTGTTGCCACCACCAGATCGGCAATCGTAACATCCTCACTCTCGCCCGAGCGATGTGATACAATCGCCGTCCAACCACTTCGTTGCGCCAGTTGGATCGCGCTGAGCGTCTCGGTAAGCGAACCGATCTGGTTGAGCTTGATCAGAATCGAGTTGGCAGCACGGGCATCGATGGCGCGCTGGAGTCGGTTGACATTCGTGACCAGGAAATCGTCGCCGACCAGTTGCACACGATCACCCAGTTTCGCCCGCAACAGCACCCATCCTTCCCAGTCATCCTCTGCCAGACCGTCTTCCAACGAGATAATCGGATAGCGATTGACCAGATCGACCCAATAATCAACCATCTCGGCACTGGAGAGTGAACGACCTTCACGCTTGAGATGATATTTGCCGTCTTCGTAGATCTCAATGGTAGCCGGATCAAGCGCGATCATTATCTGTTCGCCGGGTCGATAGCCAGCCTTCTCAATAGCCTCCATGATCAATTGCAACGGTGCGTCGTTGGTTGGTAGGCTGGGTGCAAATCCGCCTTCATCACCTACGGTCGTACTGAAGCCACGGTCGTGAATAACTTTCTTCAAGGTGTGATAAATCTCGGCCCCCCAGCGCAACCCTTCACGGAAACTTTCAGCGCCAACCGGCATAATCATAAACTCCTGAAAGTCCGTGCTGTTGGTCGCATGCTGCCCACCATTCATGATGTTCATCATCGGTACCGGTAAGACATGAGCGTACACACCACCGAGATAACGATAGAGGGGCAGGCCAAATGCAGCAGCAGCAGCTTTAGCAGCGGCCAGTGATACGCCCAAAATCGCGTTGGCGCCGAGTTTGCTCTTATTCGGCGTGCCGTCGAGTGCGATCAACTCTTGATCGAGACCAATCTGGTCGGCAGCATCAAAGCCAATTAACGCTTCAGCAATATCTTCGTTGACCGCCCGTACCGCTTTCAACACACCTTTACCGTTGTACCGGGAAGTATCGCCGTCACGCAACTCGAGTGCCTCGTGGGCGCCGGTCGATACACCACTGGGGACAATCGCCCGTCCTACATCACCGCTCTCTAACCGAACGTCGACCTCGATGGTTGGATTACCGCGCGAGTCGAGTACCTCACGGGCAACGATTGCTTCAATTAGTGTTGACATATTCCCTCCGGATAACAAGCCCCAGTCCATTGGCCAGACAACAGCAAGTTGTAGGCCGCTGTTCAGTATAGCACGAATAGCGCATGACCTCTCTGCGAGGTTGCTGCGCTAATCCGAATTATTTGTCTTTATGTCACCACCTATGAAATGTGATTCGCGGTCAGGCCGATGGCGATGAGATGACAAACCGAGGCAATGTAGTGACGCACTCAGAGGAATGGGATCGGCACCATAGACCTGTTCACTTCTCTACGCTGCGGCAGCGTTCACAACACATTTACCGGGTCAATATCGATCATCCAACCAAACAAAGGGCCTACAGCATCAAGCACGGCTCGGATTTCCTGGGCAGTTGTCGCAGGTGGTACGCGCAACAGCATATGCCAGCGCCAGCGATCGCGTTGACGACGAAAAAATGCTGGCGCTGGGCCAATTAAACGCCATCCCACCAGATCACGGTCAGTAATGCACCTTTGTAACGCTACCGCCAACTGTTCGGCTCGTCGCCGGCATGTCTCCTCATGCGCTGCTGTCGTGACAAAACGCACCAACCGACCAAACGGTGGGTAGGCCATTGCACGCCGAAATGTTATCTCTTCACGAAAGAATGCCAGGTAATCGTGTTCACGCACCGCTTGCAGGGCATAATGTTCGGGCTGATAGGTCTGAATTATTACCTGCGCACCCTCGCTGCGCCGACCGGCACGCCCGGCCACCTGGGTCAAGAGTTGAAATGCCCGCTCACCACTCCGAAAGTCAGGCAGATACAGCCCAGTATCGGCCAAAACAACCCCCACTAGACCCACCAGTGGCAGATCAAGACCTTTAGCAATCATCTGGGTACCGACGAGCACGTCGATGTCGTGGCGTACCATTGCTTCAAGGAGCGCGTCATGGGAATGTTTTCCGGTTGTACTGTCGCGATCCCAGCGTGCTACTCGGGCTGACGGAAAGAACTCACGTACTGCTTCAGCAACCCGTTGGGTGCCGATCCCCAACGCCCGAATGCGACGGCTGAGACATTGTGGGCAAATGACCGGCGCTGCGGTACGTTGGCCACACGCATGACAGAGCAACACCGATACCGGTGCTCCTGCTTCGGCCTCAGACTCCGTATGGTAGTGAACGGTAAGAGGTGCGGAACAACGTTCACAACGGGCAATATAGCCACAATCCCGACAGACAACAAATGATGCCGCTCCCCGGCGATTGAGAAAGAGGATCGCCTGCTGACCACGGGCAAGCGTTTGGGCCAGCGCATGCGAGAGTGTACTTGAGAAGATGGAGGTATTTCCTTGTTGCAATTCACGCCGCATATCAACGATGCGGATTGGGGGCAGTGGGAGCGGGCGACTATGGACGAGACCATCGATCCCGATCTGAGCAGTGATCCGTTCAGGTAGTTCGAGCAACTGAATAGAGCCGTTCCGCGCCGCGTAGAAGGTTTCAACACTCGGTGTTGCACTACCAAGCACAACCGTGACTCGCGCCAGCTCGGCAAGGTGTAACGCTACATCACGGGCATGATAGCGGGGAACAGCATCATTTTTGTAGCCAGGATCATGCTCCTCATCAACAATGATCAACCCTAGATCGGGGAGCGGGGCAAAGAGGGCGGAACGTGCGCCAATAGCAATCCGGGCTTCGCCGCGTCGCAATCGGCGCCACTCATCGTACCGTTCACCATCACTTAGCCCACTGTGGAATACTGCCAGTTGATGACCGAAACGAGCAGCTAGACGGCGTACCAACTGGGTAGTGAGCGCAATCTCTGGCGCCAGCACGAGCGCTTGCCGACCAAGGCGTAACGCACGGGCAATCAGGCGTAAGTACACTTCTGTCTTCCCGCTACCGGTAATACCGTGCAGCAAGAAACGACCACCGGTGCCGGTTTCAAGGGCCGTTACCATCGTCTCATACGCCTGACGTTGTGCCATCGTTAGTGGTGGTGCGGCATCGGGAGAGAACGTCACCGTTGCCAACGGATCGCGATAGACTTCACGCTCACTCAGGTCAATAAATCCCCGTCGTGCGAGTGCCCGTATTCCCGCCCCGTCAATTCCTGTTGACCGCCGAAATTCACTGAGCGTTGGCGGTTCATCCGCCACCCGCTCGGCCAACCAGCGCAGGGCCATTGCCTGACGTGGTGCGCGATGCAACTCGGTCAACGCCTGCTCTAGATCACGAACCGCCATACGAACAACTTGCTCACGCCGTGGTTGCACTCGTGGCGGATCGATGCGGGTTCCCCGTACAATCAACCCACGTTCGGCTAGTGCCCGGTAGGCGGTGCGTAACTGATCATTGCTTCCACGCAGTACAGCCCGTAACGCAGCTTCGCTCTGCTCACCATGACGCCGCAAGTAGAAGAGGATCGACCGCTCACGATCTGGCAATGCCCCCAACTCACACATCAGACCGGCTGCCGTCGCCCGCCAGGTCATCTCGATCTGACGTGTTGTACCAGGTGGAAGACAGAGATCGAGTACCGTCGCCAACGGAGCGTCGTAGTATTCGGCAACCCAGCGCGCCAATCGGATGGTAACTTCGGGGATAGAGACCATCGGATCAACCAAATCGATGAGATCACGTAAACCATCGGCTGTGCGATGCTGTAGCGCAATAATCACTCCCCGCACCTGTTGCTGTCGTAACGGCACCCAAACCAACTGACCTACCGTTATTGTTTCCCGTAGATGATCGGGCACACGGTATGAAAAGAGACGCTGATGATAACGGCCTGAGAGCGGCACCATCACTACAACATCAGCAACCACCTCAAGCGAAAAATGTTCAGGGGAGACATCCATACACAGGAATACACCTCAATCTGATCGACTGTCGTGGCTTTATGATATACTATTCCGTCGGATCGTTGGAGGGTCTCGGGTCGGCAATGGGCAGACTTCTCCCCTCCGTAAATACCAAAGAGAGGTAACGAATGGTAAACGTCACACTCAAAGCACAACGCCGTCACATCTTCGGCAAAAAGGTCAAGACCCTGCGTCGCGAAGGCATTTTACCGGCCAACTTCTACGGCAAAGGTGTCGAAACCACCGCTATTCAAATCAGCGAGCGCGATTTTGAGCAGATCTTTCGCACCGTGCCCAAAGGAGAATCGTTCAACCTTGACATTGAAGGAACAATCCACCCGGTTGTGATTTATGTCGTGCAGCGTCACCCGGTAACCCGTAAATTCTTGCACATTGATTTCAAGCTAGCCTAATCGCGGATCAGCGAAGAGGAGCCGCAGATCATGAAAGCCCCTGATGGGGCTTTCTTTTTGCCGACCGAAGGACCCACTACCTCACCGACTGACTGCCGCGTGGGCACAAGAGGGCTGCTCCACAAGAGACATTCAGGCATACGCGCATTTCTCCCCTCTAATGGGCAGAAACCGAGCACGAGCTGCACGCGCCCCTGATCGTTAACGCGACGCTTCTTAACCGGCATATCGTCGCCCTTTCCAGGTAACGCCTCGCCCCAACTGCACACGGAGAATTCCATAACCGGCAATGAGCAGATAGAGCAGCAAACCGATGGGCCAGAGGAGAGCGTGAAGTGGGTTAAGATGGTAAAATCGCCGATACAACATGCCCCAAAAAAGCAGACCGGCCAGCCAGGCAAGCAAACCGGCCAGAAAAACGACACTCCCTGCCCAACCGCTTAACAACCAGCCGGTTATCATCAAGAGAAACGGCGCATACGCCTGCGCGAGCAATATCGTCATCGCAAACCACGAGCGCCAGCCACCACTGCGCAAACCCGCCGAAGCGTTTTTCATCAAACCTTCCGCAACCTCAGCCGCATTCGTGTACATCCGCACCTTCAGATACTCTATACCAATCGCTCCTCGCACATTAAACCCGGCAGCCCGCAGCGTCTGGCCGAGACGAACATCCTCCAACACTTCACCACGAACAGCACTATGACCACCTACCACATCATACGCAGCGCGCCGCACAAAGATACATTGCCCATTTGCCAACACCTCTTCAGGACGAACATCGGGTTGCGACAAACGCTCAAACGGGAAGATCGAAACGATCAAGGCTACGAACGGCGGTAGTACCAGTCGTTCAGCCCAGGTTTCGAGTTCGAGAAAAGGAAAAATCGTCACCATATCACCGTTCGTTGCCAGCGCATAGCAGAGCAGGGCAGCGGTAAGGTCTGGAGCCGGTACAGTATCAGCATCAAGAAAAAGGAGCCACTCCCCCCTGGCAACACTACTTGCTTGCTGACAGGCGTGACATTTCCCCACCCAACCCGCCGGCAACGGTTTTCCGGCAACCGGATGTAAACGTGCATCAGTCGCGGCTAGATCGGCCAGAATAGTCGGCGTCTGGTCTGTTGAACCATCATCAACCACAATCACCTCAAAGCGAGGATAACGTTGTGCCAGCGCTCCCCTGACACAACGAGCGATCCCCCGCTCTTCATTGCGCGCCGGGATCAAAATCGACACAAACGGCGGATCAGACGGAATGTTCGGGGGTAACAGGCGCGGAATTCGGCGCATTCGTTGCCAATGCCCAATAAAACTCCCTACCAGCACCACGCTGATCACAATCCCAAACACGGCTAGACCCATGGTAACACCTCTTGGTAGACAGTAGGCAACTGAAGATAGTATAACCTGAGATCAGGGCAAGCTGTCATACGCCCTTACCTTCCCCCAACCCGGTGCACTCTTACCAGGCGTGAGAACGGCTGATCCGACCTGCCGGTGCGGAGATGACAGGTATATTCGGCGACGGCACGGCTGCGAGCGGTCTGTGCCAACCCCTACCCTGCGAGGACGGACATGATCAGCAGAAACCTGGACATCCATTGCCCCGGGCTGAACGGTGGACCAGTGCACCAGCCCTTTCACTTTCCCTCTGCCCCCTTGCCTCTCCCGCCGCTTCTCTCGCTTGGCACCGGCGTGCCTGCTGCGCACGGCATCCTCGACAAACCACCCGCGTCCACACCACTTGACAAACCGCGCAAGTTCCGGTATACTTCCCCACG
>Ga0272446_1001593_pt1 | contig 32697 bp, 46 predicted proteins | sample YNPCB0061_FD_194587 | JGI IMG/M metagenome (GOLD analysis project Ga0272446, IMG submission 194587) | Hot spring microbial mat communities from Yellowstone National Park, WY, United States - YNP-CB-006-1 | ecosystem: Environmental > Aquatic > Thermal springs > Hot (42-90C) > Sediment | place...
GGCGACAATGTGGTGATGGGGGTGGAGTTGATCGTGCCGGTGGCCATCGAGGAGGGCCTGCGCTTCGCCATCCGCGAGGGCGGGCGCACCGTCGGCGCTGGCGTCGTCACCAAGATTACCGAATAGCTGGCCCTTCGCCGGGGTGAGGTGCTGCGCCTCATCCCGGCGCACTGCGATAGAGGAAGACCATGGCCAAGCAGAAGGTCCGTATCCGCCTCAAGGCATACGACCACAAGATCCTGGATCAGTCGGCCCGCCAGATCGTCGAGGCCGCCGAGCGCACCGGTGCGCTGGTGGCCGGCCCGGTGCCCCTGCCTACCAAGATCGAGAAGTACAGCGTCATTCGATCTGGCTTCATCGATAAGGACTCGCAGGAGCAGTTCGAGATCCGTACCCATAAAAGGCTCATCGATGTGCTTGATCCTAGCCAGCAGACGATCAATGCCCTGATGAAATTGAATCTGCCGGCCGGTGTGGATATCGAGATCAAGCTGTAAGCCTGAGAAACGATGAGAGCGAGAGAGCAAAACCTCTCTACCAGGAACGCTCTCGCAGATGACCTGGTTGTGCCAGGGAGTGCCCGTTAGAAAGAAAAGGCAGCCGCTGCGCAGTGACGCATGCTGCGGAGGTAGTAGTAATGGTACACGGAATGTTGGGCCGCAAGGTCGGCATGATGCAGGTCTTCACCGAGCGCGGCGAGGTTGTCCCGGTCACGGTGATCAACGCCGGGCCCTGTGTGGTCACTCAGGTGCGCACCCCCGAGCGCGATGGCTACGCGGCCGTGCAGCTCGGCTTCGAGCAGGTGCCGGCCCGGAAGCTGACCCGGCCGCAGCAGGGTCACCTGAAGGGCGCCGGCACGCTCGTGCGCATCCTGCGCGAGTTCGGCGCCGATGACCCGCAGGCCCATAGCGTCGGCGAGGTGATCAACGCCGATCTGTTCCAGGCCGGCCAGAAAGTCGATATTTCCGGCACCTCCAAGGGCCGTGGCTTCGCCGGTGTGGTCAAGCGCCATGGCTTCCGCGGCGGCCCCAAGACCCACGGCCAGAGCGACCGCCATCGCGCCCCCGGTTCGATCGGCGCCGGCACAACCCCCGGCCGGGTCTGGAAGGGTCAGAAGATGGCCGGTCGCATGGGCGGCAAGCGGGTGACGGTGCAGAATCTCGAGGTGGTCGAGGTGATCCCCGAGCGCAACCTCATCCTCGTCAAGGGCTCGGTGCCTGGCGCGCGCAATGGCCTGCTCCACATCCGCCGCGCGGTGAAGGGCTAAAGGTGATACGAGATGCAGACGACACTATACAACCAGGCCGGCGAGCAGATCGGCAGCCTTGAACTGAGTGAGTATATCTTTGGCGTCACGCCGAATGTGCCGGTGATGCACCAGTATGTGGTCATGCAGCACGCTAATGCCCGCCTGGGGACGCATAATACCCGTGGCCGCGGCGAGGTGCGGGGCGCGACCCGTAAGCTCTACCGCCAGAAAGGCACTGGCCGCGCGCGCCAGGGCTCGCTCCGCGCTCCCCATCGCAAGGGCGGTGGCGTGGCCCACGGCCCCCATCCGCGCTCCTACCGGCTCCAGATGCCAAAGAAGATGCGCCGGCTCGCGGTCCGCTCGGCCCTCTCCGCTAAGTATGCCGCTGCGCAGATCCGCTTTGTTGATGCGCTCAGCTTCGAGCAGCCACGCACCAAAGACGCCGTTGCCTTCCTGCAGGCCCACGGCCTCGCTGGCAAGACGCTGATCGTCGTCGATAGCAAGAGCCCGCAGAACCTGGTCGTCCAGCGCTCGGCCAACAATCTGCCCCACGTCAAGACTATCCTGGCCAGTTATCTGAATGTCCGTGACCTGCTGCAGTACGACAATATTGTGCTGCCCCAGGCCGCCATCGCCGTGATCGAGGGCATCCTGGGCGAGAACGCCGACGCCGCGGCGCGTGAAGAGGAGTAGTTCCGATGCCAACGCCGCACGAGATTATCATTCGCCCGCTGATCACCGAGAAGAATACCGCGCTCATGGTCGATAATAAGTATTCGTTCGAGGTGCAGCGCACTGCGAGCAAACCTGAGATCAAGCGCGCCGTCGAGACGATCTTCAACGTCACCGTCACCCGCGTCCATACGATGAATGTGCGTGGCAAGTTGAAGCGCCGTGGTCGTGAGACGGGCTATACCCGGGACTGGAAGAAGGCGATTGTGACCCTGGTCCCCGGGGACCGGATCGAGATCTTCGAGAGTTAGTCGCCGTCGCTGACCGGGGCGCGCGCGATCGGTCAGCACGGCTCCACGGGCGTCGGAACTGAGCGGCGCCCCCACCCGCCAGGGAGAAGACAGATGGGTGTGCGGAAATACAAACCAACCTCGGCGGGCCGGCGCAATATGTCGGTCTCAACCTTCGAGGAACTGACGAAGGGCAAGCGCCCTGAGCCCGGCCTGATCGAGCCGCTGCGTAAACGCGCCGGGCGCAACAACCAGGGCCGTATCACGACCCGCCATCGGGGCGGTGGCCATAAGCGCTTCTATCGCATCATCGACTTCAAGCGCAATAAGCACGGCATCCCGGCCCGCGTCCAGGCGATCGAGTACGACCCGAACCGCTCGGCGCGCATCGCCCTGCTGGCCTATGCCGACGGCGAGAAGCGCTATATCATCGCGCCAGTGGGGGTCAAGGTCGGCGATGTGCTCTCCAGCGGCCCCGATGCCGATATCCGGGTGGGCAATGCCCTGCCGCTGAGCGCCATCCCGCTCGGCACCCAGGTGCATAATGTCGAACTGGAGATCGGCCGCGGCGGGGTGCTTGTGCGCAGCGCTGGCACCTCGGCCCAGTTGATGGCCAAGGAGGGCGACTACGCTACCCTGCGTATGCCCTCCGGCGAGATGCGCATGATCCACCTGCGCTGTATGGCCACCATCGGCCAGGTCGGCAATGTGGACCACCAGAACATCCGCATCGGCAAGGCCGGACGCAACCGCTGGCTCGGCCGCCGGCCCACCGTGCGCGGTACCGTGATGAACCCGCGTGACCATCCCCACGGTGGTGGCGAGGGGCGGGCGCCGATCGGGATGAGCACGCCCAAGACGAAGTGGGGCAAGCCGGCCCGTGGGGTGAAGACGCGGAACAACAAGCGCACGGATCGCTTTATCGTGCGCCGGCGCAGAGTCTAGCGGCGCAGGGCGCGGTGCCGCAGCGGCATACCCTGCAGGAGGAATCAGCTATGTCCCGTTCGTCGAAGAAGGGACCATACGTCGATATCAAACTACTCGAACGGGTGGAGACCATGAATCGCAGCAATGAGAAACGGGTGCTGCGCACCTGGTCACGCGATTCGACCGTCTTCCCCCAGATGATCGGTCATACCATCGCAGTGCACGATGGCCGCCGCCATGTTCCGGTCTATATCACCGAAAACATGGTCGGCCACAAGCTCGGCGAGTTCGCGCCTACCCGGCTGTTCCGCGGCCACGGCGGTAAGAAGGCCGATAAGCGCGGCAAGATGAAGTAGCGCCTGGAGCGCAGACGAGTACAACGATGGAAGTCAAAGCTGTCACGCGCTATGTGCGCATCTCGCCGCTCAAGGTCCGCCTGGTGATGGATGTGGTGCGGGGTATGCCGGTCGATAAGGCGCTGGCAACCCTGAGCTATATGCCGCAGAAGGCGGCCCGTGAGGTGGCCCGTACCATCAAGTCGGCCGCCGCGAATGCGGAGCATAATTTCTACCTGGACCGGGACGCGCTGGTCATCAAACGCATCTATGCCGACCAGGGTCCGGTGCTCAAGCGTTTCATGCCGCGCGCGCGTGGTATGGCAAACCAGATCCGCCGCCCGACGACCCACATTACGGTGATCGTCGATGATGGCGCTGAGTATTAGCTGCCAGGAAGCTAGGAGGCACTCTTGGGACGCAAAGTTCATCCGATCGGCTTTCGCCTCGGCTACATTAAAGACTGGCAGTCCAAGTGGTATGCTGAGCGTGGGATGTATACGGCCCAGCTCCATGAGGATCTGGCCCTGCGGAAGCTGATCGCCAAGGAGTTGGCCAACGCCGGGGTCTCACGTATTGAGATCGAGCGCTCGGCCAACAAGATCGAAGTCACAGTCTACACCGCCAAGCCCGGTATTGTGATCGGCAAGCGTGGCGCGAATGTGGATCAGTTGAAGAATACGCTGGAAAAACGGACGGGGAAGAAGATCAAGCTGAACATTCAGGAGATCCACCAGCCGGAGCTGGATGCGCAGCTGGTTGCCGAGAGTATCGCCGAGCAGATCAACAAGCGCGTGAGCTATAAGCGCGCGATGAAGCAGGCGGTGCAGCGGGCGATGCGCCTCGGCGCTCAGGGGGTGCGTATCAAGTGCTCCGGGCGCCTCGGCGGCGCCGAGATGGCCCGTATCCAGAGCGAGAGCGAGGGTCGCGTGCCGCGCCATACGCTGCGCGCCGATATTGACTATGCGACCGTCCATGCCCATACCACCTATGGGCGGATCGGGGTCAAGGTCTGGATCTATAAGGGCGAGGTCTTCCCCGACCAGCTCGGCAAGGCCCAGGTGGAACAGCAGATGAGCGCGCCGGCGCCAGAACGTGCCGAGCGCAGCGAGCGTGGCGGCGAGCGCCGGACGAGGAGGGGTGATAATGCTTCTGCCTAAGCGCACCAGGTATCGCAAACAGCAGAAGGGCCGCAGTGAGGGCCTCTCCTATCGTGGCAATAGCGTGGCTTTCGGGGAGTATGGCCTGATGGCCCTGGAACCGGTCTGGATCACTAGCCGCCAGATTGAGTCGGCCCGCCGCACGATCACCGGTTACGTGAAAAGAGGAGGGAAAGTTTGGATCAGAATTTTTCCTGATAAACCGGTAACCCAGAAGCCTGCTGAAACACGTATGGGCGGTGGTAAAGGCAGTGTCGATCACTGGGTGGCGGTGGTGAAGCCGGGCCGCGTGATGTTCGAGCTCGCCGGCGTGCGCGAGGACGTGGCCCACGAGGCGCTCCGCCGCGCTGCCCAGAAGCTGCCGATCAAGTGCAAGATCATCACGCGTGATGATGTGGAGCCGGAGGTGAGCAGTGGCGACGGCGAATGAACTGCGCAATCTGGACGATGCAAAGCTCCGGGAGCAACTGACGGGCTACTACGAGGAGCTCTTCAACCTGCGCTTCCAGAAGGTCACCGGGCGCCTCACCAATACGGCTCGCCCACGCCAGGTGAAAAAAGAGATCGCGCGGATCAAGACCGTCCTGCGCGAGCGCGAGCTGGAGCAGGAGTAGGACGATGAGCGAGCTTGAACAGCAGCCTGCGGTCCGCAAGACCCAGAAGGTCGGGCGGGTGGTCAGCGATAAGATGGACAAGACGGTGGTGGTGGCGGTCGATTATCTGAAGCCGCACCCACTCTACCGCAAAATCATCCGCAGGACCAGTAAGTTTCATGCCCACGATGAGGAGAACGCCTGCAAGACGGGCGATGTGGTGCGGATCGAGGAGACGCGCCCGCTGAGCCGCACCAAGCGCTGGCGGGTGATCGAGATTGTCCAGCGCGGCGAGGAGTAACGGCCATGATCCAGGTACAGACGCGCCTCAAAGTTGCCGATAATACCGGCGCCAAGGAGATCATGTGCATCCGCGTCCTCGGCGGCTCGGTGGTGAAGTACGGCCGCGTGGGCGATGTGATCGTCGCCACCGTGAAGCAGGCCACCCCGGGCGGCGCGGTGAAGAAGGGCGAGGTGGTGCGCGCGGTGATTATTCGCACCGCCAAGGAGTATGGCCGCCCCGATGGCTCGCATATCCGCTTTGACGATAATGCCGCGGTGATCATCGGCAAAGAGAACAACCCGCGCGGCACACGCATCTTCGGGCCAGTGGCCCGCGAGTTGCGCGAGAAGCAGTTTATGCGCATCGTATCGCTCGCGCCCGAGGTGCTCTAGCAACTGGCCGTGGCCTGCGGGCCGCGCGCTACAGGTAGGGGATCGTTATGCACGTCAAGACTGGTGATGAGGTGCTGATCATCGCCGGGAAGGATAAGGGCCAGCGCGGCAAGATCAAACGCACCATTCCCCGTGAAGGGCGGGTGGTGGTTGAGGGGCGGAATATCGTCAAGCGCCATACCAAGCCCCGCGGCCCTGGCAAACCCGGTGGGATCATCGAGATGGAGGCGCCACTCGACGCCTCGAATGTGATGCTGATCTGTCCCAGCTGTGGCCACGCCTCGCGGACTGGGCATCGCTTCCTGGAGGAGACCGATCATAAGGGCCGGCCACGGAAGGTTCGTTTCTGTAAGGCCTGTGATGCGGTCATCGATAAGTAAGTAGGAACTGCGCAGGGCCGGAGGCCCATCGCTCCGGGCGCTGCTCGCCCCGGCGCCTCCAAGCCCCTGGAGATACGCACCTATGACAGTTCGTTTGCGTCAGAAATACCTGCAGGAGGTCGTCCCGGCACTCCAGCAGGAGTTCAAGTTCACGTCGGTGATGCAGGTGCCCCGGCTGGTCAAGATCGTGGTCAATGTCGGCGTCGGTGAGGCCGTCCAGAACTCCAAGGCCCTCGATGCCGCGGTCAGCGACCTGACGACGATCACCGGCCAGAAGCCGGTGATCACCCGGGCCAGGAAGTCGATCGCCTCGTTCAAGCTCCGCGAGGGCATGGCGATCGGCGCGATGGTCACCCTGCGCGGCGAGCGGATGTATGACTTCTATGATCGGCTCGTGAACCTGGCCCTGCCACGTATCCGCGACTTCCGCGGCGTCAGCCGGCGCTCGTTCGATGGCCGGGGTAACTATAGCCTGGGCCTGCGCGAGCAGATCGTCTTCCCGGATGTCGACTACGACAAGATCGATAAGCTGCGCGGCCTCGAGGTGGTGATCGTAACAAGCGCCACGAACGATGAGCACGCCTATGCCCTGCTCAAGCGCCTCGGTATGCCGTTTCGTGATTAGCGCCGCTTCCACTCTTTCGCTCTGGTAGCGCCGTGCTGCCCAGAACGACCGCTTGCCGCGGAACGGCGCCTGGTCTGGGCCAGGAGCAATGGCTCACCAGCCCAACAAGTGAGGAGGAATGACCCTTGGCAAAGACATCGTGGATCGTCAAGGCGAACCGCCCGCAAAAGTTTAAGGTTCGCGAATACAATCGCTGTAAGGTGTGTGGGCGCTCGCGGGCGTATATGCGCAAGTTCGGGATGTGCCGCATCTGCTTCCGGGAACACGCCCTCAAGGGGCTCATCCCGGGTGTGGTCAAATCCAGCTGGTAAGTGCCCATCCGCATCCCTGGTCGCACCTGGCCGGGTTGGCCGGGCCGGCCGGGTGCTGCGGAGAGGCGCACCGTCGTACCGTGGACAGGCAGATACGGGACATGCTGGTTCCTGGCCGGCGCCCGACGTGTGAGGAGGCTCCCAGTGAGCGTTAACGATCCAATCGGCGATATGCTGACGCGCATCCGCAATGCCTGTATGGCGCGTCATACCGTTGTCAATATCCCCTCGTCCAAGATGAAGCTGTCGATCGCTGAGATCCTCAAGCGCGAGGGGTTCATCAAAGATTACACCGTGATCGAGGGGAAGCCCTTCGATACGATCTCGATCACGCTCAAGTATATGCCGGACCGCCGCCCGGCGATCACTGGTCTGCGCCGCGTGAGTAAGCCCGGCCTGCGTATCTACACGAAGCGCGAGGATATCCCGCGGGTGCGTGGCGGCCTCGGTCTGAGCATCCTCTCGACGCCCAAGGGCGTGCTTGCCGGCCACGATGCCTGGCGCGAGCGCGTGGGCGGCGAGGTGCTCTGCTACGTCTGGTAGGGGAGGAAGCTGCCATGTCGCGTATTGGGAAGAAGCCGATTGCCCTGCCGAAAGGCGTGGAGGTGCAGGTTGCCGCAGGCAACCTGGTGACGGTGAAGGGGCCGAAGGGTACCCTCACCCAGCAACTGCACCCCGATATGATCATTGCGCAGGAGAATGGTACGCTGAGCGTCGATCGCCCGTCTGATGAGAAGCAGCATAAGGCGCTCCACGGCCTGACCCGGACCCTGCTGCACAATATGGTCGTTGGCGTCACCGATGGCTGGACCCGCGCCCTGGAGATCAATGGCGTCGGCTACCGCGCGGCGCTCGAGGGCCAGACGCTGGTCTTGAATCTGGGTTTTTCGCACCAGGTGCGCCTCGACCCGCCCCCGAACGTCCAGTATGTCGTGGGCGAGCGCAAGAGCGCCAGTGAGCCGCTCGGCCTGCAGGTGCGTGGCATCGACAAGCAGGTGGTTGGCGAGGAGGCGGCACGTATCCGCGGCCTGCGCCCGCCCGAGCCCTACAAGGGTAAGGGCATCAAGTACGCCGAGGAGAAGATCCGCCGCAAGGCCGGCAAGGCTGGCAAGGCCAAGTAACGGTTCACCTGCCCTGGCAGCCGGGTGCAGGTGAACCGGGCAAAGCAGACGCCGCAATCGATGGGGGATGCAGTCTCCATCGCCAGCGCAAGGATACAACTATGGGTAGGCGATCTCCACGTGATCTGCGTATTCGGCGCCACCGCCGCCTGCGCAAGCGCGTGAGCGGTACACACGAGCGGCCACGCCTGAGCGTGTTCCGCAGCAATGCGCATATCTATGCGCAGGTGATCGATGATATCGACGGGCGGACCCTGGTGGCTGCCTCGACCACGGAGAAGGGCTGGAGCGCCGGTGATGCCAGGACCAAGACCGACGAGGCCGCGATCGTCGGGCGACTGGTCGCCGAGCGGGCGCTTGCCGCCGGCGTGACTACGGTGGTGTTTGATCGCGGTGGCTACAAGTATCACGGGCGGGTGAAGGCCCTCGCTGAGGCGGCGCGCGCGGCTGGTCTCAGTTTCTAGTGCATAATCAAGCGACCTGTTCGGGCATTAGCGCGACCTCGACTGTGTCCAACTGCGCCGCGCCCAATCTACAATCGCAAATCTGCAATCTGCAATCGCACTAGGCCCGGGGGGCCGCGTTGGGAGGTATCGTGAAGCAAGAACGTATCAACCCTGATGCGCTGGATCTCGAGGAGCGCGTCGTCCAGATCAATCGCGTGTCCAAGGTGGTCAAGGGTGGCCGGCGCTTCAGCTTTAGCACCGTGGTTGTCGTCGGTGATGGCAAGGGCCACGTCGGCGTCGGCATGGGCAAGGCCGCTGAGGTGCCCGAGGCGATCCGCAAAGGTACCGAGGCGGCCAAGAAGAATATGATCCGCGTGCCGCTGGTCGGCGGCACGGTGCCCCACGATGTGCTGGCCAAGTTCGCGGCTACCAAGGTCATGCTCCGCCCGGCTGCCCCCGGCACCGGGGTGATCGCGGGGCGCGGCGTGCGCCCGGTGGTTGAGGCCGCGGGGATCAAAGACGTGCTCTCCAAGGTCTATGGTAGCAACAACCCGGTAAATGTGGTCAAGGCGGCCTTCCAGGCGCTCAGTGAGCTGACCTCGCTGAACGAGATGGCCCGCCGCCGCGACATGACACCGCGCGAACTGGCTGCCCGGCGTGCCCGCCGTGAACCAGCTGGCGAGGAGGCGGCCGTATGAGCAAGCTGCGTATTACCTATACCAGGAGCACGATTGGCTTTGCCCGCGACCAGAAGGAGACCGTCAGGTCGCTCGGGCTGCGCAAGCTCGGCCAGTCGGTGATCAAGCCGGATAATCCCGCCATCCGTGGCATGGTGTTCAAGGTGCAACATCTGGTCACGGTGGAGGAGCTCCCCGATGAGGTGACGGCATGAAACTGCACGACCTGAAGCCCGCCGAGGGCTCGCATCGCAAATCCAAGCGCGTTGGCCGCGGCCATGGCTCGGGCAAGGGCAAGACGGCTGGTAAGGGCATGATGGGCCAGAAGGCCCGCCGTGGCCCCGGGCCCTACCGCACCTTTGAGGGCGGCCAGAACCGGCTGGTCAAGCGTATGCCCTTCAAGCGCGGCTTTACCAATATCTTCGGCACTGAGTACGAGACGGTCAATGTTGGCCGGCTCGCCGACTGGCCGGCTAGCCGTGAGGTGACGCCCGAGACGCTGCTCGCGGCGCGCGTGGTGCGCCGCAAGGCCCTCCCGGTCAAGATCCTTGGCGATGGCGAACTCACCCAGGCCCTGACGGTACGGGCCCATAAGTTCAGCGCCAGCGCCCGCCAGAAGATCGAGGCCGCCGGCGGCACCGTGGTCGAACTGCCCTGGGAGGTCGAGCGCCACTCGCGCTCCCGCGGCCCGAATCCGTCGATGCGCAACGCTGCGGCCAAAGCGGCCAGGGCCTGATCGCGCACCTGGCCAGGCTCCCGGGGAAGGGGCGGTGACGCCCGCACTGTCTGTCGGCCCGGCGGGCGGCGCCCGGGGCGCCCGCTGAGCGAGGGATACCATCGATGCTTCAGGCTCTTGTTCGCGCCATTCAGTTGCCCGATCTGCGGCGGCGCATCCTCTTCACCCTGGGGATGCTGCTGATCTTCCGCCTGATCGCGCATATCCCGGTGCCGAATATCAACCCGGACTCGCTTGAGCAGCTGCGTCAGGCCCTGGCAACCAACCAGCTGGCCCAGTTGCTCAATCTCTTCGCCGGCGGCGCGCTGCAGAACTTCTCGGTGGCGGCGATGGGCGTCTATCCGTACATCACCGCCTCGATCATCATGCAGTTGCTCCAGCCGCTGATCCCGGCGCTCCAGGAGTTGCAGCGTGAGGGCGAACAGGGCCGCATCAGGCTCAATCGCTATCAGCTGTGGCTGACCATCCCGCTCGCCTATCTGCAGGCCTATGGGCAGACGCTGACCATCGAGCGCAGCCTGGGCGTTGGCCAGTCGCTGTTTCGCTCGCCGTTCGATATCGTTAATAACTTCCTGCCCACCTTCACCGTGCTCACGACCATGGTCGCCGGGACGATGCTGCTGGTCTGGCTTGGTGAACAGATCAACGAGCGCGGGATCGGCCAGGGGATCTCGGTGATCATCTTCGGTGGGATCGTCTCGCGCCTGCCGGCGCTGATCGTCCAGGGCGTGCAGATCAGCCAGGCTGGTGATGTGGGCACCTTCCTGGGCCTGATCAGTTTCCTGGCGATCGGCCTGATCACGATCATCGGGATCGTGCTGATCCAGGAGGGCCAGCGACGCATCCCTGTCCAGTACGCAAAGCGCGTGCGCGGCAATAAAGTCTATGGCGGGCAGAGTAGCCATATTCCGCTCAAAGTGAATATGGCCGGCATGATCCCGCTGATCTTCGCCCAGAGCATCATTATCTTCCCGGGGATCGTGGCCTCGTGGTTCTACCGCCCCGGCGCCGAGGGCTTCGGCAACGCCCTGGCTGGCTTCTTCTACAACACCTTCAACCCGACGGGCCAGGGCGGCGGCTGGGTCTATATGACCCTGCTGTTCCTGCTGACCGTTGGCTTTACCTATTTTTATACCATCGTGCTGTTCCAGCAGCAGGACATCCCGGATAGTCTGCAGCGCAACGGTGGCTTCATTCCCGGCATCCGGCCCGGCAAACCGACCGAGCAGTACCTTGGCCGGGTGCTGAACCGGATCACGCTGGCTGGCGCGCTGTTCCTCGGGCTGATCGCGGTCTTGCCCTTCATCACCCAGACGATCACCGGGCTGCAGCTCGGCCTGGGCAGCACCGCGCTGCTGATCGTGGTGGGCGTCGCGGTGGATACGATGCGCCAGCTCGAGGCGCAATTGGTGATGCGCGATTACGAAGGCTTCCTCAGCCGATGACGCGGCCTGTTACAGAAGTCGTCGGGTGTGGTATCATCGCGATAGGCAGTCGGGCGTAGTTGAACGAAAAGAGCGTCGCATATGACCACCAATGTAATTCTGCTTGGGCCTCCGGGAGCGGGGAAGGGTACGCAGGCGAAGACGCTTGCCGAGCGAACGTCGTTGACCCATGTGGCGAGCGGCGATCTCTTCCGGGCAGCGCTGCGCGAGGGCACCGAGTTGGGCATGCTTGCCAAGTCGTACATGGACCGGGGCGAGCTGGTGCCAAATGAGGTGGTCATCCGCATGATCCTCGAGCGCGTGGCCCAGCCTGACTGCGCCCTCGGCGTGATCTTCGACGGCTTTCCGCGCACCCAGGAGCAGGCTGTGGCGCTCGAGGCCTCGATGGCCGAGCACAATAGCAAGATCGACGCGGTGCTCTACCTCTCCGTGCCCAACGAAGTGCTGCTGCGCCGCATCGCCGGTCGGCAAACTTGCAAAACCTGCGGAGCTACGTATAATATCTATTATTTCCCGTCCCATCGGCCGGGAATTTGTGATGCGTGCGGCGGCAAACTCTATCAGCGCAGCGATGACTCGATGGAGACCGCACAGCATCGCCTCGATGTCTACTACGAGCAGACAATGCCGTTGATCGAGTACTATCAGCGCCAGGGCATCCTGCACGAGGTGGACGGCCAGCAAGAGATCTCGTGGGTGACCGACGCGATGCTCAAGGCACTCGGCAAGTACCTGGAGCCGTCGGCACAGCCGAAGGAGTGATATGTCGAAAAAGAAGGATGTGATCGAGATGGAGGGCACCATCACGGAGCCGCTGCCCAATGCGATGTTCCGGGTGGAACTGGAGAATGGTCACGAGGTGCTGGCCCATATCTCGGGCAAGATGCGCATGAACTATATTCGCATTTTGAAGGGCGATCGGGTGCTGGTTGAGCTTTCGCCCTACGATCTGACACGTGGGCGCATCACGTATCGTTATAAGTAGCTGGTAAAGAGCGGCGTGGCCGGGTCAGCAACCCGGCATAGTTTCGGCGACCTACCAGTCGCTGCGGGGAGGCCTGTGATGAAAGTACGCGCTTCGGTCAAGCCCCGCTGCGAGTACTGCAAGGTGATCAAGCGTAAGGGTGTGATCCGCGTGATCTGCTCGCGCACACCGAAGCATAAGCAGCGTCAGGGTTAGGATGGGACGGCACGTGGTGGATGTAAGATCTGCCGGAAGCTAGAAGCCTACGAGGAAGTGCATGGCACGTATCGCCGGGGTTGATATTCCCCGCAACAAGAAGGTTGGGATCTCGATCACCTATATTTATGGGATCGGGCGCTCAAATGGCGCCGAGTTGCTGCGCAAGGCCAATGTCAACCCCGACGCGCGCGTGCGCGACCTGACTGAGGAGGAGGTTGGCCGCATTCGCGAGGTCGTTGACCGCGAGTATCGCGTCGAGGGTGACCTGCGCCGTGAGGTCCAGCTCAATATCAAGCGCCTGATGGATATCGGCTGCTATCGGGGGCTGCGGCACCGCCGCGGTATGCCCGTGCGCGGCCAGCGCACGCGGACCAACGCCCGCACCCGCCGTGGTCGCAAGGGCCAGGCGATCGGGATCAAGAAGAAGACGAAGAAGTAGCAGCGGGCGGAGTGACGCGGCAGCTTCGCCGCCGCGATCCGACGCCACACCTGCTGGCCTGACTGGAAGCGATCACGCGCACAGGTGGGCGCTCACCCGCTCGCCTGTGCCACCTGTGGATGTAAGGAGCATGGCATGCCCCCAAAGGGACAGAAGACCGGTGCGGCCTCCCGGCAGCGCGGCAAGCGCCGCGAGCGTAAGAATGTGCCCCGGGGCCAGGCACACATTCTGAGTACCTTTAATAATACGATCGTCACGATCACCGATCCCCAGGGTGCGGTGATCTGCTGGGCCAGCGCTGGCCAGGGTGGCTTCAAGGGCTCGCGCAAGAGCACCCCCTATGCCGCCCAGGTTACCGCTGATGCCGCTGCCCGGAAGGCAATGGAGAATGGGATGCGCTCGCTCGAGGTCTTTGTCAAGGGCCCGGGCTCCGGCCGTGAGGCAGCCATCCGTTCGCTGCAGGCCGCTGGCCTGCAAGTCACGTCGATCACCGATGTGACGCCGATTCCGCACAACGGCTGCCGCCCGCCCAAGCGCCGCCGCGTCTAGCGCGGCGGTTGCCGATGCAAAACAATGAGACGACCGTGGACGGTACCGCGGGGCCTGGCGGCCCTGGCGCCCCCCACGGTACGCAAAGCGCCCGTCTCGTTGCACCATTAGTCTCGCGGGTTGCGACATCGCATGTCTGCCCGCACCACGGAGGATTGACTACGTATGGCGCGTTATACAGGCCCCGTCGGTAAAGTTAGCCGGCGCCTTGGGATCGGTATCACTGAGAAGGGGCAGCGCATCCTCACCAAGCGCCCTTTCCCCCCCGGCCAGCACGGCCCCTCGGCCAGGCGACGCCAGGTTTCGGACTATGGCCTGCAGCTGCTGGAGAAGCAGAAGGCAAAGTATATGTACGGCGTGCTGGAGCGCCAGTTCCGCCGGACGTTTGAGCAGGCCGCGCGCCGTAGCGGTGTGACCGGCGAGTACCTGCTGAGCCTGCTCGAGCGGCGCCTGGATAATGTCGTCTACCGGCTTGGTTTTGCAACCACCCGGGCGCAGGCGCGGCAACTGGTGACCCACGGCCATATTGTGGTCGATGGCCGCAAGACGAATATTCCCTCGTTTACGGTGAAGGTTGGCCAGGTGATTGCGGTGCGCCCGGAGAGTCGCCGGCGTACCTATTTTAAGAACCTGGTCGATAGTGGGGAGTTGAATAAGTACCGGGCGCCCGACTGGCTGCGCTTGAGCCCCGCCGAGCTCGCGGGTACCGTTGTCTCGCTGCCGCGCCGCGAGGATGCTGAAGCCGGGATCAATGAGCAGCTGATCGTTGAGTTCTATAGCCGTTAGGATGCCGTTCAGACCAGCGCGGGTGGCGGGTGGGCGTGGTACAGCACCGCGCCAGCTCCCGCTACCTATGGCTGGTTCTCGCTGTTCTACGATACAACCCCGGACGGGATTGGTTGCGGCGAGGGGAGACACAGTCTCCCCCCGGCGACCCGACCAGTTCCCCGGGTTCCTCGATATAGGTAAAAGGAGGCGTGCCGTGCTGGACATCGCCATGCCAAAAATAGAAGTGGTGGAGTCCGCAGAGCATTATGGGCGTTTTAAGATTGAACCCCTTGATCCCGGGTATGGGCATACGCTGGGTAATGCGCTGCGACGGGTGCTGCTCTCGTCGATCCCCGGAGCGGCGATCACCAGAATAAAGATTGAGGGTGTCGTTCACGAATTCGCCACGATCGATGGGATGCGCGAAGATGTCACTGAGCTTGTGCTGAACCTCAAAGGCGTGCGCGTGCGCTGCAATGCCGATGGCCCGATCGCTGCCTCGCTGAGCACGTATGGCGCGGGCCGTGTCACCGCAGCGGCGATCAATCTGCCAGCCGGCTGCGATGTCGTCAATCCAGACCATTATCTCTGCACCCTGGAGACGGACTCCGCGCGGCTCGAGCTCGAGCTCACCATCCAGCGCGGACGGGGTTACCTGGCCGCCGATGAGCATACTATGGTGCCGATCGGCGAAATCCCGCTTGATGCGATGTTTACCCCGGTTCCGCGGGTGAACTATGTGGTTGAGAATACGCGTATTGGCCAGGCCACCGACTTCGATCGCCTGCTGCTCGAGGTCTGGACCGATGGCACGCTGAAGCCCGGCGATGCCCTGGGCTACGCCGCGCAGGTGCTGGTCCAGTATAGCCAGACGATCGCTGACTTCAACCGCCTGGCGATCGAGCCGGAGGAGCAGCCTGCGCCCGATGGGCTGACCATCCCGGCCGATGTCTATGATACGCCGATCGAGGAGCTCGATCTCTCGACCCGTACCTACAACTGTCTGAAACGGGCCGATATTACCCGCGTCGGACAGGTGCTGCAGATGGACGAGAAGGCGCTGCTCTCCGTCCGTAATCTGGGGCAGAAGTCGATGGAGGAGATCCGCGACAAGCTCAATGAGCGTGGCTACATCCCGCGCCCGGCGCTGGTCGCCGGTGGCTAATCCGCTGCGAGCACGCAACCGCGTGGCCCGCGGTATGCGCGTCGTTTGCGTGCCGGCGCACGTGATCTGACCGGCGATAGAATCAGAGCTAACGAAGGATAGTGAGACGATGCGACACCGACATGCCGGTAAGCTGCTAGGGCGCTCCTATGAGCACCGGAAGGCGCTCTACCGGAACCTGATGATCGCCCTGATCGAGCACCGCAAGATTACGACCACGGTCGCCAAGGCCAGGGCGGTGCAGCCCGAGATGGAGCGTCTGATCACCATTGCCCGCGAGGATACGCCCCACGCGCGGCGCATGGCTCTCTCGAAGCTGGCCAATAAGGACGCGATGCGCAAGCTCTTCACCTTCGCGCCGCAGGATTACGGCGGCCGGAATGGTGGCTATACGCGCATCACCAGGATCGGCCCGCGCCTCGGTGATGGCGCCGAAATGGCCGTGATCGAACTGGTCTAGTGCGCAACGTGGCGCTGCTGCTGGCCTACGATGGCACCGACTTCGTCGGCTCGCAGTACCAGAACCAGGGCCGCTCGGTCCAGGGAGCGCTGGAAGCGGCATGGGAGGAGTTGACCCAGGAGCGCCGGCGCTTCACGCTGGCTGGCCGCACCGATGCCGGGGTCCATGCCCACGGCCAGGTGGCCAACGTCCGTACCGAGACACGCCACTCGCTCACGACGGTGGTGCGCGGTATGAATGCGCTGCTGCCGGACGATGTGCGCATCCGGGCGGCACAGGAGGTGGGGCCGGAGTTTCACGCTCGCTACAGCGCCACCCGGCGTGAGTATCGCTACCTGATCGATAATCACCCGGTGCCCTTGCCTACGCTGCGCCACCTGACCCTGCACGTTGAACAGCAGCTGCAGCGCGAGGCTATGGCCGAGGCCCTGCCCTTGCTCGAGGGGACCCACGACTTCGCCGCCTTTACGGTGCAGTCGCCCGTGCAGCGGAGCACGGTACGTACGGTCGATACGGCCCGGCTGGGCACTGTTGAACTGTTCGAGCGGCGGCTGATTGCCATTGACCTGGCGGCGAATGCCTTCTTGCAGCATATGGTGCGCGTGATCGTTGGCACGGTGCTGCTGGTCGGGCGAGGACGGATGACGGTGGCCGAGTTTCGCCAGGTGCTGGAAGCGCGTGCACGTAAGGCCGCGGGGCCTACCGCCCCACCCCACGGATTGACGCTGACCCGGGTGAGCTATCCGGATACATTGGTACGCTGGGACGCTGACGAGCGTTGAGTGACAGACGAGCGTGAGAAGGAACCAATCGCTGTGAAAACGTATCATCAAAAGGCCGCTGACGTGCAGCGCGACTGGTATGTGGTCGATGCCACCGACCAGGTGCTGGGCCGGCTGGCGACCCAGCTCGCCACCCTGCTGCGCGGCAAGCATAAGCCGACCTATACCCCCTCGATCGACGGTGGCGACTTCGTGATCGTGGTCAACTGCGAGAAGATCAAGATCATGGGCAAGAAGGCCGATCAGAAGGTCTACTATCGCCATACCGGCTATCCGGGTGGGATCAAGGCCACACCCTACAAGATGATGCTCGCCAAGCACCCCGATCGCATCCTGCGGACCGCGGTGAAGGGGATGCTGCCCAAGAACCGTATGGGCCGCCGCCTGTTGACCAAGCTGCGCATCTATGCCGGCCCGAACCATCCCCACGCCGCGCAGCAGCCGAAAGTCTGGACACCGCGTTAGCTAAACCATGCCTGAGGAGATGAGCAACGAATGGATGCAAAACGCTACTTTCAAGGTACCGGGCGCCGCAAGACAGCTGTGGCGCGCGTGCGCCTCTTCCCCGGCAATGGGGAGTTTGTGGTGAATGGCAAGAACCCCGAGGTGTACTTTGGCCCGCGTGACTTGCTGCAGCGCGAGATCCGCGCGCCCCTTGAGCTCACCAATAATGCCGCCAGCTTCAACGTGCTGGTCAAGGTCCGCGGCGGGGGCGTCCACGGGCAGGCCGGGGCCGTGCGCCACGGCGTGGCCCGCGCCTTGCTCGATCTCGACCCCGACCTGCGCCCCACGCTGAAAAAGGCGGGCCTGCTCACCCGTGATCCGCGGGTGAAGGAGCGCAAGAAGGCCGGGCTCAAGCGCGCGCGCAAGGCGCCTCAGTACACCAAGCGCTAACGCCCGCCGCGAGTCGTGCTACAATGAGCCCACGGACTGCGGACGGGGGCTGCTATGCGCGTGATCACTGGACGGGCCAGGGGGCATCGCCTCAAAGCGCCCAGGGGGCTCGGCACCCGCCCGATGCTCGATCGGGTCAAAGAGTCGCTCTTCTCCGTGCTTGAGGGCTATGGCCGCATCTGTGGCCGGGTGCTGGACCTGTATGCCGGCACGGGTTCGCTGGGCATCGAGTTCCTGTCGCGTGGCGCTGAGTTTGCCGATTTTGTCGAGCAGAATGCCCACGTCTGCGCGATCATCCGTGAGAACCTGGCCCATACCAGGCTCAGTGCCCAGGCCCGGGTGTACCACATGCCGGTCAGCCGCTTTCTGCATATGCAACGGGGTGTGGCAGCCTACGACTACATCATGATGGACCCGCCCTATGCCGATCCGCAGATTGAGCAGACGATCACAACGATCCTGGCCCACGGCCTCGGCCACGGCGGGACGCTGCTGATCGTTGGACATTCGCCCCGGGTGACACTGGCTGACCAGTATCCCGGGGCGACGCGTATCAAGTTCCGCCGGCTCGGCGACTCGTGCTTCTCGATCTACCAGCTTGGTGACTCTCCCGGCGCCCCCGACGTCCCTATGGATGCGCCTGCCACCGGCTGAGCCTTGCCAGGCGGCCGATTGTTGATAGCCATGCGTATTGCCGTCTATCCCGGGACGTTCGATCCGGTCACCTTTGCCCACCTGGACATTGCCGCCCGTGCGACGCGGCTGTTCGACCGGGTGGTGATGGCTGTCTTCGACCGGCCCAACAAGAACCTGCTCTTCAGTACCGAGGAGCGCCTCGCCTTATTGCGGACGGCAATCACCGAGTTGCCACACGTGGAGGCCGTGAGCTACAACTCGCTCACCGTCGATGTTGCGCGCGCCTACGGCGCGGTGGCCCTCGTTCGGGGTCTGCGCACGGTGAGTGATTTCGAAGTGGAATACAACATGGCGCAGCTGAACCAGACGCTCGACCCCGCCGTGGAGGTCGTCGTGCTGATGGCGAGCCGGCGCTATGCCCACATTAGCTCCAGCGCCGTGCGCGAGATTGCAGGCATGGGGCGGGACCCGGTTGAGTTTGTGCCGCCGCACATCGTGGAGGCGTTGCGGCAGAAGTTCGCGCAAAGGGGGTGACCGCCATCGAGCTTGACGATCTGATCGACGAGCTGGAGGACGCACTTGCTGAGGGGCGGCGCGTGCCGTTCAGCGGCCGGCTGATGGTGGACGAGGAGCGCATCCTCGACATCATCGACCGGATGCGGGTCGCGATTCCCGAGGAGCACAAGCGGGCGCGGCGCATCGTGCAGGAGCAGGAACGGCTGATCGCCGAGGCCCAGGCCCGTGTGCAGCAGGTGCTCGAGGAGCGCGGGCTGCTCGAGGCGGTCGAGCACGAGCGGGCACGCCTCTTGCAGCAGGCGGAGCACGAGGCGGCGCTGGTGCGCGCCGGGGCGGACGATTATGCCCGCCAGGTGCTTGAAGAGCTCGATACGCGGCTGGCTAAACTGGTCGCCAGTGTTCGCAATGGCCTCAGCGCGCTCGCTGGCGGCGATGCCTCTGGCAAGGGCGACGACGAACGCAGCCCTTGACAAGCTACGGCGCTGCCGCCTATAATGCATCGTTTTGAGCATCGGGCCGCAGCGCCCTCGTACATACACAAATGACGGATCTCAAATTTAACGTCGCGCAGCTCTTGCGTGAAGAGATCGGCGCCCGCCGTGAACTCGCGTTCACCGAGGCGGCGCTGCCGCTCGATGCCACGCTCACCCTGCGCGATATCAGCGGCACCGTGCGCTTCACCCGCACCGCGAGCGGGGTGTGGGCCAATGTCAAGGCGCACGGGACCGTCCGGCTGACCTGTGTGCGCTCGCTGGAGGAGTTTGACTACCCGGTCACGCTCGACTTCAGCGATCAGTTTCACTCGGTGATCGATGTGTTCACCGGGGGCGCGCTGGCCCAGCCGACCGAAGACGACCCGTTCCTCCTCGATGAGTTGCACATGGCCGATATCGGCGAGGCGCTGCGCGAGTATACGCTGCTGGCCTTGCCGCTCAACCCGGTCAGCCCGGCCTACCGGGACCAGCCGATCAGCTATACGGTGCAGTCAGAGGGGATCGAGGCCGAGGATACAGCCCAGGCGGCTGAGCCCGGCGAGAGCTCGCTCGAGGCCCTGAAAGCATGGGCAGAACGCCATAATCGACGCAATAGGAGTTGACACGACATGGGTGCAGTACCGAAGCGCAAAGTCTCGCGCCATCGCCGCGGCAATCGCCGCCAGCATCTGGCCCTCACCGCGCCGGATCTGGTGACGTGCGCCCGCTGCGGCGCACTGGTGCGTAATCACCATCCGTGCAAGAGTTGCGGCACGTACCGCGGTCGCCAGGTGATCAAGGTCGCGCCGTCTGAGTAGGGGCGAACAATAGTTCGCCCTGGTTTTGCCCGTTCGGGTCTGTTCACATCAGGCAATGCAGGGGGGGCGGTTGGCTGACCAGCGGGGGCCGCCGCCCCTCTGGCTGTACGGAGGGTGCGCGTGATCAGTTCACGCTACGCGGCCATCACCGGGTGGGGTATGGCCGTCCCCCAACGGGTGGTGACCAACGAAGAGCTTGCCCGGCGGCTTACGACCACTGATGAGTGGATCCGTAGCCGCACGGGGATCGCCCAGCGCTATGTTGCCGGCCCGGACGAGTACACGTCGGTCCTGGCGAGCCGCGCGGGACGGGTAGCCCTCGAACGGGCGGGCCTCGTCCCCGAGGCCGTCGACACACTGATCGTCGCCACCTGTACGCCCGACCGGCCCTTCCCCGCGACAGCCTGCACGGTCCAGGCCAATCTGGGTATCCCGCGGGCGAGCGCTTTCGATCTCGTCGCGGCGTGCAGCGGCTTTGTCTATGGGCTGACGGTGGCCACGGCGCTGGTGAAGAGCGGCATGAGCCAGCACCTGCTGCTCATCGCCGCTGATGTGTTTACCCACCTGATCGACTGGCAGGATCGTAGCACCTGCGTGCTCTTTGGCGATGGCGCCGGCGCGGTGACGCTGCAGGCCAGTAGCGAGCGCCGCGGCCTCCTCTCGACCAATATCGGGGCCTGGGGCGAGGGCGAGGCGCTGATGGCCGTCGATGCGGGTGGCACGCGGCTGCCGGTGACCCCCGAGTTGCTCGCCGCGCGACGCCAGTACGTGTCCATGAATGGTCGCGAGATCTTTCGCCACGCCGTGCGTGGCATGGTCGAGTCAGCGGAGCGGGCCGTGGCCGAGGCCGGGCTGCAGCTCGACGAGATCGCGCTGGTGGTGCCACACCAGGCCAACCTGCGCATCATCGAGGCGGTGGCAAAGCGGCTTGGCCTGCCACTGGAACGCTTCTTCGTCAACCTCGACCGCTATGGCAATACCTCGGCCGCCTCGGTGCCGATCGCGCTGTATGAAGCGGTCGAGCAGGGGCGGATCGCGGCTGGCGATTACATCTTACTCACCGCCTTCGGCGGGGGGCTGACCTGGGGTTCCTCAGTGGTGCGCTGGGGATGAGCACTGTCCGTCGATGGTATCCGTGCAGATGAGAAGAGGCCTATGACGATCGCGTGGGTCTTTCCGGGCCAGGGGTCGCAAGCGGTAGGCATGGGGCGCGACCTGTACGAGCAGTTTCCGGCGGCGCGGGCGGTGTTCGAAGAGGCCGATGCGACGCTGGGCTTCCCGTTGACGCGGCTCTGTTTCGAGGGCCCCGAGGCCGAGTTGACCGCGACGGAGAATGCGCAGCCGGCGCTGCTCACGGTCAGCACGGCGCTGCTGCGGGCGATGGAGGAAACCAGCGGCGAACGGCTGCCGTCACCGCAGGCAGTGGCCGGCCACAGTCTGGGCGAGTATTCGGCGCTGGTGGCCGCCGGTGCGCTGGCCTTCAGCGACGCGCTGCGTGTGGTGCGGCGCCGTGGCGAGTTGATGGCCGAGGCCCACGAGGGCAGTATGGCCGCGGTGCTGGGGCTGGATGGCGAGCTCTTGGAGCGGATCTGCCGTGAGGTCCGCGACGATCTGGCGGCGCACCCGGAACCGGTCAGCACGGTGGTGGTGGCGAACTACAATGCCCCCGACCAGTTCGTGATCAGTGGGAGCACGGTGGCAGTTGAGCAGACCGTCCGGGCGGCAAAGCAGCGCGGGGCGAAGCGGGTGATCCCGCTCCGGGTGAGCGCCGCCTTCCATTCACCGCTGATGAGCCGGGCAGCCGAGGGCATGGCCCGCGTAGTCGCGGGGGCAAGGATCCGGCCGTTGCGCGCGCCGCTGATCGCCAATGTCACCGCCGAGCCGCTGCTGCAGCCCGAGGAGGTGCGGCGGGAGCTTGTCACGCAGGTTGTGGCCCCGGTGCGCTGGATCGCCTCGGTGCAGCGCATGGTCCACGACGGGGTGACCACCTTTCTGGAGGTGGGGCCGGGCAACGTGCTCAACGGGCTGATCCGGCGCATTGCGCCCCAGGCGCGCCGGCTGAATATCGCGGGCGCGGACGACGTGCGCACGGCGCACACCACGGGCACGGAAGGCTGACCAACATGGCAACGGCCGGAGGGGGAACCCTCCGGCCCTGCACATGAATGAGGGAGTTATGCGCTCAGGCGTACAGTTTCCGATAGGTTACCGACGTGCGTGCAGTTCCCGATAGGTTACCGACGTGCGTGCAGTTCCCGATAGGTTACCGACGTGCGTGCAGTTCCCGATAGGTTACCGACGTGCGTACCGTTCCCCGAACTGGGCCTCAAGGGTTCGGCACGCCACGGAGCAGTTGATCCATGACCTACTCATCTCGGCGCAGACCCTGGGCTGCTCTGCATCCGGCGCACGCATGTGTGGCGCTTTGCCGGGCCAGCTTTTGCCTTTAGGTATGGCTCGTGCTTTGCGTGGGAAACAAGCTACTGTCCGCACGCGTTGAGCTTTGCGCTGAGAGGCCGTCGCGTCACTCGCAGAGCATCCGATCGCTCAGTCAGCGATCCGGCGCTTGTCTGTTAGTCTCCCTGGGTTGATACCCGGTATCTTCCCATTTCCCCTAACGTACGCTCTTCCTCTCCAAGCACGTTTTTCTTTACACTGAGAGGGGAGCGCTTGTCTTGCGACGGCGCGTTTTCGGCTGTTCAAGTGCCCTGGTCCGTTACCGTTCCCTTGAGGCTTCAGCGCTATCATAGCATCATAACGCCGTAAAATCAAGGGCTTAATCGACTCTTAACGATGATAGCCCTGCGAGACGGGTCGCCATGCGTTTGCGATGCGGTAGTTTGCGTTTTGTGCAACGAGGAATGGCGGTGTAAAGTGTAAAGAGTTTATCGATGCTGAGGGGTTGCAAGCCGGTTCGACCGGTGCGCCGGCTTGCGGCGGGTTCCCAACGGTCAGGCAGGCGTACAGTGAGTATCGGCGGCGAGGTACTCGGCAACGGCGCGGCCAGAGAGGAGCACGAGCGGGATGCCGCCGCCGGGGTGGGTGCCGCCGCCCACGAAGTAGAGGCCGTCGATGCCGCGGGCGCGTAGGGGTGGGCGCAGGAAAGCGGCAAAGGGAGAGTTGGAGGCCCAGCCGTAGATCGCGCCGCCCGTGGCGTTGTAGCGGGCGGCGATGTCGGCGGGCGTCCAGATCCGTTCATAGACGATGTGGCGCCCCAGGTCGCTGAGGCCCATCCGCTCCAGCCTGGCGACGATCAGATCGCGGTAGGCCGCCGCTTCCCGTTCCCAGTGGACGCGCGGCCCCAGGGTCGGGGCGTTGACCAGGACAAAGAGGTTCATGTGGCCAGGCGGCGCGTGTTCCGGGTCGGTCAGAGCGGTGGCGGCGACATAGACCGTCGGGTCGGCGGCGGGGACGCCCTTCTCGAAGATGGCCGCGAACTCGCGCGGGTAATCGCTGCTGAAGAAGATGTTGTGGTGGGCGAGCTGCGCATAGACACGGTTGACGCCGAGGAAGAGCACGAAGCCGCTACACGAGGTCTCCTGGCGTGCCAGGCGGGTGGCGATGCGCTCCTGGCCGGGCAGCAGAGTGCGGTAGGCGTAGCTGGGATCAGCGTTGACCACCACCTGGGCGGCAGGCAGGCGCTCGCCGCTGGCCAGGTGCACGCCACTGACCCGGCCCCCCTGGTACGCGATGCGGGCTACCGGCGTGCCGGTGCGCAGTTCGACACCCAGGTCTGCGGCGAGGTGCTGCAGGGCGCGGGCAAGGCGGTACATCCCGCCGCGCACATACCAGCCGCCCTCGGCGAACTCGATGTAGGCGATCACATTGAAGGTTGCTGGTGAGCGGTAGGGTGAGGAGCCGTTGTAGGTCGCGTAGCGATTGAAGACCTGGCGCAGATAGGGGCTACGAAAGAACGAGCGCACCGCGGCATCGACGCTGCGCAGGGCATCGATCTGCAAGCCGTCGCGGGCCAGGCGTGGGGTGACGAGCTCGCGCAGGCCACCGAAGGGCTTGAGCAGGAAGGTATCGGCCACCGCGTCGTAGATGCGGGCGGTGTGGGCGAGGAAGCGGAACAGGCCGGGCACATCGGCGGGGCTGAGGCGCTCGACCTCCTGGATGAGCTGCGGCAGGCGCTGCCAGGCGTTGAAGGTTGTCCCATCGAGCCAGTGATAGCGGCAGGTGGGTTCGATCTGCTCGAGGGTCAGGTAGTCGGCCATGCGGCGGCCGGCGGCGGCGAACAGTTCCTCGATCACCCAGGGCATGGTGAGCAACGAGGGACCGGTGTCGAAGGTATAGCCGGCCTCCTGGAGCAGGTTGAGCTTGCCGCCGACGCGTTCGTTTTGTTCCAGGATGAGCACCCGGCGGCCGGCAGCGGCGAGGCGGATGGCGGTAGCCAGGCCACCGAGGCCGGCGCCCACCACGATGACCTGGCTGGATGCTGATGGCATTTCTGGCTGGTTGTCGCCGGGTTACCAGTTCTTCTTGCCCGGGATCTGGGCGCCGAAGATACTGGGTGGCAGCTTGAAGCCATGGGCCTCCAGGCGCGGGGTGAAGCGTGGGCGAACCCCGGTTGGCCGCAGTTCAGCCTGGATCTTACCATCGGGCGCCTTGCCGAGGATCTCCAGCTTGAAGATATCCTGGAGGACCACCGTGTCACCTTCCATGCCCTGGACCTCGGTGATATAGGCCACCTTGCGCTGGCCATCTTCGAGCCGGGTCTGCTGCACGATCACATCGATAGCCGAGGCGATCTGCTCGCGGATGACCTTGAGCGGCATGTCCATCCCGGCCATCAATGTCATCGTCTCCATACGAGCGAGGGCATCGCGGGGCGTATTGGCGTGGAGGGTGGTGAGTGAGCCATCGTGGCCCGTATTCATCGCCTGGAGCATATCCAGCGTCTCGCCGCCACGGCACTCGCCGATCACGATCCGCTCGGGGCGCATACGTAGCGAATTGATCACCAGGTCACGGATCGTCACCCGGCCCGAGCCGTCCACCTCCGGGGGGCGCGACTCGAGGCGCACAACGTGGTCCTGGGCAAGTTGTAGCTCGGCGCTGTCTTCGATAGTAACGATGCGTTCCTCTTCGGGGATGAAGTTCGAGAGCACATTGAGCAGGGTGGTCTTACCGGAGCCCGTGCCGCCGGCGACCACGATGTTGAGGCGGGAGATGACGCAGGCGCGGAGGAACTCGGCCATCTCCGGGGTCATCGAGCCGAAGCGGATGAGATCGTCGACCTTGAGCTTGTTCTTGGCGAACTTGCGAATGGTGATCGTCGAGCCATCGATGGCGCAGGGGGGGATGACCGCATTGACACGCGAGCCATCGGGGAGGCGCGCATCGACCATGGGCCATTTGCGGTCGATACGGCGACCAAGGGGACGGATGATCCGGTCGATCACCTTCAGCACGTGTTCATCATTGGCAAAACGCACGTTCGTGAGCTTGAGTCTGCCCTTTTGCTCGATATAGACGTGCTGATGGCCATTGACCATGACCTCGGAGACGGTATCGTCGTTGAGCAGGTGCTGGATGGGACCGAAGCCCATAAGCTCATCGCAGACCATCGTGAAGAGTTGCTTGACCTGCTCGGCACCAAGGTTGACATTGGCCTGCTGGTAGATGCGCGCGAAGCGCTCCTGGAGCTGGCGCTCGGTCTCGGGGCTGCGTTTCAGCTCAGTCTGGGCGCCGAGCGAAGCCTGGATGCGGTCAACGATCCAGAGGGACAGCTCGAGCATACGCTGCTCGTCGACGGGAGCGAGCGCATCCTCAATGCCGGCGCCAGCGGTGGCGAGGTATGGCTCGCTGGGCGGCGAACCGGTGGGTGCCGGTGGCGTCGGCAGCGGTGGGGCCACGGCCGTGATCGGTGGGGCAGTAGTCGCATCGGTCGGCTGGGATGTACCACCGAGACGTTTGAGCAACGACATAAAACTCCTCCGCTGTACCGAGGGGTGTCAGGGAATCAGCCAAGTTTGACGAAATAGGCCTCGCAGGCGCGGTCGAGCAACTCCCGGCTCATCGACGGCGGGATATTGCGGTACTTTGCCTCATCGAGGATCTGATCACAGAGATCGCGCGGATGGCAGGCGCGGAGGTCGCGTCCGACCTTCATGTAGTGTTCCTGCAACAGGTGGCGCAGGCCCTCGTCGCTATAGGGTATCTTCCTGGCCTTACAGACGAGCTGGAAAATGGCGCGAAACTCCGCGGGTGAAGGATTGCCGACCTCGATCTTGTGGCGGATGCGGCGGAGGAACGCGTCGTCCACCAGATCCTTCGGGTTGAGGTTGGTAGAGAAGACGATCAGCACATCGAAGGGCATCTGCAGCTTCTTCCCCGTCTGCAGTGCCAGGAAATCGACCTTTTTCTCGAGCGGCACAATCCAGCGGTTGAGCAGATCCTGGGGCCGGCACTTCTGGCGTCCGAAGTCGTCGATCAGGAAGAGGCCACCGTTGGCTTTCATCTGGAAGGGCGCCTCGTAGATCTTGCTGATCGGGTCGTAGATCAATTCGAGTTGCTCAAGGATCAACTCACCGCCAACCATCACGCGCGGGCGCTTACAGACGACCCAGCGGGCATCGGGGAAATGGGAGGGTGCCACGCTGGCGAGCGGCGAACTGAAGCTGCCAGCAGGTTCGGCGTGGCCGACGTCGTTCTGCTGGACGACCTGGTGGTTCAGCGGGTCGAAGACCTTGATGATCTGGCCATCAACCTCAACGCTGTAGGGGATGAGCACGTAGCCGCCAAGCATATTGGCAATGCCCTCGGCGATCGTGGTTTTGCCGTTGCCGGGCGGGCCGTAGAGGAAGAGCGAGCGGGCCGAGTTGGCCGCCGGGCCGATCTTATCCAGCATGCGCTCGCTGACAACGAGATGTTCGAAGGCCTTGCGAATGGTTGCCTGGTCGATCACCATCTCGCCGATCTGCTGGCGATTGACCATCGCGATGTACTGATCGAGCGGCACCGGGGCCGGACCGGCGTACTGGTTGCGGTCGAGCACCTCGTGGACTTTCAGCCGCCCCTTGCTCGTGATGATGTACTGGAAGGATCGCTCGCTGAAGCCCCCTTCGGCGCCGATAATATCGACGTACTCTTCGAGCTTGAGAAACTCGAGCAGCTTGTCGATCACGCCAAGAAACGGGAGTCTGGTAGTCTCTTCGAGGCGCTGGCCGGTAATCGCGCCGGTGAAGTAGATGACCTTGAGCACGAGATCGGTGAGAAAGCCCATCGTCAGGCCGGTCTCGGCGATCGAGGTCGGCTGTGGGGGGATGGCGGGCATCTGGCTGCTGTCGCGGGCAGGTGCAGGGGTGGACGATGTGGTCGCGATTTCATGGAGCCGGAATGTCATCGGACCTCCTTCGGCGGCACGGCAGGGACGCTCACGTCACCCGGCGGCCGGCACGGGTACAGGTGCTGCCGGCAACGCCGTAGGTACAAGGCAGTATAGCCCGCCTGGGGGCGAGCTTCAATAGTACGCCGGGGCTACCTGGCTGTGGGTTCAGGCGCACACGGTACCGGTGGCCGCGTATCGGCCGCGAGTGGCGCGGCTACTCCTCGAGGTTCTCATCATCGTCGCCCACATCCTGGTCGATCTCCTCGAGACCGAGCTCTTCTTCCTCCTCGCCGCCGACAAACTCCTCATCAGCGCTTTCGATCTCTTCCGCCGTCTCTTCTTCTTCGAGGATGTCTTCGTACTCTTCATAGCGCAGGCTGGAGACATAGGCTGCGCCCTCGCCGAGTTTGCCGGGGAAGGAGATGCGGTTGCGCTGGCTGGGATCCTGATAGGTCTCGCGGATGAGCAGGCGCACGGTACGCGGGTCGCTCTGCGCGATGGCGGCGATATAGCGATTACCGCCGCCGATCAGTTCGGCGAGGCGCTGGCCGAGCTTGGGTTCGAGGCGCCCGACGATCGTGCCATCGGCGTCGATGACGTAGACAATCTTGCCTTCGACGCGGAAGTCCATCTTCTCGCCGGTCACCAGGGCCTCGACGGCGGGGCTGCGAGGCACATCGACCAGGGTCGTGATCGCGGTGCGGCCCGTCTCGGTGATGAACATGCGCAGATCGACCTGTTGACGGGGCTTGCGATTGGCCAGGCCAGTCTCGATACCGCGGGCGATCAGGGCATCGAGGCGGGCGAGGTTCTTGCGCGCGATGCTATTGGTCGGATTGAGGCGCAGCGTATGCTGGTAGGCATCGTGAGCCTCGCTGTACTGGCCAAGCTCCATCAGCGCCTTGCCAAGGCGGTTGTAGGTATCGGGGTCCTCGCCGAGGGTGAGGATCTGGCGATTAGTATCGACCGCCTCCTCCCACTTGTTCATCGCGGCGAGTTCGATCGCTTTTTCCTGGAGCTTGCGGCGGATGCGCTGCTTCTCGTCCTGTTTTGCCAAGGTCAGGGCTCCTCATACTGCAACGATGATGTTGGCACCGCAGCGGGCGCGACGGGCTGCGCCGCGCGGCGTGCCGTTACGAGCTACCGACGGCTTCGCCCTGCAGCGCCCAGGGGCCGGTGCGCGTGATGCGCACCGGGACCAGACGGCCGGTCAGGTCGTCGGGGTGGGCGAAGAAGACGAGCTTGTTGTTGGGACTGCGCCCGCGCCATTTGCCCTTGCTCTCGCCCTCGACCAGGACCTCGACCGTCTGGCCGAGGAAGCGGGCGTTGCGCTCGGTCGCGATCGTTTCCTGGAGGCGCTCGAGCTCGCGGCGGCGGGCCTCCTTCTCAGGCTCGGGCACGGCCATGGCCGGATCCTGCTCCTGCGCAGCGGCGAGCGTGCCGGGGCGGGCCGAGAAGGCGGCGATATGGACCTTATCGAAGCGGATCTCGGCACAGAGGTCGTAGGTGGCGGCAAAATCGACGCTGCGTTCGCCAGGGTGGCCAACGATGATATCGGTGGTGAGCGAGACGTGGGGGATGGCGTTGCGGATCGCGGCGATGAGCGCTTTGTAGCGCGCGACGCTATAGCCGCGGCGCATCAGCTTGAGCACATAGTCGGAGCCGGCCTGCACCGGGAGGTTGATGTCGGGCATACAGCGTGGAAGGCGGGCGATGGTCGCGATCAGGCGCTCGCTCATCCAGGCCGGATGCGAGGTGAGGAAGCGCAGCCGCTGCAGCCCCGGTACGGCGTGGACCGCCTCCAGCAGGTCGGCGAGCTGGGGGCGGCCAGGCAGGTCGTGCCCCCAGGAGTCGACGATCTGGCCAAGCAGGGTGATCTCGCGGGCGCCGCGGGCAACGATCCGCGTACACTCGTCGACGAGCTCGGCGAGGGGGCGTGAGCGTTCACGGCCGCGGCGCAGCGGGATCACACAGTAGGAGCAGGTCATGTTGCAGCCATACTGGATGGGGACGTGGACCGAGACGGGCGGGCGGGCCCACGAAGCGACCGGGAGGGCTGGCTCATCGAGGGTGTAGACTGGATTGGGCGCGAGCGCGACGACCGCATCGACGGCCGAGGGGGCGACGAAATGGTCAACCATCGGCAGCCGCTGGGCAAAGATCGAGCGATGGTCCGGGCCGACCATACAGCCCCAGAGGACAATGCGCGTGTCGGGCTGCTCGCGCTTGACGCGCACCAGTTCGCCAAGTTTGCCGAGGATGCGCTCCTCGGCGCTTTCGCGCACGCTGCACGAGTTGAGCACGATGAAGCTGGCCTCCTCAGGGCGGGCGGCAGGGCTGTAGCCAACCCCCTGCAGGGCGGCCTCGAGACGCTCGGAGTCGGAGACATTCATCTGGCAGCCCACCGTCCACACATAATACCGCCGCGCGCGCGGGGTCGCGTCACGGTCGGGCCGCGGGGGGGAGATGGGCTGATCGAAGAACTGCAGATCCTGCATGGTTATCGTTGTCGTAACGTGGGCGTCCGGGGCCAGCCAGGCTACCAGACAATGATTGGCAGCCCGTGCTCGATGCTGGTCGTGGCGGCGGTGCGCAGCAATTCGAGGCAGCGGAAGGCCTCGGTATTCTGGCTAACACCAGCCTTGAGCAGCATAGGCGCCAGCTCGGTTAGTTCGGCCTGCAGGCGGTAGGTGGAACCGAAGAAGGCGCTATCCTCTTCGCCGTCTTCATTCTCGAAATTGAGCCAGACGGGCTTGTCGAAATCGGCGGGGAGGTAGTAGCTGTTGATGCCCTGCAGGTTGATCAGGTGGCGGAAGCGGGTACTGGCCAGTTCGTCCCAGATATCGGTGACCGCGCGGTCGAGATCCTCATAGATCACGGGGCCATCTTCGAGTACATCGCTGATGTCGTCGCCGCGCTCGAGGTGGGCGGCGAGGCGCGACAACTGGTAGAGTGCGCCCATATTGGCCAGGCCCCCCTCCCAGACCTGGGTGCCGGGCTGGCTCAGCAGATCGATGTCGATCCCCTCGTCGCGCAACTGGTCTTGCACGGCGGAGACAGACTCGTACTCTTCCTCATATGCGGCGCGGTCCTCGTCGGGGCGCACGGTGATCATCGAGCCGACCGCCAGGTCAAGCTCGGTCGGCTGATCAAAGTCGCTCATCGCTCCTCCCTCTTCTGCGTCGTCGAGTTGCGCACGGCACACCGCACGCTAAGTAGCACCCGCGCGGCGCATATGGCTGCAGTATACCACAAAGGGTCCGCGGCCGTACGGGCGACCCAGTGTCGCGTCAGGGCTTGAGCAAAGTCCGTACGTTCGGCCACAAAAGAACACCCGGTCTGTTAGTATGGAGCTATCCCACAACCATGCTGACAGACGAGGTGTTCACGATGCATGATACCACCGAGCCCATGACGTTTGACCTGCCAACTGATGTCCCCTTTGCCTTCAGCTTGACCGACCTGGCCAAGCAACTCGCACTGCTCGTGGATCAACGCAAACCGCGCGGCAAGCGCTATCCCCTCGTGCCGTTGCTCCTGACGGCGGTGCTGGCCAAACTGGCTGGCTATTCCCGCTTGGAAGACCTCAGTGACTGGGCGCGCCTCCGTGCGGCGGATCTGACCGCCCTCTTCGGCCTGGCGCGGCGCACCATGCCCCATCAGGCGACCTGGAGCCGGATCTTTGCCCACGCGCTTGACCTCCCCGCCTTCGAAGCCTGCCTGACCAGCTTCTTTCTGGCCCAACGCCAGACGTCTGAGGTACCGACGCGCGGCAGCATCGTGCTCGCCCTTGATGGGAAAACCTTGCGTGGCACCATCCCAGCGGGGCAGAGCCAGGGCGTCCATCTGCTCGCGGCCTATCTCCCTGAGGAGGGGATCGTCGTGGCGCAGGCGGAGGTTGACCGCAAGGAAAACGAGATTGTGGTAGCTCCGACGGTGCTGGCACGTCTGCCCTTGCAAGGGGTCGTGGTCGTCGGCGATGCCATGCACACCCAACGGGCCATCAGCACGACGATTGTGGAGGCCGAGGGTGACTATCTGTGGTTTGTCGACCAGAACCAGCCGACGGTGCTCGACGACATCAGCCAGCTGTTCGTCGAGCCTGAAGCCGCCAGGGGCTGGAGCCTCCCGCCCACGGATTTCGAGACGGCACGGAGCTGTGAGAGCGGCCACGGACGGGTCGAGGAGCGCATCATCACGGTGAGCAGTATGCTGCAAGACGACACCCCCTGGCCGTATCTGAAGCAGGTCTTCACGCTTGAACGGCGCTGGTGGGACGCCAAGGGTGAGCACGCTGAGGTGCGCTACGGGCTGACCAGCTTGCCACGCACGGTTGCCGCCCCGACGGACCTCTTGCGGATCGCCCGTGCGGAGTGGGGGATTGAGCATGGGTTACACCACCGGCGTGATGTGACGCTAGAAGAAGATGCTTGTCAATTGCGGCGTGGACGGGCACCTCAGACCAATGCCGTGCTCAACAATATCGTCGTGAGCCTCGTGGTGTCGAGTGGCGCGACCAATTTGGCCGCAGTCCAGCGCCAGTTTGCGTTTGCTATCGACCGGGCGTTCGCCCGCATGGCCTTCGCCGCTGGCCGTCCCTGACTTTGCTCAAGCCCTGAGTGTCGCGTCGGCCCAGCGTCGCGGCGCTGATCCACGGTGCCAGATTCCTCGCTGCGCTGCGCTCCTCAGCACCATCGTTGGGTCATTCCGAACGGCGCCGCAGGCGGAGTGAGGAATCTGGCGGTGCCGCACGGGGGCTTCAGTGCGGTGCGCTGCCAGATTCCTCGCTGCGCTGCGCTCCGCTCGGAATGACATGGGGTGGCGCTGGCCCGCCGTGGCACCGGCCCGTCGCGGCACTGGTCCGCGGTGCCGCCAGGTCACCCTTCGTGGAGCACGGGGGCTTCAGTGCGGTGCGCTGCCAGATTCCTCGCTGCGCTCCTCAGCACCATCGTTGTGTCATTCCGAACGGAGCCGCAGGCGGAGTGAGGAATCTGGCGGTGCCGCACGGGGGCTTCAGCGCACCGCGCTGCCAGATTCCT
>Ga0272446_1001594_pt1 | contig 32690 bp, 28 predicted proteins | sample YNPCB0061_FD_194587 | JGI IMG/M metagenome (GOLD analysis project Ga0272446, IMG submission 194587) | Hot spring microbial mat communities from Yellowstone National Park, WY, United States - YNP-CB-006-1 | ecosystem: Environmental > Aquatic > Thermal springs > Hot (42-90C) > Sediment | place...
CGTTCGGAATGACATGAACCATGTCATTCCGAGCGCAGCGAGGAATCTGGCAGCGCACCGCGCTGAAGCCCCTGCGCGGCACCGCCAGATTCCTCACTCCGCCTGCGGCGCCGTTCGGAATGACATGAACCATGTCATTCCGAGCGCAGCGAGGAATCTGGCAGCGCACCGCGCTGAAGCCCCTGCGCGGCACCGCCAGATTCCTCACTCCGCCTGCGGCGCCGTTCGGAATGACATGCACCATCTGGTTCTGAGGAGGAGCGTGTGGCCCGGCGGCGGACCATAAGCTACTCAGAATGATAAGTCTCGTCGTCATAGCTGAGTGATCCGCGGCCAGCGCTGAGGCTCACAAATAGCTGCGTTTGAACAGGCGGCGCAGGCGCCTGCGCGGCCCTGCGCGCAGCATCCGGCCGAAGAGGGCAAGGAAGAACAGGCCGCTCAGGGCAAGTGGCCCGTGACGTGGCCGCGCCAGGTCGCAGAGCGTGAGCGGGTCGTGCAGGGTCAGGGGTGATGTTGTCTGCACTTCGACCTGCAGATCGTCGCCGTGCCACTCACGCTCAACCCAGAACAGGTCGGGCATGCTGTGCTGGAAGAAGTAGAAGGCGGGGTTATACTCGTAGAGATAGTCAAACAGCTCGCCGAAGGGCTCGGCGGGCTCTTTAGGGTACAGGACCAGTGTCTCGCCCACCAGGTTGACGTACCAGCGATGGAACGACCAGTGGAAGAGGCGCTCGGCGATCTCCGAGGGGCTATAGATGTAGCCGGCCTTGCTGGTGCGGCGCAACTCGCGCGCGAACTGCGCAGGGTCGTCCATATGCTCCAGGATGTTGGAGCAGATACTATAGGCGAAGGCGCCATCTTTGAAGGGCAGGTGGTGGGCGTCGGCAATTACAAGTGGCCGATCGACCACCAGATCACCGCCCCGTTCACGGTTATCGGCGCCGAGGAAGCGGTCGACGAGCACGTCGGAGCGGGGGTGCGGGTTATCGCCACTGCCGATCTCGAGCACCAGGCCAGTCTTCGGGGGGTTGAGCTTCTGTTTCATTGGGTGCTCTCGTGCAGTTCCAGGCGACCTGTTCGGGCATCAGCGCGACCTCGATCGTGTCCAGCTGCGCCGCGCCCAATCTACCATCGCAAATCGGCAATCTGCAATCGCACTAGGCCACCGGCCCAACACCTGACCGGCTAGTTGAGGTCGTCACCCGACAGGCTATCCCTGAGGATATCGAGGTTCTCCAGGGCAAGGCCGGTCCCGATGGCGACGCAGGAGGCGGGCTGGTCGGCCACATAGCAGGGCACGCCGGTGACTTCGGTGAGCAACTCATTGATGCGGCGCAGCATCGAGCCACCGCCGGTCATCACCATCCCCTTGTCGATGATATCGGACGAGAGCTCGGGGGGGGTCTCGACGAGCACGGCGCGCACAGCATTGATGATCGCCTCGAGCGGCTCCTGGAGGGCCTCAGTGATCTCGTTCGAGTCGACGTCGATCGTGCGGGGCAGGCCAGCCACCTGGTCGCGGCCGCGCGCCTGGGTGGTCAGCGGGCGCTCCAGCGGCAGGGCCGAGCCAATCTCGATCTTGATGCTCTCGGCGGTGCGCTCACCGACCAGGACGTTATACTTGCGTTTGATGTAGGCGGCGATCGCCTCATCGAACTTATTGCCGCCGACGCGCACCGAGGTGCTGACCACGATATCATTGAGCGAGATCACGGCCACCTCGGTGGTGCCGCCGCCGATGTCGATGATCAGGTTGCCGGAGGGCTGGGCGACGGGGATGTTGGCGCCGATGGCGGCGGCGAGCGGCTCGCGGATGAGGTAGGCCCGGGCGGCGCCGGCCTCCAGCGCCGCATCGCGCACGGCGCGCATCTCCACGCTGGTCACCCCGGCGGGGATACAGATCATCACCTCAGGCCGGGCGAGGCGGAAACGGCCGGCGGCGCGGCCGATGAAATACTTGAGCATCGCCTCGGTGACCTGGTAATCGGCGATGACACCATTGCGCATTGGCCGGATCACCTCGATGCTCTCCGGCTCGCGGCCGAGCATGGCCAGGGCCTCGGCGCCCACGGCGCGCACCCGCCCATCTTTCGTGCTCAGGGCCACCACCGAGGGCTCGGAGAGCACGATGCCCTTGCCCTTCAGGTATACCAGCACATTCGCCGTGCCCAGGTCGATGCCGATCTTGCGGGCCATAGCACCTCTAGCGCTGCCGGCGCGCCTGCGCCGGTGGATGTTGGCAAAACGCTCCTTATTATACAGGACCTGCCCAGGGTGGTTGTTCGCTGGTTCTGGCGGCAGGGCTGCCAGCGTCAACGAACAACGCGGGGTCTGGGGCTGCACCCCCATCCCCGTCAACAGGGTCTTCCAGCGTGGCGTTCAGGCCCGAGGGGCAGACGAGGCGAGCGGGGGGGCGGGGCGCAGGCGGCTGCGCCCCTACTGGCGGCGGCTGGTCTCTTTGAGCCGCGCGACTTGCAGGCGGGCCATCTCTTTGCGCAGCTTGGCCTCGGCGATCGCGGCGTCACGCTCGCTCTGGGCCATCTGCTTGCGCTCCTCGGCAAGCTTCCGTGCTGCCTCGGCGCGGGCCTCATCGATCTCGTCGGCCCGCTCCACCGTATCGGCGAGGATGGTCACCCGGGTGGGCAGCACCTCCATAAAGCCGCCGGAGACGGCGAAGGGCGTGCGTACCCCGCCTTTCACGATGCCGAGCTCACCGGGCTCGAGGATGGTCAGCAGCGGGGCGTGGCGGGGCAGGATGCCGACGCGCCCGTCTTTGGTCGGTGCGCTGATCAGGTCAACGTCGTCTACGAGGACCACGCGCTCAGCGGTGATAATCTCGAGGTGGATGGGCATCGTTTCGTTTCCCGTATCGGTGTGGCTGCACCTTTACGCTTTTTGACTCGCCTCGTAGGCGGCCAGCACCTCGTCGAAATCGCCCTGCATGTAGAAGAACGACTCGGGGATGTGGTCACCCTCGCCGTCGAGCACCCGCTTGAAGCTCTCGACCGTCTTCTTGATCGGCACATACTTGCCGGGGCGGCCAGTGAACTGCTGGGCCACGGTGAAGGGCTGGGAGAAGAACAGTTCGATCTTGCGCGCGCGGGCAACGGTCAGCTTATCATCGTCGCTCAGTTCCTCCATCCCGAGGATGGCGATAATGTCCTTCAGATCCTTGTAGCGCTGCAGCACGCGCTTGACGTCCTGGGCCACGCGGTAGTGCTCGTCGCCGACCACATTCGGGTCGAGGATGCGGCTGGTGGAGGCCAGCGGGTCCACGGCGGGGAAGATCGCCCGCTCGGCGATGCTCCGTTCCAGCGAGATCGTTGCATCGAGGTGGGCGAACACCGTGGCCGGGGCCGGGTCGGTGTAGTCATCGGCGGGCACATACACCGCCTGCATCGAGGTGATCGAGCCGCGCTTGGTGGAGGTGATGCGCTCCTGCAACTCGCCCATCTCGGTACTGAGTGTGGGCTGGTAGCCCACCTGCGAGGGCATACGTCCCAGTAGCGAGGAGACCTCCGAGCCAGCCTGGACGAAACGGAAGATATTGTCGACGAAGAGCAGGATATCGCGGCCCTCATCGCGGAAGTACTCGGCCATCGTCAGTGCAGTGAGGCCGACGCGCAGGCGCGCGCCCGGCGGCTCGTTCATCTGGCCGAAGACCATCACCGTCTTATCGAACACGGTGGTAGCGTCGTCGATGCGGGCTTCCTTCATCTCGTGGATCAGGTCGTTGCCCTCGCGCGAGCGTTCGCCCACCCCGGCAAAGACCGAGTAGCCCGACTGTTCCTTGGCGATGTTGGCGATCAGTTCCTGGATCACCACTGTCTTGCCCACGCCGGCGCCGCCAAAGATCGCCGTCTTGCCGCCGCGGGTGAAGGGCGCCACCAGGTCGATCACCTTGATGCCCGTCTCGAAGATCTGGGCCTCGGTCGACTGCTCCTCGAAGGAGGGCGGCGGCCGATGGATGGGTCGCCGCTCGACATCGGCAGCGACGGCGCCCTCGCCATCGATCGGGTCGCCCAGCACATTGAAGACGCGACCCAGCGTCGCCGGGCCGACCGGGACCGCGATCGGCTTGCCGGTATCGAGGACCGGCACACCACGCTGCAGCCCATCGGTGCTGCCCATGGCCACGGCTTTCACCCGGCCCTCGCCGAGTTGCTGCTGCACCTCGCAGACCAGCTTGCCGCCGTCGGCGAGCGGGATCTCCAGGGCGTTATAGATCTCGGGGATGTGGCCGGTGAACTGACAGGTGACCACCACGCCGATAATTTCAAGGACGGTACCCTGGGGGGGACTTCCATTGCTCATGCTGGTATTCCTTCGATCGGTGGGGCGCAGCGGGCTGCGCCGTTATGCCTCGGCCAGCGCAGCCGCCCCCGAGGAGATCTCGCTAACCTCCTTGGTGATCGCCGCCTGGCGTGCCTTGTTGTAGCTAAGGGTCAGATCGCGCACGAGATCCCTGGCGCTTCTGGTCGCGTTACGCATGGCGACCATCTGGGCTGAGTAGAAGCTGGCAATCGACTCCAGGATGGCCTGGTAGATCTGCGTCTCGACGTAGCGTGGCAGCAGTTCGGCCAGCACCTGCTCCTGGTTAGGCTCGTAGGTGAAGTCGAGCCGGCTGCCATCGCTGGCCTCCGGCGTCTCGACGGGCACCAGCTTCTTGAGGGTGGGGCGCTGCACCAGGGTATTAATGAACTCGCTGTAGATCAGGTAGACTTCGCTATACTCACCGGCCTGAGCGCGGCTCAGCGCTGCGGTGGCCACGCCGAGGATCTGCTCGAGGGCGGGCGCATCGCCGAGCTTGATCGCCTCGGCCTGCAGATTCTGCCCGCTGCGGCTGAGGAAGTCGCGGCCCTTCTTGCCATAGGCGAAGGTCTCGACCGTGCGTCCCTGCTCCTGCTGTTCGAGGATGAAGCGTCCGACCCGGCGCAGCACATTGGAGGTCAGGCTGCCAGCGAGGCCGCGATCGGGGGTGACCACGATCAGCGCCACCTTGTTGCTATCAGCGCGCACATCGAGCAGCGTACCCTTGCGCGCGCCGCCGACCATACGGCTGGTCAGGTCGCCGACGATATCGCGCATCCGATCGGCGTACGGGCGGGTGGCCAGCACGTTGCGCTGCGCGCGCCGCATCTTCGAGGCGGCGACCATCTCCATCGCGCGGGTGATCTGGGCAACGTTCTTGACCGAGCGGATACGCCGTTTGATTTCGCGGCTGGATGCCATGTTCGCTCCGCTAGGGCTGAAGGGCTGACAGCGTGACGATAAGCGACCGCATCACTGGTAGCTACTGGTCGCCTTGAATTCCTTGATCGCCGCTTCCAGGGCTTGCTTAATCGCGTCGCTCGGGAACTTCTTATCGAGGCGATTGTCGAAGATCAGTTTGCGCACCTCGGGGTGGGCGGTGTGCATAAACGCCAGGAAGTCATCGCGCCAGGCGGTGATGGCCGCCACGGGCACATCGTCGAGATAATTGTTGTTGGCGGCGTAGAGGATGGCCACCTGATCCTCGACGGGCAGCGGGTTGTACTGGGGCTGCTTGAGCAGTTCCTGGAGGCGCTGGCCGCGGTCGATCTGCGCCTTGGTGGTAGCGTCCAGGTCGGAGGCGAACTGCGCAAACGCGGCCAGGTCGCGGAACTGGGCCAGTTCGCCCTTGAGTTTACCGGCGACCGAGCGCATCGCGCGGGTCTGGGCTGAGGAGCCCACGCGGCTGACGGAGATACCGACGTTGAGCGCCGGGCGCTGGCCAGCGTTGAACAGGTCGGCCTCGAGGTAGATCTGGCCATCGGTGATCGAGATGACGTTGGTGGGGATGTAGGCCGAGACGTCATTGGCCTGGGTTTCGATCACGGGCAGGGCGGTCAGCGAGCCACCGCCGAAATCTTCATTGAGGCGCGCGGCCCGTTCGAGCAGGCGCGAGTGGAGGTAGAACACATCGCCGGGGTAGGCCTCGCGTCCGGGGGGGCGGCGCAGCAGCAGCGAAACCTGGCGGTAGGCCACGGCGTGTTTCGAGAGGTCGTCGTAGACGATCAGGGCGTCCTTGATCGTCTCGCCGTGGAGTTGCACGCCATGCTCCATAATCTCCTCGCCCATCGCGCAGCCGGCATAGGGGGCGATATACTGGAGCGCGGCGCTCTCCGAGGCCGAGGCGGAGACGACGATCGTATACTCAAGGGCGCCATAGCGCTCGAGGATGCCGACCACCTGGGCGACCTGGGCACGGCGCTGGCCGATGGCGACATAGATGCAGACCATCCCCTGGCCCTTCTGGTTGAGGATGGTATCGACGGCCACCGCGGTCTTGCCGGTCTGGCGGTCGCCGATGATCAACTCACGCTGGCCGCGCCCGATCGGGATGAGCGCATCAATGGCGACGATCCCGGTCTGCACCGGGCTATCCACCGACTTGCGCGTGATCACGCCGGGGGCGATGCGTTCAACCTCGCGGTAGCTGGTCGCGGCGATCGGGCCCTTGCCGTCGAGCGGCTGGCCGAGCGGGTTAACCACGCGCCCGAGCAGGGCCTGACCCACGGGCACCGAGATCACGCGCCCGGTGGCGGTCACGAGGTCACCCTCTTCGATCGACTCGTAGTCACCGAGGATGATCGCGCCAACGCTATCCGCCTCAAGGTTCAGGGCATAGCCGAAGATCGACTCGGCGCGCCCTGCCTTGGGCGGAAACTCGATCAGCTCGGAGGCGCGCACCTGGTCGAGGCCGTCGATCCGGGCGACGCCATCGCCGACGGCGGCGACGGTGCCGACATTGACCTGACGTGGCTTCAGCTCGACCCCGGCGGCGATACTCTGCCGCAGCCGGGCAATCACATCATCGGAGATGGTGGACATCAGCTACTCCTACCACAATCCATGAGCCAGCGAGGCACCGTCTAGCTCGCGAGCATATTGCGCTGGATGGCGCTGAGGCGGGTGCGCAGGCTATTGTCGAGCACCTGGTCGCCCACGCGAATAATCAGGCCGCCGATCAGCGAGGGATCCACGGTGAAGGTAATGGCGAGCTCCTGGCCATAGCGCTGGCGCAGGTCACGCACGATCAACTCCTTCTGCGCGGCGCTCAGGTCGAGCGCGCTGGTCACGTTGGCATCGATGAGTTGCGCCGACGGGCCGGCGGCGAGGCCGGCGAGCGCATCGATCACCGCGGGCAGGTGTTCAAGCAACCGCTCTTTGGCGAGGCCGAGGAGCAGATTGCGCACCTGGGGCAGCGCATTGGCAGGCAGAGCCGCATCGATTGCCGCGGCCGGGTCGCCCCTGGTGCCAGCGGCGGCCAGCTTCGGCGCCGCGGCGCGCAACTGGTCGAGCGCCGTGCCTAACAGCGACTCGTAGAGCGTGCCGGCAATCGCCCTGGCATCAACGTTCTTTGCCATCACTGCCCCCTAATTCCGGCGCTCGAGGGCGGCGAGCGACTCGGCGATCAGCTTATCGTGGCCGCTGGCCTTCAATTCAGCGTTGAGCACCCGGCTGGCGGTGAGCGTCACCAGTTCGGCGATCTGGCCCTTCGCCTCGCGCAGCATCTGGTCGCGCTCCTGGGCGGCCTGGGTGCGGGCCTCTTCGCGGAGCCGGTCAGCCTCGCGGCGGGCCTGGGCGATGATCTCCGCCTCCTGGGCCTTGGCCCGGTCCTGGGCCTGGGCGACGATCGCGGCGGCCTCCTGGCGCGCCCTGGCGATCTCGGCGTCATAGTCACGTTTGGCGTAGGCGAGTTGCTGTTTGACCTGGTCAGCCTCGCGCAGGCTCGCTTCGATGCGGGCGGTACGGTCATTGAGCATCTTCTGGACTGGCTTGTACAGCAGCACCCAGAGCAGCCCCACCACCACGCCAAAGTTGATCAGCTGCGCGAGGAACAGGTTCAGGTTAATTCCGAGAGCTTCCACCCTAAAACCTCCGTCCCGGCGAGCTGCTTACTGAATAACGCCGAAGGCGATCATGAACGAAATCACCAGACCGAAGATCGCGAGGGCTTCGGTGAAGGCAATACCGATGAACATGTAGGTGACGAGCGTATTCTCCATCTCTGGATTCCGGCCCATCGCCTGCAGGGCGCCCGCCACAATGATACCGATGCCGATACCGGGGCCGATTGCGGCGAGACCGATGGCGAGCGCGGTGGCGATGAGATTCAGGCCTTCCATTGTCTCCGGTCCTCCTAACTTAGCGCGAAGCACAGTGTCCGTTGCACGTCGGGTTCAACTGGTGTCAATGGGCCCTGGATTGAGCGGCCTCGGCGCCATGGGCATGCTCATCACCGTGATGCTCACCCTCATGGCTGGTGGTGGCAATGCTGAGGAAGGCCATGGTAAGCAGAGCGAAGACCAGGGCCTGGATGAAGCCGACGAAGAGCTCAAAGCCATAGATTGGCATGGGCAGAACCAGGGGCACCAGGAAGGTCAGCACTGCGATCAGCACCTCGCCGGCGAAGATGTTGCCGAAAAGTCGGAGGGCCAGGGCGACGGGCTTGATCAGCTCGGAGATGAACTCGATAATGCCCACGAAGGACATGATCCCCTTGAGGTTGAAGAACTTCGAGAGGTAGCCGATGCCCAGTGTGCGGAAGCCCCAGTACTGGAAGAAGACGAAGGACAGCAAGCCGATCGCGAAGGTGAAGTTGAGGTCGGTGCTCGGCGGGCGCAACCAGGGCACCAGCGTCGTACCCTCGGGGCAGGTGGTGTAGGGGTTGTGCTTCTCGGTGGCCGCCGGGATCAGCGCGATTGCGCCAGCGCGCGGTCCTTCCTGGACCACTGCCAGCCGCGCGGCCGTGTGCTCCTTCACTTTGCACGGGCCGATCGAGCTCCCACCGGGCAGCAGGCCAAGCCAGTTGGAGGCGAGCACAAACAGGAAGAGGGTCGCCACCAGGGGCCAGGCGCGGTTGATAAACTTCGGGCTAATATTTTTGAGCAGATTGTAGAGCGCTTCCAGAATGATCTCCAGCACATTCTGGAGCCCGCGCGGCACCATCTGCAGGTTGCGTGTGGCCAGCCACGCCAGCACCACCAGCAGAATATCGACAATGATGGCCGTGGACAGGGCATTGGTGACGTGGAAGCCACCGATGCTGAAGAGCTTCTCCGCCGCTACTTCGACATGGGGGTCGCCGCTGTAGAGGAAAAAGCGGCTGGCGATTGCGACCGCGAGGAGCACGACCACAATCACAATGGCGCGTGTACGTCCGGACAAGGCTCTACCTCCCTTTCGGGGCATCCGATCAGGCGGGCAACACACGACGGGCGCTGCGTCGGTCGACCAGTTGCTGGCGCGCTACGGGGCGGCTGTGGCAGCCTGTTGTGACCAGCGCTCTGTGCGGCTTCGTTCCATTCTTCACAAAGAGAGTAACACAGAATGGTCGAATGCACAAGTCAGCGCGGCGTGCCGTTAATGCGTTGCGTAATCGTGATTTTCCGCGCGCGAGTATACCATAGCCTTTGGTTCGGGGCAAACGCTACGCAAGGCAAAGAAAACCGGGGAGCAGGCGCTCCCCGGTTCGCGCTGGCGCGTTCCTGCGCTCGTGCGATTGCAGATTGTTGATGGCAGCCCGGGGGCGGCGCATCTGGACGCGGTCAACGTCGCGCTGATACCCGAACAGGTCGCCTGGATGTGCGCTAGCGCTTGAAGGCCTCGCGCAGGTCGCGGATGGCGCGTTTCGCATTGATCCAGACGGCGCCTATCTTGGAACTGGCGACCTGCTTGTTAAACACCAGCACCAGCAGGAAGCGTTGCATCACATCGAAGCAGTAGAGGTCGATGTTGACGCCCTCGTGGATGTAAACGCTCGTGGCATCGCTCTCGCGGAGCTGACGTGCCACCTCGCCAGTGGTGGAGAAGCCGGTGGAGAGCAGCGGTAGCACGATCATCATCGGCAGGTTCGCTGCGGTGCCCACTTCTACCAGCACCATCCCGGCACGGTCGGTGAGCAAGACGCTCTGCGCGCCGAGGTCCTGTGAGAGCTGGCTCATCACCGCCCTGATGGTGCTGATATTCTGCTCGGTGACGACCAGATTGCCGCCGCTGCTGCGCCAGGACGGCGTCGCGGGCTCGCCGGATGCGCTCCGCCCGGGGGCCCGTTCGGCGGCGGCCTTGCTGCGCGCGGCCAGGCTGCTCCGGCCAGGCGGGGCCGGTGCGGTCACGGTGGTGCGCTCGGCCATGGGCGGCAGCACGACGCGCGCCGGCGTGAAGTCGGCGCGGGGGCGCGGAGCTGGTTGCTCGGCAGGCGAGGCTTCCGGCTCGGCAGAGGGCGTTTCAGCAGGGGGGGCAGGCGGGGCCTCGTCGGTCTGCTCGGCTGGCGCGGGGGGCAGTGCCGGCCCGGCCGCAGGGCACGCGGCCTGCCCGGCGGCGTGCAGGGTCGCGGCGAGCTCCTCGGCGCTCAGCGGGCCGTGGAGGAACCGATAGACGCCGGCAGCTTCGGCCTGTGGGCGCGCGGATTCGTCGGCGGGACTGTACAGCACGACCCGGGTCGCGACCTCGAAGTTGGGAATGATCTCGGCGAGCTCGATCCCGCTCATCCCCGGCAGGTCAACCTCGGCGATCAACACCTCAGGCGGATTGGTGCGCATCTCCCAGAGCGCCTCGTCGGCGGACTCAAAGAGCTGCACCGATACCGTGTCGCCCAGGTGCTGAGGCAGATTGCGCAGCGTCGGGTTCGCTACGGCTACCACCATCAATCGATAGCTCATGGCCTTCTCTCACTGCTCGCGGATGGGCGCCGTGCCGGGCGCTTCCCGCGTCATACTGTCGGTAGTATACCTCAGGGCGGTTACCCGATGCGCACCGCAACGCGCGTGGGTCAGGGCTGCTCCTCGGGCAGCGGCAAGGCGAAACTGAAGGTGCTGCCCTGGCCCTCCGCGCTCTCGACCCAGACCACGCCGCCCTGGAGGGTGGTGAGGTCACAGACGATGGCGAGGCCCAGGCCGACGCCGCCCTGCTCTCGGGTGAGCGAGCTGGCGACCTGGTAGAAGCGCTCGAAAATGCGGCCCTGTCGCTCGCGTGGGATGCCGATGCCGCTATCCTGCACGCGCACCACGGCCCAGGCGGGTGGTGGCGGGCCGCTGAGCCGGCGCAGGCTCGGATTGGCGACGGCCTGGCCGACGGCGGCGGCGAGGTGCTCGTGGGGCCAGCGCGCGACCTCGGCCTGGATCTGGCCGCCCTGGGGTGTGAACTTGATCGCGTTGGCCAGCAGGTTGCCGATCACCAGCAGCACCTTCTCACGGTCGAGCGCCATGGGCAGCGGGCTTTCGGGTTCGACGAGGCGCAATGCCTGGCCCTTCTGCTGCGCGCTCGGGGCCAGTCGCTCGACGGCCTGGCGCAGCAGGGCATCGAGCGCAGCCGGCTCGAGGTTCAGCCTGGTTTGCTTGCGGTCGAGGTCGCGCAGGTGCAGCAGATCATCGACGATGGTCTTGATCCGTTCGGCCCCCGCCAGGACCCGCTCGGCATAGGCGCGCTGGTCGCCCTGGCTCTGGTCGCGCACCATTCTGGCGTAGCCCATCACGAGCGAGAGCGGGCTGCGCAGTTCGTGAGAGGCGATGGCGATGAACTCGCTCTTCAGCCGGTCGAGCTCGCGCAGGCCCGTGTAGGCAGTATCGAGCTGGCGGTAGAGCTGGGCATTGCGCAGCGCGTTGCCGGCCTGGTGGGCGAGCAGGGCCAGGATCTCGACGGCGCCGGGCGAGCCGAGCGCGCGCTGGCTATCGCAGAGCAGCAACGCGCCGATGACTTCGCCCTGGGCGCGCAGCGGCACGGCGAGGCCCTGGCTGAGTGGCCGGCCATCGGCAAGGGCAAGCGGCTCGGCCCCCGTGACCGGGAGCGGGCGCCCGGCGTGGAGGCTCTGGGCGACCGCCTCGCGTCCGGCGGGCTGGATTGTCGCTCCTGGCGGGGTAGCAAAGACCTGCGGCGGCTGGTCGTCGCTACCGGCCGTGAAGAGGAAGCCCGCCTCGCTCGGGACGTGGTCGCGGGCGCGGCTGATGATCTCGCGCGCCAGTTGCTCGCGATCGAGGATAGCGTTGATCGCCTCGCTACTGTGCAGCAGCTGTTCGAGCGCGCGCAGGCGCAGACTCTCCTGGAGCAGGTGGCGCCGCTGCAGGGCCTGGTCGACGACGATGCGCAACTCGTCGAGCTCAAACGGCTTGGTGAGATAGTCGGCCACGCCACGGCGCAGCGAGGCGTGCAGAGTGGCGACCGAGCTGTGCCCGGTCATGATCACCACCGCGATGGCCGGGTCGATCTCGCGGGCAATCCGGGCGAGATCGAGGCCACTGCGACCAGGCATCCTGATGTCGGTCAGCAGCAGGTCGAAGGGTCCCTGCGTGCGCAACGCGGTGATCGCACCGTCGACCTCGGTGGTAGTCAGCACCTGGTGCCCGGCGGCGGCGAGCGCACGAGCGCAGAATGAGCCCATGGTGACGTCGTCATCGGCGATCAGGACACGAGCGGGGGGAATGCTGCCGGGCTGCGGATTGGGCAAAGCTGGGTGCTGGGTCATATGCAGCGGCGCCTGGTGTTGGGCCGACGCCCTGGCGTCGCGTCGGCCTTACCGCGGAGGCCCTCAGTGTGCCGTGGACCTCCGCGTATGGTCATGGGAGCACTTCTACGCAGCTGCGGGGCAGCCAGAGGTTGGCGCCATCGTCGGTCTGGACCTCGACGGCGGCCACGCGCGCGCCCGAGGCGACCCGGCGTGGCGCAGCGGGCAGGCTGCGCACGGTGGCCAGCTGGCCGAGATGAGCGTCGTCGAGCAGGCGCACACTGGCGCCCGGGCGCAAGGGCGGGCGGGGTGGCTCGATCTGCGCGCCCCGGGTGAGCGGCACCACCACCCGGGGACGGCGTAGCGGCTGGCGCAGGCTGGTCTGGCCGTCGATCAGCGCCTCCTGCCGGTCCTGGGCGCTGAGCAGATCGAAGATCGCCTGGTTCATCGGGCGAACCCCGAACCCCTCGGTGACGATGATGGTCAACTCCGGATCAGCCGGCCGGTCCTCCGGCAGGGGACAGGGATGGAGCGCGCTCCGCCAGGTCCCCACTCCGGACCAGCCGAGGAACTGCTGGAGCTCGGCCACCTCGATCCCGCCCACGATAACGCCGCGCACCTGTTCAGCCACGGCCCGGCGCAGGGCATCGGCGCTGATCGCCGCGCCGCAGATCAGGATGGCAAAGGCGCTGCGCGCATCGATCTGCTCGGGGCGCACGATGTCCGATGGTTCAAGGGCGAGCAGGCGGAGCACGCCGCTGCGCTCGGCGCCGATACCGAAGGCGCCATAGACCTGGTCGGCGAGGGTCTCGATCACCACGCCCTCGTAGGGGATATGCTCCATCACCAGGCCGCGCACCGCTGCCTGCAGCACATACTCCTCGGGGTCGGGGGCGATCGTCACATAGCCGGTTGCGCCATCGATATCGACGATCACGCCGCTGACCGGTGCGGGGTAGCTACGCCCGAACAGGCCGGGCACGCGGGCGAGTGTCTCGCCGGCGGTGATCCGGGCGCGCTGCTCGCGCCGCATCGCGCGCGGAACAGCAGACGGGGGGATAGCGAGGGCTCGCGCCAGGTTGATGATCTGCAGGGGCGCCGGCTTGAGCGTGCGCGCGATGCTATCCTCCGGCTCAACCCGCCGCCCCTGCGCGACGAGGATCTCGCCGGGGTAGGGCAGCCGGCGTTCAATGCGGGCCATGGCTCCCGGGACAAGCGGCGGAGTGCCCTCTGGATTATAGAATGACATGGCGCCTCGTTGACGTCGGCTCGTGGCCTCTGCAATTATAGCATAGCACCCTGTGGGCTGCCGGGCGGCGGTCATCGCCAGATGTGCAGCATCTGGGCCGCCACGAAATCGGCCAGGCTCATCCAGCAGCAGGGCGAGCGGCAGGCGCATGCGACGAGCAGCACGTAAGGAGCAGCTATGAGCAACAACACGATCCCTTCCATCCGCGTGGGCCGGGCGATCTGCGGCGATCTGCCGGCGGCGCTGCGCCGCGAGTGGCTGGTGACCAATGGGCTCGGCAGCTATGCCTCGGGGAGCCTGGCGGGCATCACCACGCGCCGCTACCACGGGCTGCTGGTCGCCGCCCTGGAGCCGCCGGTCGGGCGCACGGTGCTGGTCGGCGGGGTCATCGAATGGGTGACCTACCGGGGGCGGCGCTATGCCCTGAGCACGCACGAGTACGCCGAGGGTACCGTCGATCCGCAGGGCTACCGGTATCTGGAGTCGTTCACGCTTGAGGGGATGCTGCCGGTCTGGGTCTTCGCCCTCGGCGACGCCCTGCTCGAGCGCCGGGTCTGGATGGCCCATGGTCAGCACACCAGCTACCTCGGCTACCGCCTGCTGCGCGGCTCGGTGCCGCTCGAGCTGGAGGTGACGCCGCTGGTGACCGCCCGCGACTTCCACAGCCTGCGCTCGGGTCAGGGCTGGCGCCCGCAGGTCGAAGCCCACGGTCGCACGCTCCAGGTTGGGCTGGCCCCAGACGCACCGCTGCTGACGATCGGCGCCGACACGGGTGAAGCAGAGGCGGGCGGCGACTGGCACCCGGGCTTCCACCACCGTGCCGAGCGCGCGCGTGGCCTGGACGATCAGAGTGACCTCTTCGCCCCGGGTGTGCTCCGGCTCACGCTGGAGCCTCGCACTGCGGCTGCGGTGACGATGAGTGTGGAGCCCGCCCCGCCCGGGCCGGCAGCGGCGCTCGCGGCTGCCCGCGAACGGCAGGCGGCGTTGATTCGGCGGGCAGCTGCCGAAGGCGCGCCCCCGCCGGTGCGGCAGCTGGTGCTCGCCGCCGACCAGTTCATTGTCGAGCGGCGGGATGCGGCGGGCGCGCCGGGGACGACCGTCATCGCCGGCTACCACTGGTTCAACGACTGGGGCCGCGACACGATGATTGCCCTGCCCGGGCTCACACTGGCCACCGGCCGGGCGGCGGAGGCGGCGCAGATCCTGCGCACCTTCGCCCGCTACCTCGACCGCGGCATGCTGCCCAACAATTTCCCCGACCGCGCCGGCAGCCTGCCCGGCTACAACACCGTGGACGCGACCCTCTGGTATGTGCTGGCGATCCGGGCCTACGAGGCGGCTACCGGTGACCGGCGCCTTGCCGATGACCTGCTGCCGGCCCTGCGCGAGATCATCACGTGGCACCGGCGCGGCACGCGTTACGGCATCACGGTGGACCCATCCGACGGGCTGCTGCGGGCCGGCGAGCCGGGGGTGCAGCTCACCTGGATGGATGCGAAGGTGGGCGCGTGGGTGGTGACGCCACGCATAGGCAAGCCGGTTGAGATCAACGCCCTCTGGTACAACGTGTTGCGCACGCTGGCCGGCTTCCTGGAGCGGGCCGGCGACCCGACGGCGGCGGTCTATGCCGGGCTAGCCGGGCAGGTGCGCCGCTCCTTCCAGGCCCGCTTCTGGGATGCCGCGCGTGGCTACCTGGCCGACGTGGTCGATGGGCCAGACGGCGACGACTGGTCGCTGCGCCCGAACCAGATCTTCGCCGTCGCGCTGCCTGAGCCGCTGATCGCAGGCGGCGAAGCTCGCGCCGTGGTCGAGCACGTCGGTGCGGAGTTGCTGACCAGCTACGGGCTGCGCTCGCTGGCGCCGGGGCAGCCGGGCTACCAGGGCGACTACGGCGGCGACCCGCGCCAGCGCGACGGCGCCTACCACCAGGGAACCGTCTGGGGCTGGCTGCTCGGCCCCTTCGCCGAGGCCTACGCGCGGGTCACCGGCGACCGGGCAGGGGCGCTCCGGTTGCTGGAGCCCATCGCCGACCACCTGGCCGACGCCGGGATGGGCAGCGTCTCCGAGATCTTCGCCGGCGACCCGCCGCACACGCCCCACGGCGCGATCGCCCAGGCCTGGAGCGTCGCCGAAGTGCTGCGGGTCTGGCGGCAGCTCGCCGGCCCCGGGCAGGTCGTCGTGGCATAACTGTTCACACCCGGGGTCATACACGCACCTGGGAGCGAGGGCGTCCCGCCCTCGTCGCGTCTCCGCGGGCACGATGCCCGCGCTCCCGGGAGCACTGTCCCGCCCTCGTCGCGTCTCCGCGGGCACGATGCCCGCGCTCCCGGGAGCACTGTCCCGCCCTCGTCGCGTCTCCGCGGGCACGATGCCCGCGCTCCCGGGAGACATGTGAACACGTACGTCGTGGCCTGCCCGCGGGCGGTGAGCGCACCCTGATCGCCGCGAACAGCGTGATCGCCACCGGTGCCTGCCCGCGCCAGATCAGCAGCACCGGCCTGCCCGCTGCGCGCCGGCCATCCCTGCTATAATTGCCGTCGGTAGCTGGAACGTGGGAGGAGGTTGCCGGTGAGGGGCCGCCGCATGCCTGCCCTGGGCTGCTTCGCCGTGCTCGCGTGGCTGCTGGGCGCCTGTGCTGCGCCGCTGCGCGGGCCGGAGGCGGCGCCTGCGCTGCAGGTCAGCCGTACGGTCGATCTCAGCCACGTCATCCGCGAGGACAGCCCGACCCCGCCGGGTGACACGGCGCCCCGGCTGTTCCGCGACCCCACGGGCGAACTCCTGCACCTGCGGCTCGGCGCCAACACCGGTTCGCTGGTGCGCGTCGTCGCTGCTGCCGGCGCCGAGCTCGATACGGTGGAGCGGCTCTCACCCCGCGATCTGGTGCTGCCGGCGGTGCTGATCGATGCGCGTGCGCAGGCTCAGGATACGCCCGGCTTCGCGCTCAGCGCCGAGGATGTGCGGGCCTGGGAGCGGGTGCACGGCCCGATCGCGCCGGGGACGCTCGTGCTGCTGGCCACCGGCTGGGATCTGCGCTGGGGGGACCCGGGCGCCTACCTGGCGCTGGCCCGCGACCAGGTGCCCCGTGTGCCGGGCTTCGGCGCTGACGCGGCCGACCTGCTGCTCAACCAGCGCGGCGCGGCCGGGCTCGGCGTTGATGCGCCAGGGCGGCGCTACACGCCGGCGCGCGGCTTTGCCCTACTCCTGGAGAACCTGACCAGCCTCGAGCAGGTGCCGCCCAGCGGGGCCACCGTGGTGATCGGCGCGCTCAAGCTCCAGGCGGCCCACGCCGCTCCCGCCCGCGTGCTGGCGCTCGTGCCCTGATGAGGTGCTACCATGAGGCGTGTTCCAGCTGAACCAGCGACTGATCTGGCCTACCGGGCGCGGCAGTTTGTCGCTGCCCTGGGCGCCCGGGTCGGCGCCGACGAGCTTGCCCTGGCGCGGCAGACGCTCACCCCGGGCGAGTGGCGGCTCTTTGCCGCGATGCCGCCCTATGACCAGCGCCACTGCCTCGATGTGTACCACACCCTGGTCGCCGCTGGCCAGCGCGATGATGTGCTGCTGCGCGCGGCGATCATCCACGATTGCGGCAAGCTCGACGACGACGGGCGACCCATGGCCCTGGGCTGGTATGTCGCGGCCACCGTTCTGAAACGGCTTCCGGGCCTGTACCTGATCGCCGCGCGCCTGCTGCGCCCGATCAGGCTCTATGCCGAGCACGCCTGGCGGGGGGCGCGGATGGCCGCCGCGGCCGGCAGCCCACCCGAGCTCGTCGCCACGCTGCGCCACTACCACGATCCGGCGCCCAGCGGGCGGGCTGCCCTGCTCCAGTGGGCAGACGAGCAGCATTAAGCCCGGGTCAAATCCGCACCGTAGTGCGATTGCAGATTGCAGATTGGCGATTGTAGATTGGGCGCGGCGCAGCTGGACACGGTCAACGTTACCGTTACTCCACAGCTCCACAGCTCTACACCTCCACACAACCGGCCTGTAGAGCTGTGGAGCTGAAGCTGGATTGTCACGTGAGTTTGCAGCATACCTTATGATGTGACGCGGAGCGCGCCGATGTACGAAGTGAGCCTCCCGGCCTTCTCCGGCCCCCTCGATCTGCTGCTCCGCCTGATCGAGCGATCGGAGCTCGATATCACGGCGATCGCGCTGGCCGAGGTGGCCGACCAGTACCTGGCCCATGTGCGCACGATCGCCGAGCCCGACCCGCGCGCCCTGGCCGAGTTCGTCAGCCTGGCCGCGCGGCTGCTGCTGATCAAGTCGCGGGCCTTGCTGCCGCGGCCCGCCGTGGAGCCACGTGCCGCGCCCATCCCCGACGCCGACGCCGAGGCGCTTGCGCAGCAGTTGCGCGAGTACCGGCGCTACAAGCAGGTGGCGGCCTTGCTGCGCGCCTGGCACGAGGAGGAGCGGCGCACCTTCCTGCGCCTTGCCCCGGTGCGTGTCGAGCTTGACATGGCGCCGCCGCCGGTGAACCACTCGGTGGCCGAGCTCGTCGCTGCGCTGCAGCGCCGCCTGCAGCTGGCGCTGCCGCTCGATGAGCCCACCGTGCTGAGCCTGGGGCCGCGGCTTACCGTCGCCCAGGTGGTCGCCGATGTGCGCCAGCGCCTGGAGCGAACCGCCTGGTTCAGCTTCGACGACCTGTTCGCCATGGTCGTGCGGCGCGAGGATGTCATCGTCGCCTTCTGGGCGGTGCTTGAGCTGCTCAAACGGCGCATGATCGTGATCGAGCAGCAAGAGCTCTTTGGTACGATCAGCATCGGTCGTGGCGCGACTGCCCTGGTGGATGACGCCACGCTGACGGAGGAAAGCGGATTGTGAGCGCACCGGCGCCGGACAATCCCCCATCGGCCACGCCTGGGGCGCCGCTGCCCCTGGGTGATCTGCTGGCGCTTGGCAGCCAGATCCGTGCCGACGATACGCCCCAGGTCCTGCTCCACGAGGTGGCCGAGACGCTGCGCCGCGTCGCGGCCTGCCCGCGGGTCTATGTGCGGCTGCGCAACATCGATACCGATGCGCTGGAGGCCGCGGCCTTCGCCGGGGTCGCGCCCGAGCTTGAGGCGCGTCTGCGGGCCGAGGCAGTGCCGCCGGGCGCCTACCCGGCCTTGCTGCGGGCTGAGTGCCGGGTGAGCAACTCCTTCCTGCTGCCGGCGGGCACGGCCCTGCCCGCGCCTGCCGATACAGCGGCCGTGCAGGGCGCCGCGGTCCTGCTCGTGCCGCTGCGTGGCCGCGGCGAGCGGCTGATCGGGGTGGTCTATCTTGTTCTGGCGGATGATCCGCCGGCTATCGACCCGACCGCGGCGCTGGTGATCGAGGCGATCGCCCGCCAGGCCGCCATGGCGGTGGAGAATGTGCGCCTCGCCGAGCGCAGTGCGCGGCTGCTCGCCAACGAGCAACTGCTCGCCGCGCTCGGCCGCGATGTGAGTGCTACCCTCGAGCTCACGGTGATCCTTGAGCGCACGATCGAGCGGGTGGTTGCCGCCTTCGGCAGTGGCGTGCTCGCCCTGCTGGATGCGCCGGCGACCATGGTGATCGTCGCCGCCGCGCCGGGCGCGGCGCACCTGCGTGGCGCCCGCTTCAGCTTCGACCAGGGCATGATCGGCTGGGTCGCGCGCCACGGGCGCCCGTTCTTCGCCAACCAGGTCGCTGCGACGCCGGACGTCGCGCCGCCCGATCCTGCTGCCCAGGCGGCGATCGCCGTGCCATTGCTCAGCGGCGGCCAGGTGATTGGCGCGCTCACCGTCGGCGCGGCGCGCCCTGACGCCTTCACCTACGAGGATGTCGACCTGCTCGAAGCGATTGCTGCGCAGGTGAGTGGCCCGATCACCTCGGCCCGGCTCTACGCCGAGGCCCAGGGCCTCGCCGCCCAGGTGCAGCGGCGGGCCGAGCAGCTCGCCGTGCTCAATACCATCGCCCGCAGCGCCTCCACGTCGCTCGACCAGGAGGTTAGCCTGCCCGAGGTGACCGCCGAGATCCGCCGGGGTTTCGGCTATGACCAGGTGGACCTGTTTCTGGTCGATGAGGAGACGAACGAGCTGGTGCTTGCCGCCTCCGCTGGCGGGGTCGGGCCGAACCAGGTTGGCTACCGCCAGCATCTCAACCTCGGTCTGATCGGGCGGGCCGCGCGCAACGGCCAGGTGCTGCTGGCCAACGACGTGGCCGCGGAGCCCGACTACCTGCTGATCGTCGAGCGAGCGACCGTGCGCGCCGAGCTGGTCGTGCCGATCATCGCCAGTGGTCGGGTCATCGGTGTGCTGAATCTCGAATCACCGCGGGCCGCGGCCTTCAGCGACGAAGATGTGCGCATCCTGGCGACTGTCGCCGATGTGCTCGCCGGGGCGCTAGAGAATGCCCGCCTCTATCGCAAGGCCCAGGCGGCGGCCGTCCTGGAAGAGCGCAACCGCCTGGCCCGCGAACTGCACGATAGCGTCACCCAGCAACTCTTCAGCATGACGCTCACCGCCCAGGCGGCCCGCGCCCAGCTGGCGCGCAACCCCCAGCGGGTCGCCGCCCAGCTCGAGCGCCTCCAGGAGACGGCCACGGCCGCCCTGGCCGAGATGCGTGCGCTGATCTACCAGTTGCGCCCGCCGGCCCTGCGCGACCAGGGGCTGGTCGCTGCCTTGCAGCAGCACGCCCAGCAACTGGCACGGCGTGAAGGAATTGTCATTGCGCTCAACGTGGTGGGCGACGAGCGCTGCGCCCGGGGCGTCGAGCAGCCGATCTACCGCATTGTGCAGGAGGCGCTCAACAACGTGATCAAACACGCCAACGCCAGCAATGTCGAGGTCACGCTCACCTTTGCCGGCGAGGGCATCGAGGTCCGCGTGGTCGATGACGGCCAGGGCTTCGATCCGGCGGCCACGCCCAGTGGCGATGGCCGGCAGCTTGGTGTGCTGAGCATGCGCGAGCGGGCGGCCGAGATCGGTGGCGCCATGGAACTGCGCTCCGCCGTGGGGAGCGGCACCGAGGTGATCGTGCGCGTGCCGCGCTGAGAGGCGTGGAGACGTCAGGTTTGCCAATGTTCACGACAGGAAAGGACGATCCTATGGATCCCATCACAGTCATGCTGATCGACGACCATCGCGTGGTGCGCCAGGGCCTGCGCGACTTCCTCGAGCTCCAGGACGATATCGAGATCGTCGGCGAGGCGGCGAGCGGCGAGGAGGGGGTGGCGCTGGCCCGCGAGGTGCTGCCCGACGTGGTGCTGATGGATCTGGTGATGCCGGGGATCGATGGGGTGGAGACGACGCGGCGGCTCAAGGCGGCCAGCCCCAGCACCAGGGTGATCGTGCTCACCAGCTTCGCCGACGACAACAAGGTCTTCCCGGCGATCAAGGCGGGCGCGATCTCCTACCTGCTCAAGGATGTCTCGCCGGAAGACCTGGCCCACGCCATCCGTGCCGCGCAGCGCAACGAGGCGGTGCTGCACCCCGAAGTGGCCGCCCGCTTGATGCAGGAGTTCAGCACGCCCCGGCCCAACGAGGCGCCCGTTGAGCAGCTCACCCCCCGCGAACTTGAGGTGCTGCGCCTGATCGCCAGGGGCAAATCGAACAAGGAGATCGCGGATACCCTGATCGTCTCGGAGAAGACGGTCAAGACCCACGTGAGTAACATTTTATCGAAGCTCCACCTCGCCGATCGGACCCAGGCAGCGATCTATGCGCTGCGCCAGCGTCTCGTACCCATGGAATAGCGCTCTTCAGCTGACAGGATCGTCAGCGATCACACCCGGATTGCCTAACGTGTTCCTCATCCCCGTCTGGTACCGTGCCGGGTGCAAGTGCTGCCGTGCCGGCGTCGCGTAGCGCTCATGAACGTAGTCACTGACGGGCCATGGCTGCCCGTTAGCGTCGTTGCCATGCATCAAGGAACAGCGAATGCGCACGTCCACGCCCAATTCCTGGTCTAGCAGAGCTACGGATCCGCGTGTCCTGGTCATCCTGATGATCGCGCTGGTGGTCCTGGCCGCCGCCTCGGTGGCATACGCTGTGGACTTTACCCCCGATACGCCGCCGGGTACGCGCGCGAACCCCCTGCCAGACACGACCTATGGCGCCCCCTATGGTCCGAATGGTCCGATCAGAATCAGGGCTGACGGAACCAATGCCCAGACCCAATTCTTTATCGAACAAGACCCCCCCGATACCTACAATCCGCCGCTCGGCACCCGCCTGCCCTACGGCCTCGAGCTTGTCCGCATCGCGCAGGATGAGGCTCGCATCCAGGGCACGGTGACGGAGAGCGTGCCGGCCGGCGCGGAGTATGCTGAGATCACCTTTGTCGTCGGGGTGACCGGCGATGCCAACACGCCTCCCGGTTCAGGAACCTATTCCGGGCGCGGCTACCTGATCCGGGTCTACCGTGCCCCGCTGACGGTGACGGTGAACAACACGAGCCGGGCCTACGGCGCTGCCAACCCGGAGTTGACCTACACGGTGAGCGGCCTGCGCAACGGCGACACGGCGGCGCAGGTGCTGCAGGGCGCCCTGGCGACGACGGCGAATGCCAGCAGCCCGGTGGGCACCTACAACATCACCCAGGGCGCGCTGGCGCTGACAGCGTATGGCGCGGCGCGCTATGCGCTGACCTTCATCCCGGGCACGCTGAGTGTGACGCCGGCTTCGCTGACCGTGCGGGCCAACGACGCCACCCGGCGGGTCGGTGCGCCCAACCCGGCCTTCAGCGTCAGCTACAGCGGCTTCGTCAATGGCGAGGACGAATCGGTCCTGGGAGGCACGCTGCAGATCACAACCCCGGCGGATACCACCAGCCCGGCGGGCACCTATCCGATCATCCCCAGTGGGCTGACCAGCACCAACTACGCGATCACCTTCGAGAACGGGACGCTGACGGTCACCAACCAGGACGTGCCCCAGATCAGCTGGCCGACACCCGCGGCGATCACCTACGGCACGCCGCTGAGCGCCAGCCAGCTGAACGCTACCGCCAGCTTCAATGGCCAGCCGGTGGCGGGTACCTTTACGTACACCCCGGCGGCGGGCACGGTGCTGGCGGTCGGCACGCAGAACCTGCAGGTGCTCTTCACGCCCAGCGATACCGTGAACTTCGCGCCGGTCACCGCGAACACGACGATCACGGTGAACCGCGCGCCGCTGACCGTGACGGCCAATAATGCCAGGCGCCGCGTTGGTGAGCCCAACCCGCCCCTCAGCGCCACCTTCAGCGGTTTTGTCAACAACGAAGGGCCATCAGTGCTGGGCGGTACGCTGAGCTTCACGACCCCGGCGATGGTGGACAGCCCGGAGGGGAGTTACCCGATCGTGCCCGCTGGCCTGGTGAGCAACAACTACACCATCACCTACGTCAACGGGACGCTGACCGTGACCGACTTCCGGCTCTACCTGCCAATCGTAAGAAGATAAGCGGTCTGTAAACAGCGTGACCCGGCATTTCCCGGGAGCGAAGGCGTCTTGCCCTCGGCGGCGTTCGCGGGCAGGATGCCCTCGCTCCTGGCGGAGCAGCAGGAGGGCTGACCTTCGTTCACAGACCGGTCATCGCGTGGGACCAGCCTGGCTGGTAACAGTCTCGTAATGGCTGACCGATACGACTATCACACAGCTTTCACACGCGGGTGCTAGATCACAGCGTAGTATGACAACGAGACGTGACATTGAATCATGCCTGACGGGCGATGTACGCCGTCTGAATTCAGAGCCGAGATAAGGAGCAGAGGATGCGTTCGTCCAATCCCACCACCGGGCGCCGCAAGGCGCCAATCCGCACCGCCCTGATCGCCCTGCTCGTTGCCCTGGTCGGGCTGGCCGCCACCTCGGCGGCATACGCCGTGGGCTTTATCGCCCCCTCGCCGGACGCAGGATCCACCCTGGATGACGCCACCTATGGCGATCTCTACGGCCCGATCAACTTCGCGGCTGAGGGCACCAATGCAAGTTCAATCTTCTTTATTGACACCAATCCGCCTCCGAATGACCCGCCATTCGATACCTCGCTCCCCGCGGGCCTCGTCCTCAACACGACGACCGGCCAGAGCACCGCGAGCATCTCCGGCACGCCGACCGCTCCCGCGGGGACCTATCGGTTTGTTGTCGGCGTGAGTGGTGTTGAGGATATACCGAATGGTTCAGGGGTGTTCGCGTACCGTGGCTACGCGCTCACCATTCGCCCTGCCCCGCTGACGGTGACGGTGAACAATCTGAGCCGGGCCTACGGCGCTGCCAACCCGCAGTTGACCTACACGGTGAGCGGCCTGCGCAACGGCGACACGGCAGCACAGGTGCTGCAGGGCGCCCTGGCGACGACGGCGAATGCCAGCAGTCCGGTGGGCAACTACAACATCACCCAGGGCACGCTGGCACTGACGGCGTATGGCACGGCGCGCTACACGCTGACCTTCAACCAGGGCACGCTGAGCGTGACGCCGGCCCCGCTGACCGTGCGGGCCAACGACGCCACCCGGCGGGTCGGTGCGCCGAACCCGGCCTTCAGCGTCAGCTACAACGGCTTCGTCAATAGCGAGGACGAATCGGTCCTGGGAGGCACGCTGCAGATCACAACCCCGGCGGATACCACCAGCCCGGCGGGCACCTATCCGATCATCCCCAGTGGGCTGACCAGCACCAACTACGCGATCACCTTCGAGAACGGGACGCTGACGGTCACCAACCAGGACGTGCCCCAGATCAGCTGGCCGACACCCGCGGCGATCACCTACGGCACGCCGCTGAGCGCCAGCCAGCTGAACGCTACCGCCAGCTTCAATGACCAGCCGGTGGCCGGTACCTTTACGTATACCCCGGCGGCGGGCACGGTGCTGGCGGCCGGCACGCAGAACCTGCAGGTGCTCTTCACGCCCGCCGATACCGTGAACTTCGCGCCGGTCCCCGCGAACACGACGATCACGGTGAACCGCGCGCCGCTGACCGTGACGGCCAACAATGCCACGCGCCGCGTCGGTGAGCCCAACCCGGCCTTCAGCGCCACCTTCAGCGGCTTCGTCAACAACGAGGGGCCCTCGGTCCTGGGTGGTACGTTGAGCTTCACGACCTCGGCGACGGCCACCAGCCCGGCGGGCACCTACTCGATCGTCCCCAGTGGGCTGACGAGCAACAACTACACCATCACCTACGTCAACGGGACGCTGACCGTGACCGACTTCCAGCTCTACCTGCCGCTGCTGAGGCGGTAAGTTCACCGAGCAATCGGGGCCGGACCAGGCAGGGGCGCGTTCACATTGGTGGACGCGCCCCTGCTGTCTGTATAGCGGCGAAGGGCGCCCTGGCCGAGGCGTTGAGGCCGACGGCACGGCAGTGGACGCGACGTAGCACGATCCTGCTGACGAACCTGGGTACGCGGGCCTCCGGCCCGCATGCGGGCGGGACGCCCGCAATGGCGCGTCACGGGTATTCGGTGCAGGGCCTCCGGCCCGCATGCGGGCGGGACGCCCGCAATGGCGCGTCACGGGTATTCGGTGCAGGGCCTCCGGCCCGCATGCGGGCGGGACGCCCGCAATGGCGCGTCACGGGTATTCGGTGCAGGGCCTCCGGCCCGCATGCGGGCGGGACGCCCGCGCACCCAGCCACGCCTACGAGGGAGTTCGCCAACAGTATCGTAGCACAAGCCCTGGCAGGTTCGCGGTGCTCCGGGCGGAGCGCGCGTAGGCATGCTATGATGTGCGAGGAGGCGCGCAGCTGCAAGCGACGGAGTGACCATGCCGCGTTTGATCCTGCTGGGGACGGGGACGGGCCTGCCTGACGCGGACCGTGGAAATACGCACATGGTCTGGGACGGGCCGGGTGGGCCGCTGCTGGTCGATGCGGGGGGCAGCACCTACGAGCGGCTGCTGCGCGCGGGGCTCGATCCGCAGGCGCTGGCCGGCGTGCTGGTGACCCACAGCCACTGCGACCACATCAACGGGCTGCCGGGGCTGATCTTCAGCATGCGTCTGGGCGGGCGCCAGGCGCCGCTGCCGATCTATGGCCTGGAGCCGGTGTTGCAGCTGCTGGCGCGGGTGTTGGAGGCGATGCAGGTGGAGTTCCACGTCATGCCGGAGTGGCGCGCCGTGCAGCCCGGCGACACGCTGGCGCTGGCTGAGGGCTGGCAACTGCGCACGGCGCTGACCGCCCACAGCCGCCCGTGCCTGGCGCTGCGCTTCGAGCAGCCGGCAAGCGGGCGCGCCCTCGTCTACTCGGCCGACACCGAGCCGTGCGCCGCGGTGCAGGATCTGGCCCGCGGCGCCGCCACGCTGATCCACGAGGCAACGACGGCGGAGCCGTTTGCCGGCCACACCACGCCGCAGCAGGCCGGTGCGGTGGCGGCGGCGGCTGGTGTGGCGCGGCTCGTGCTGGTCCACTACAGCCCGCGCTGGACGATGGCGGAGGAGGCGGCGCTGCGCGCGGTACGGGCGGGAGGCTTTGGCGGCGTTGCCGAGATCGGTCGCGACGGCCAGAGCATTGAGGTGTAGCGCGTGGACGAGCAGGCGCTCCGAGCGTTGCTGGAACGGGTGCGCCAGGGTGAGGCCGCGGTCGACGAGGCCCTCGCTGTGCTACGGCGGATGCCGTTCGATGACCTGGGCTTTGCCCACCTCGATACACACCGGGCGCTGCGCGCCGGCTTCCCCGAGGTCGTCTTCTGTGCGGGCAAGCAGCCAGCGCAGGCCGCGGCGATCCTGGCGCGGCTCGCCGAGGGGCCCGGGCCGGTGCTAGGCACGCGAGCCACACCCGCAGTGTATGCGCAACTGCGAGCCCTCGTGCCGGAGGCGCGTTACCACGAACTGGCCCAGGCGATCGTTATCGAGCGCGAGCCATTGCCAAAGCGGCCCGGAACGGTGCTGGTGGTCTGCGCCGGTACGGCCGACCTGCCGGTGGCTGAGGAGGCCGCGGTCACCGCCGAGGTCATGGGCAACCGGGTCGAGCGCCTGGCCGACGTGGGCGTGGCCGGGCTGCACCGGCTGCTGGCCCACATCGCGCAGATCCAGCAGGCCCACGTGCTGATCGTCATCGCGGGGATGGAGGGCGCGCTGCCGAGCGTGGTGGGCGGGCTCGTGCGCCGTCCGGTGATCGCCGTGCCGACCAGTGTGGGCTACGGGGCGAGCTTCGGCGGGTTGGCGGCCCTGCTGGCCATGTTAAACAGCTGTGCCGCCGGGGTCACCGTGGTCAACATCGACAACGGCTTCGGCGCGGGCTACGCGGCGAGCATCATCAACCAGCTGGCGGCCGGGGGGTGACGGGGGTAACGGAACAATGTAGGGCCGAAGCATTCGCCGGCGGCCCCTGCCGGGGCCCGGCGCCCCCGTGGAGCGAATGCTTCGGCCTGACCCCGCCGTGGGCGCGCCGGGCCGGCGTAGGCGCGCCGAAAGGTAAACATCTGTGAACGATACGTGCGTAGACCAGACGCAGGACCTGATGCCGGAGCCCGGGCAGAAGCTCGCCCGGTTACAGGCCATCCTGCGCGAGCTGGGCGGTGTGGTGATCGCGATGTCGGGCGGGGTGGATAGCGTACTGCTGGCGAAGGTGGCCCACGAGGTGCTTGGCACACGGGCGCTGGCGGTCACTGCCGATTCACCCTCGCTGCCGCGCCGTGAGCTGCGGCAGGCGGAGGAGCTTGCGCGCCTGGCGGGCATTCAGCACCTGGTGATCCAGACGAACGAGGTGCAGGACCCGCGCTATGCCGCCAATCCGGGCAACCGTTGCTACTTCTGCAAGACCGAGCTGTTCGCCCAGCTGCGTGCGCTGGCCGTGGCGCGCGGGCTGGGCTGGGTGGCCTATGGCGAGAACCTCGACGACCTGGGCGACCACCGCCCGGGGGCGCAGGCTGCGCTGGAGCAGGGCGTCCGCGCGCCGCTCAAGGAGGCCGGGCTGACCAAGGCTGACATTCGCGCCCTGGCGCGCCACTACGCGCTCCCGGTGTGGGACAAGCCGGCCTTCGCCTGCCTTGGCTCGCGCGTTCCCTACGGCACCGCGATCACCCCGGAGAAGCTGGCGCAGGTGGAGGCAGCCGAAGAGGTGCTCTGGGCGATCGGGCTGCGCCAGTACCGGGTGCGGCACCACGGTGAGCTGGCGCGGATCGAGGTGGAGCCGGCCGATATGCCGCTGCTGGTGGCGCAGGCCGCGGCAGTGGCGAGTGCGATTCGCGCGGCGGCCGGTTTTCGCCATGTCACGCTGGACCTGGCCGGCTACCGGCGGGGCAGCCTGAACGAGGACCAGGGGCCAGGACATCGCTCAGACCTGAGCGCGCCAGCTTGACAGTCGCTCGCCACGTTCATATGACTGATACCAGGTGGAATTGGCAAGCCCGCATTGTCCCGCTCAGCTCCACAGCGCTCCAGCTCCACACAGGACTTTGTCGAGCTGGAGCGCTGTGGAGGTGTGGAGGTGAGCCAATGCGCTGCCATCAAGCAGCATCGGTATGGGAGGTGTGGAACGGTGGAGGTGTGGAGTTGAACGCCAGCCCAGACGATTGAGGAGGTGCGTTGAGCGTATCGACGAAGCGCGCAGTGGCCCCGCGCCTGACGGCGCGCCTGTTCACCGTGCTCGCCGGGGTGGCAGGCCTGGCGGCACTGGCCGTCGGGCTCTGGCTGCTGATCGTCCCGCGCCTGGCGCTGGCCGGGATCGAGCGGCTCAGACTGGAACCTACGCCGGCCAGCGTGTATGTGCCCGCCGGCGCGCCACCGGGCCCGGTGATCGTGATCGCCCACGGCTTTGCCGGCTCGCAGCAGATCATGGAGCCGTTCGCGTTGACCCTGGCGCGCAACGGCTACACCGCGGTGACCTTCGATTTCCCGGGGCATGGGCAAAGCGCTGAGGCGCTGCAGGGCGGCCTGGCGGACCGGGAGGGGCGCTACCGGCAGCTCCGGCCGGCGCTTGACGCCGCGGTGGCCCATGCTCGCGAACGGGGGGACGGACGGGTCGCGCTGGTAGGGCACTCGATGGGCAGCGAGGCGGTTGTCCGGTATGCGCAGGAGCACCCCGACATCGCGGCCACGGTCGCGGTCTCCCTGGTCTACGAGGGGGTGCGTGCGGACAGCCCGCGCAACCTGCTGGTGCTCACGGGTGCGCTCGAGGGCGGGCTACGCCCGCTGGCGGAGGCAGTGATCGTTACGGCCGCGGGCGCGACGGGTGTGCCCGGGGTGACGTATGGCGACCTGGCGGCGGGCACGGGGCGGCGGGTCGTCTTTGTGCCGGGGGCCGAACACCTGGGGGTGCTCTTCAGCCAGGTGAGCATGGCCGAGGCGCTCGGCTGGATTCAGGCGGCCATGCCGCTCACGGCCATGCCGCCCGGGGCCGGCTACCTGGACGATCGCTTGCCGGCCCTGGGGCTGGTCTATCTCGGGGCAGTGCTACTGTACTGGCCACTGGCGCGCCTGCTGCAGCCGATCGGCCCGGGCGGCGGGCCGGCGCCGTCGTGGGAACGGCGGGCCTGGTGGGCGCTGGCACTGGTCCCGGCGTTGCTCACCCCGCTGCTGCTGCGCCTGATCCCGGCGGGCGGGTTGCTGCCGATCCTCGTTGGCGGGCCATTGGCGCTGCTCTTCGGTATCTACGGGCTGCTCACGGGGGCCGGGCTGCTGCTGGTGCGCATCATGCGCCGGGGGGCGGGCAACGGCACACAGGCGCCCGGCGGATGGGGCCAGCGAATTGCGGTGTGGCGACGCAGCATCCTGATGGCCGTGGCCGCGGCGCTGCTGGTCATCGGCTATGTCCTGCTGAGCTTCGGCCTGCCGACCCAGGTCTTTCTGCTCAACTACTTTCCTCCGGCGGTACGGCTGCCGGTTTTTCTGGCCGTCGCGGCGGCGATGCTGCCGTACTTCCTGGCCGATGAGCGGCTAGCGCGCGGGCCAGGCGCGCCGCGCGGCGCCTACGCCCTCACTAAACTGTGCTTCCTCGCCTCGCTGGCGCTGGCGATCGTGCTCAACCCGCAGGAGCTCTTCTTTCTGGTGCTTATCACCCCGCTCTTCATCGCCTACTTCGCGGTCTACGGGCTGCTGAGCGGGATCGTCTACCGGCGCACCGGCACGATCCTGGTCGGCGCGCTCACCAATACCTTCCTGTTTGCCTGGATCGTCGCGGCGACCTTTCCCCTGGCGCGGTAGAGGAGGCGCTCACGTCTGGCGTCCTGCCCGCATACGGGCCGGAGGCCCGCGGCCCTTTCAGGGGTAGAGTTTCTGGCGGATGGCGTCCTGATGCGCTGCTTGCCCTCACCCCCCCTCTCCCAGGCTGGCAGAGGGGGGTAGGGGGGTGGGGTATGCGGGGCCTGGGGGCGCAACGCACAAAAACCCTACCCCTGAGAGGGCCCACGGCCCCGGGTTCGCCAGCAGGATCGTTCCATCAGCCCTGCGCGTCGCGCACGCTGCCTTGCTGCGCCCCTTGACAGGGGCTATAATATCACTCTACCGGCTCCAACCGTGCGCCGCGCTGGATCCACGCCGGTTACGGCAAGCTGCTACGCTGGATCGTGAACCTGGCGAGGTATCAGCGTAGGGAGAGGACGGATACCGAGCATCAATGCGCGAGCGCATCTATCGAACGGAAGCGCTGATCCTGCGGCGGAGCGACGTTGGCGAGGCCGACCGGCTGCTGCTGCTCGCCACGCCGGGCGGCAAACGGCGCGTGGTGGCAAAAGGCGTGCGCAAAACCAGCAGTAAGCTGGCCGGTCACGTCGAGCTCTTCACGCGGGCGGGCCTGTTGCTTGCCATCGGGCGCAATCTCGACATCATCACCCAGAGTGAGATCCGAGACAGCCACGCCACACTGCGGGCCGAGTTGCCGCGCTTGAGTTGCGCCTACTACGCCGCCGAGCTCTACGACCGTTTTAGCGCGGAGCATGACGAGAATGCGCCGCTGTACGAGTTGCTGGCGCAGACCTTTGCCGCGCTTGACCGCAGCGCCAACCCCGACCTGGTGCTGCGCTTCTACGAGTTGCACCTGCTGCGCCTGGCAGGCTACCGGCCGCACCTGCACCACTGTGCCGTTTGCCAGGAGCTCTTGACCGAAGAGGCGCGCCACTTCAGCCCCGGGCTGGGTGGGGTGCTCTGCCCGCGCGACCAGGGCGCCGATCGGGCGGCCCTGGTGATGAGTGGGCCGGCCTTTCGCCTGCTTCGCTACCTGCAGCGCCAGCCACTGGCTGCGGTCGAGACGCTGCACCTCTCCCCGGCGGTGCGCAGCGAGGTCGAGGGCCTGCTGCGCGCCTATCTGCGTCCGCTCCTGGAACGCGACTTGCGCTCGGTCGCCTTCCTGGAGGAGGTGATGCGCGTCGAGTGAGGAGTCCGTCATGGCTTACATCGACAACCTGCTCGGTCGCGGCGAGCAGATCCTCTACGTCGCCCGCCAGCACCTTTTCGTGCTGATCGCCAACATCGTGACCGAGCTGGGCCTGATCGCCCTGCTGGTCGCTGCGGGTGTCGCTTCGCACATGGCCTTTGATACGACCACGGTGAGCTTCGGCGGCATCACGGCAAGCAATCTCATCCTGCTGATCTGCGTCGCGATCAGTGCGGTGGTGCTGCTCAGCGGGTTCATCGATTATCTGCGCTGGACGAGCGAACAGTACGTGGTGACCGACCGGCGCGTTTTGCAGGTGCGCGGCATTTTCAACAAGCGGGTCATCGACTCGTCGCTGGAGAAGATCAACGATGTGGAACTGCGCCAGAGCCTGCTCGGCCGCATGCTCAACTTCGGCACCCTGGCCATCCTCACCGCCTCCGGCGAGGAGGGCGCGAACCTGATGGACCGTATCGAGGCGCCGATCGCCTTCAAGCAGGCTATGCTCGAGGCCAAGTACAACCTCGAGCACGGGTATGGCTACCTCGCTGGCGCGTACCCGCCGGGGCCCGCGCCCGGCGCGGCTGCCGCCCCCGAGATCCAGCGCACCCTGGAGGAACTGGCCACGCTGCGCGATCGGGGCATTCTGTCGATTGACGAGTTTGAGGCCAAGAAGCGCGAGTTGCTCAGCAGGATCTAGCGATGATGTATGATCTGATTGAGCAGGCGCGCGCCGTCATTGCCGCGCAGCTCGCCACTGCGCCGCGAGTCGCGCTCATTCTGGGCTCGGGGCTGGGCGCGCTGGCCGACGAGTTGGAGCAGGCCGTCGTCGTGCCCTACCGCGCGATCCCGGGCTTCCACGAGCCACAGGTGGCTGGTCACCGGGGCGAACTGGCCGTCGGCGTGCTCAGCGGCCAGCCAGTGGCCGTGCTGCGGGGGCGCTTCCATTTCTACGAGGGCTATACGATGCAGCAGGTCACCTTCCCGGTGCGCGTGCTGCGCGCTCTGGGCTGTGAGACGCTGATCGTGACCAACGCGGCCGGCGGCTTGCGCCCCGACTGGCAGGTGGGTGAGATCATGCGCATCGCCGACCAGATCTTCTTGCCGGGGATGGCGGGCCATCACCCGCTGATCGGGCCCAATGATGAGCGCCTGGGACCGCGCTTCCCGGCGATGGTGGGCGCGTTCGATCCGGAACTGGCGTCGCTGGCGCGCGCGGTGGCGGCGGAGCAGGGGCTCACGCTGCGCGAGGGGGTCTACTGCATGCTGGCCGGGCCAAGCTTTGAGAGCGCCGCCGAGCTGCGCCTGCTGCGCGGGCTCGGCGCCGATGCCGTGGGGATGTCCACCGCGCCCGAGGTGATCGTTGCGCGCCACGCCGGGATGCGCGTGCTCGGCCTGTCGCTGATCACCAACCTGGCCCTGCTGGACGGGCCGCCGGCCAATCACGAGGAGGTGCTCGCGGCCGGTGAGCTGGCCAGGGCGCGCTTCGCTGCCCTGATCCGTGGGGTGCTGGCCCGGATGTGATACCATTTTGGCTTGCCGATTTTGGATTGTGGATTGCCGCGCATGGCGTTCCAATGCGCTCTGACGGTAACACCTATTTGGCTTGCCGATTTTGGATTGTGGATTGCCGCGCATGGCGTTCCAATGCGCTCTGACGGTAACACCTATTTGGCTTGCCGATTTTGGATTGTGGATTGCCGCGCATGGCGTTCCAATGCGCTCTGACGGTAACACCTAT
>Ga0272446_1001595_pt1 | contig 32669 bp, 29 predicted proteins | sample YNPCB0061_FD_194587 | JGI IMG/M metagenome (GOLD analysis project Ga0272446, IMG submission 194587) | Hot spring microbial mat communities from Yellowstone National Park, WY, United States - YNP-CB-006-1 | ecosystem: Environmental > Aquatic > Thermal springs > Hot (42-90C) > Sediment | place...
GCTGCTGAAGGGAACGCTCCTGCTGGATGCCAACGGCCAGCCCCATGAGTTGCTCGGTATCTTCTTCGATCTGACCGAGCGCCGCCAGGCGGAAGAGAACCGCCTGGCATTCGAGCGCACCATCCTCGAGCGGCAGCGCCTGGAAAGCCTGGGTGTTCTGGCTGCCGGCGTTGCGCATGATTTCAACAATCTTCTGGCTGGCGTGATGGGGAATACGAGCGTGGCATTGCTTGAGTTGCCGCCTGAATCGCCGGCGCGAGCCTGCCTGCGCCAGATCGAAGTCTCCGTGAAACGTGCCGCAGATCTGACGCGGCACATGCTGGCCTATGCCGGCCATGGCCGGGTGATGCGCGAAACGATTGACATGAATGCCGCCATTGGTGAGTTTGATGCGCTGCTGGACACGTTGACCTCTGCTACGATCACCGTTGAGTATCGGCTCGCTCCGGGTGCACTACCGGTGCATATTGATCGCGCCCAGTTGCAGCAGATGCTTGCAGCCTTGATGATGAATGCAGTTGAGTCGATCGGCGAAAACCCCGGCAGTATTGTTGTTGTGACCGATCGGCAGACGCTGCCAGCGGATGATACTGCATCGCACTGGATCGGCGCGCCATTGCCTGCGGGCGAGTATGCCCTGATTGAAATTCGTGATATCGGGTGTGGTATGGACGAGGCAACGCGCGAGCATATCTTCGACCCCTTTTTCAGTACGAAGCAACCTGGTCGCGGCCTCGGTCTCGCGGCCACGCTGGGGATCGTGCGCAGCCATGGCGGCGCGCTGCAGGTTGAAAGCGCACCTGGCGCAGGCAGTGTGTTCCGTATCGTGTTGCCGGTCTGTGAGGTGGCCGTAGCTGGCAATGTATTCCCGCCAGAGAAGACGCCGGCGCCACGGCCCGCGGTTCCTGATCGCGAACGCAGGATACTGGTTGTTGATGATGAGGCGGCGGTGCGTACGGTAACGTCACGTATGCTGGAGCGAATGGGGTACCAGACGCTGGTTGCGCCTGATGGTCAGGCAGCGGTCGATCTGTTTGCGGCACATGCCGACACGATCGCCTGCGTGCTGCTGGATGTGACGATGCCGGTTATGGGCGGTGCACAGGCACTCCAGGCAATACGGGAGGTTCGCCCCGAAGCGCCGGTCGTGCTTATGAGTGGGTATGCCAGTGAGGAGACGGCGGCACGCTTTGCGCAGCTGCGACCGACTGGCTTTCTGCATAAGCCATTCGATACCAACGAGCTGCGTACCTGTCTCGAAGCTGCGTTCAGGCATGCCAATGATTGACATCGCGGTTCCGGCGCGGGTTGCCACAAACAGGGGAGCCAGTTCAGCGTATAATAGCCTGTCATGAACAGCAGCGATCGCCTTGTGCCTCGATTTTGCGGCCAGTGCGGCGCGCCTCTGCCGCCTGGCCATCCGCGTTTCTGCATTGAGTGTGGTCATCCGCTCGGGCATCACACGCCGCAGGACGCGCCACCATCCTCACAGCCCGATCATCCTGCGGCGACTGGCCCGACAGTGCGACTCGCCAACGCGCGCACCGAGCAGTCAGTAGTCGGCGGAACCGTGAAATTGCCCTCGTCGGGTGCCGTCCCGCCAGGGTTGTGGTTCGCACCAGAGCTACCTGGCCCTGACGATATTGTTGCGATTTATGCTCCCCTGCGCGCGGTCGTCGGCGGGTGGAGCGGCCTGATCGAAAACGGTTGGGAGAAACTTGGGCAGGCATGGGCCGGTGACGGTACCAGTCGTGATCTGGTGCGGTTTGCGGTGGAGCGTGTCTGGTTTGCCGCACCCGATGCAGCGCAGGGCATGAAACTTCACGTCCGGATCACCGCTGCGGCCCATGCCGACGAGGGGCGCACACGGCGCGGATTTCGCTACCGGATCGGCGCCGACCCGCCGATGGAGGTTGCTGCATCATGGTGGTCAGAAGGAGATGCGCCGCGCTATGACCTGGCCGTGCCCCAGATACAGATCATGGCGCCGCCACGCATCAGGCGCGTGTCTGACTACCCGGAACAGGTGCAGCGGATGGTTGCGCGCGAGGCGGAAACCTGGGCACAACAGGGAGAAGTGCGCGGGTTGTTCCGCATGCCGAACCCGGCACAGCAGCGCACCATCGCCGGGCGCGGTATTCCGTTGATCGAAGTCTCCGCAATCGGCGCGTTGCTGCGCCTGGGAGGCGCTGTGCAGCGGCTCTATCGCGTCCTGATGCACCGGCCACTGGTCTGCCGCAGCGGCGACTGGCCGAAACTCAAGCGCCGGATGGCGCACGATGCAGCCGGCCTGGGTCTCGACATGCGCGCCGATGCCATGATCGAGTGGTGGCTCGATCGCGAAGGATACGATGGCGTGGTACTGGAACGCGGCGCGCATCGCTATGGCGGCGGGCGGGCCGTAATTGCCTTCCGGCGCAGCCAGATCGCTTTGATAGAGGGATGAAGAGAGGGGAACGATGCCACGACCGAAACGCACCAGAGCCGGAAAAGCCGTCCAGCAGGCAGCGGCGCCGCTGAAGGTCGCCATGATCGCATCAGAATGCGTGCCATTTGCCAAAACCGGTGGCCTGGCCGATGTGGTTGGCGCATTGCCAAAGGTGCTGCGCGCCATGGGGCACGATGTCATCGTCATTATGCCGTTGTATGGCATGATCAATCGTGAGCGGTTCGAGCTGCGCCTCTTCCTCGTGCCAATGGGTGTCTGGATGGGCGATGGCCAGGAATGGTGCGCGGTGCATACAACGACCGTCGACGGTGTCCCGGTCTTCTTTATCGAGAGCGACAAGTACTTCGCGCGACCTGGCCTCTACCACGATGCGGATTACAATGACTATCAGGATAACCCGCGTCGCTTCGGCTTTCTCACGCGTGCCGGATTGCAGCTCTGCATTGATATGGGCTTCCGGCCCGACATTGTGCACGCCCACGACTGGCAGACGGCGCTGGCTGCGGCGTATCTGAAGATCTGGCACTGGGATCATCCGGTGCTGGGTGGCGCCGCCAGTGTGCTGACGATACATAATATTGCGTACCAGGGCGTGTACGATGCGTCGAATTATCCTTATCTCGGATTGCAGTGGGGCAATTTTACTTCGGACAAGTTCGAGGATCACGGGCGGATAAACTTCCTCAAAGGCGGCATCCAGTATGCCGACATGATCAACACCGTGAGCCCGACCTACGCCAACGAGACACGTACGCCGGAGGGCGGGTACGGGCTGGCAATGTATCTGAACGATCGCGGCAGCGCATACCGTGGCATTCTCAATGGTGTGGACTACCAGCAATGGAACCCGGAGACTGATTCATTGATCCCGGCGCGCTACAGCGCCAGAGACATGTCAGGCAAAGCAATCTGCAAGCGCGAGTTGCAGTTGCGCCTCGGGCTCGACCCGGATCCGAACGTGCCGGTTGTGGGTGTGGTCAGCCGGCTGGTGCATCAAAAAGGGCTCGATCTACTGGCTGGCGCGATCGAAGGCCTGGTGCAGCAGGCGCTGGTGCAGTTCGTCATTCTCGGTTCGGGCGACAAAGGGCTGGAGGGATTCTATGGCCGGCTTCCTGGCCGCTATCCGGGCCGGATCGGCAGCTTTATCGGGTATAACGATGAACTGGCGCACTGGATCGAAGCCGGTAGCGACTTTTTTGTGATGCCGTCACGTTACGAACCATGTGGTCTGAACCAGATCTACTCGCTGCGCTACGGAACGCTGCCGATTGTGCGCGCCACGGGCGGGCTCGAGGATACGGTGCAGCAGTATGATGAGCAAAGTGGTACCGGTACTGGCTTCAAGTTCTATGAATCGAGCGTTCACGCCGTCTATTACACAACTGGCTGGGCCATCAGTACGTACTTCGATCGCCCGCATCATATGCAGCAGATGATCCACACGGCAATGGCGCAGGATTACTCGTGGGAACGCAGCGCGCAGGAATATGTGCTCCTGTACCGGGAGGCGCTGGCGCGGAAGCGGGGATCGTAGCGCCACATCAGTGGAACCGGCAACGGGCAAACGTCCGTGAAGCTGCTGTCGCGCGCCTGCTGGATGGTCCACGTTCGGGCCCTGTGACGCATGCTATAATCCAGGCACCGGTTGTGGCCACGAGAAGGGGAACTGCCGTGCTTGAACAGATTGACCTCGATCTCAGGCTCAACAAACATGAGTATCGCCAGCGGCTCGTTGACCTGCAGACGCGGTTGTACCACATGGAGCAGGCACTGTTCGAGGCGCGCGTACCGGCGCTGTTCCTCTTTGAAGGATGGGCCGGAGCAGCCAAGGTGCGTACCATCAGTGTCATTACGCGCCGGCTTGACCCACGTGGCCTGCGGGTACATTCGATTACGCCGCCGCGCACCTATGAACTGCAGTATCCCTGGCTCTACCGCTTCTGGCTGAAGACCCCCAGTTATGGCCAGATCGCGATTTTCGATCGCTCATGGTACCGCCAGGTACTCGCCGAACGGGTGCGCCAGGAAGTGACCGTCGCCGACTGGCGCAGTCATTGCGAGGATATTGTCGCATTCGAACGCCAGCTCGCCGACGATGGCGCGGTGATCTTGAAGTTCTGGCTGCATATCTCGCGTGGGGAGCAGGGCCGGCGTTTCAAGAAATTGCTTGGCGACAAAACCACGGCCTGGCAGGTGACTGAAGACGACCAGTGGCAACATCGCCATTACGATGAAGTGCGCGACGCGGTCGAAGACATGATTGCTCGCACCGATATGCCGTACGCGCCATGGATTGTGCTGCCGGCGACCAGTGCCCATTATGTTCGCGTCGCGGCGTTCGATGCCATTCTGAATGCGCTTGAGGCGCGCATTGGTCGCCCTTCGCTACCCGATCTCGCCTCGCGTGAGGAGATGCTCGATACGAGCGGGGTATCGTTTCGCCGCGGCCTTGACTTGCTGCGCACGGGCGGGGCTCGTCCGATCCCACTGCCAGCGCCGCACAATGGCGCATCGGTTGAAGCGTCATCGCCGGGTGCGCATGCTTCAATCAGCCCGGCCGGGGTCAGTGTGCTGCGCCGTGTGGACCTGAGCCGCAAACTGGACGCTCGCACCTATGATCGCAAGCTCAATCAGCTCCAGGCGAAGCTGCGCCTGCTCGGTTTTCAGGTCTATCTCCAGAAACGCCCGGTAGTGATTGTCTTTGAGGGATGGGATGCCGCCGGTAAAGGCGGTACCATCCAGCGTATCACCGAGAAACTCGACCCGCGAAGTTATGTGGTGCACGCGATTGCCGCACCGACCGGCGAGGATAAGGCGCATCATTACCTGTACCGCTTCTGGCGCCGGTTGCCGCCGCGTGGTCAGATCGCGATGTTCGATCGTTCGTGGTACGGTCGTGTGCTTGTTGAACGAGTTGAAGGGTTTGCGCGCCCCGATGAATGGCAGCGCGCCTATGCCGAGATTAACGAATTCGAGCGCCAGCTGGTGGAGTTCGGTACGGTTGTGGTGAAGTTCTGGCTGCATCTGAGCCCCGAAGAGCAATTACGGCGCTTCGAAGAACGCCAGACGATCCCCTATAAAGCCTGGAAGTTGACGGATGAGGACTGGCGCAACCGCGAAAAGTGGTCGCAGTATGAGCAGGCCGCCGATGAAATGTTGCTGCGCACGTCAACGCCAGCAGCGCCATGGACGATCGTCGAGGCTGATGATAAGCGGTTTGCGCGGATCAAAACGTTACGCACGCTGGTTCGCCGGCTGGAGGCCGAGCTTGGCAAAGTGAAACTGTAGGAGTAGGGTATGCGTCTGAGTGAGGATAAGGTTCGCCGCATTGCCGAGCGATTGCACGATGAGCTGGAACAGCGTGGCCTGCTGGCCTATAAGGAGCCTGTCGGTGCGCGCGGCGGCACCGGGCGCGCTGCACGCGTCAAGGCCATCTATGATTTCATCGTTGCCGATTTGCAGGTTGAAGCGGAAATTGATGCCGAAGTCGATCGGATTCTCAGTACGTATTCGCGTGAGATCAAAGGTACGGAACGCGATATCCTGTTTCGGAAGCATAAAGAAGAGGTTGCTCGCAAACGAGGATATGTTCTGTAGCCAGCGTCAGACTGGTAGTACCGTCGGGTCACGCGAGGATGCATCAATCCGTTCCTGCGCTGTACGCCTCACACATATGCTGCCATGGTATCGCGCATCTGCTTCTGGTACGCATGCTGCAGCGCGCTAACATCCACCGCGCCGTGACGCAGCAGAATCTCGCCGAGCGGCTCGTGAGCGCCCGCCAGACGTAGACGGATCTGTTCCACCAGGGCGCGCTCGAGTTGTTCCGGTTTCAGGTGGCCTTCGGCGATCAGGTATTCACCGAGAACCTGTGGCACGGCGCCGTTCGTCGCGCGTACACGAAACTGCAGGATCAGCGCTCGCGCCAGTACCTCCGGCGTGATCCTGCCACGCGCTACCAGCAGATCACCCAGCAGCACTGGATGCCCAAGGTGTTTGAGGCGGTCTTGCTCTTCCAGCGCCAGTTCGATGTCTTCGCACGTGATCGCGCTGATGGCGCAGAGGATGGCGCCAAGGGGCGCCGTTGCATCCTGGTAGCGAAAGATGCGTGGCTTGTAGCCAGCGATCGCACGGCGCGCGCGACTCGCACGCAGATCGGCTGCGGCCTCAGCGTCGTCAGGATGCAACGCAACATAATGTTCGAGGTAAGCTATGCGGAGCACCAGATCATCCGGTACAATGGCTGCAGCGCGTTCGAGGCATTCGACCCGTTGCCACGGAGCATGCAACAGGTGCGCCAGCGCAACCCAGGCATCGGCACAGCGGTGCCCTGCGGCAAGGTGATTACGCAATTCAACCAGGTTGTTGCGATACATAAAGGCGACCGGGCATGGGCGAGCGCAGACGTGGCTCATACCAACCTCATACATTGTGATGAATGTCGTGCACTTCATACTTAATCGTATATTATGATTTGATCATATCGGCGGCAAACATCATGCTGGCAGATTACGATCAGAATTCGGACGCATAATTGTCGTACGATGCCATATGACAGGGGCGCGCCAGCGCGCCGCGATCGCCTGGCTATCGTGAGAGCCGGGCAAAGGGACCGATGAATGGCGGATACACACAATACACATACCGGCGTCTGGGAGGAGCGCTGGCATCCGCTGCGCCAGGAGTGGGTGATTGTGGCGGCACACCGGCAAAGCCGACCCTGGATCGGTCAGACGGTGGGCGCTCAGGATCAACCGCCGCCAGCCTATGTGGCCGATTGTTATCTCTGCCCCGGCAATGTACGGGTCAGTGGCACGCGGAACCCGCACTATGCCGGCGTTTTTGTGTTTGATAACGATCATCCGTGCGTCGGGCCGGATGCGCCGGGTGACATGGCGCTCCCGCCGCTGCCGTACCGCGTGCGCCGCGCCGATGGCCTGGCGCGCGTGATCTGTTATTCACCACGGCACGATCTGACAGTTGCCGAAATGGATGTGGCCGGTATTGGCGCAATTGTGCAGAGCTGGCAACAGCAGACACGCGATCTCGGCGCGCGACCGGAAGTTCGCCAGGTGCTGATCTTTGAAAACAAAGGCGAAGTGGTCGGGGTCTCCAATCCTCATCCGCACGGCCAGATCTACGCAACCAATTTCACCTGGACCACCTTCGATACCGAGCTCGACGCTCAGCGCCGGTATCGCGTCGAGACTGGCCGCGCACTGTGGGGTGATATCATTGCCGCCGAACAACAGGATGCCCGGCGCATCCTGTATGAAGACGAGTATGCTATCGCGTTTGTGCCATACTTCGCGCGCTATGCCTACGAGGTCTATGTAGCGCCGAAACGCTGCATGCCACATGTGACCGGCCTCAACGATGCCGAGGTGGAGAGCCTGGCGCGCGCGTTACAGAATGTGACGGTGCGGTATGATAACCTGTGGCGCCAGTCATTCCCGTACGTCATGCCGTTGCATCAGGCGCCGACCGATGGCGGCGATTATCGTGATTTCCACTTCTTCATCGGCTTTCTGCCGCCGCTACGCCGCCCGAATACGCTGAAGTACCTGGCCGGCCCGGAGATCGGTGGCGGAAACTTCCTCAGTGATACGTCGCCGGAAGAAAAGGCTGCTGAGTTGCGTGCTCAGCCGTTGCGGCACTATCGCGATCACCGGTTACCATGAACGATTTTGCAGCATTATTGCGTGGTGCGCGCGGGTATACCGGGCAGATCGCCCACGTTGAATCGTTGCCATCGCGCCCGGCGCGTTATGCCGATCCTGCCCGGCCGCTGCCGCTACCGCTTTCCGAAGCGCTTGCCGCCCGCGGTATTACTCGTCTCTATGCTCACCAGGCGGCAGCGCTCGATGCGGCGCGCGCCGGCGATCACATGGGCATTGTGACGGCAACGGCTTCTGGTAAAACGCTTTGTTACCAGCTTCCGGCGCTTGAAGCGATACTGGCCGATCCGGCGGCGCGGGCACTGTTCCTCTTTCCAACCAGGGCACTGGCTGCGGACCAGCTGCGCGCCTTGAATAGCCTGCTTGCAGCGCTTGCGCGCACTGAAGGCGAGGAGGCGCTCACGGCTGCGACCCTCGATGGCGATACCCCTCGCTCCGCGCGTGACCAGTTGCGCGCCCGGGCGCAGATTGTGCTCTCGAATCCTGATATGCTCCACCGCACGGTGCTGCCCGACCACCGGCGCTGGGCGGTGTTGATTGCGCGGCTGCGGTTTGTGGTGCTAGACGAAGCACATATCTATCGTGGCGTCTTCGGAACCCACGTCGCACTGATCATTCGCCGCCTGCGCCGCCTATGCGCCTATTATGGCAGTGCGCCGCAGTTTATCTGTTGTTCTGCAACCAGCGCCAATCCGCAACAACACCTGGCGGCGCTGATTGGCGCTCCGGTGAACGTGATTGACGATAACGGCGCGCCGCAGGGCGCACGAACATTTGTGATGTGGAACCCGCCACTACTTGATAGGAGCGGTGAGCGGCGCGGAACATTGCCGGCGCGATCCCTGGCCGGCGAAGGTGGGCAGCGGCGCAGTACCAACGTCGAAACTGCACACCTGCTCGCATTGCTGGTTGGCGCCGGAATCAAGACGCTGGCCTTTACTCGTACTCGCCGTGGTGCGGAACTGGTGCTGCGCTATACCCGTGAGGCCCTGGAGAACAATGGAGCGATGCCTGCCGCTCAGTCGCCGCATCGCGCCCCAGGACACACCGGCAGGGAGGGTGATGGGCAGCAGGTTGCCGCCTATCGCGCCGGCTACACCGTGGACGATCGCCGGCGCCTGGAGCAGGCGTTCCTGAATGGTGAACTGCGGGGCCTGGTTTCGACCAATGCGCTTGAACTTGGCGTGGACATTGGCGGGGTTGACGCCGTCGTAATGGGTGGGTTTCCCGGAACAATTGCCAGTTGCTGGCAGCAGGCCGGGCGCGCCGGTCGTGCGCAGAGCCGCAGCCTGGCGGTGCTTGTCGCACAGGATGACCCGCTTGATCAATTCTACATGCGCCATGCAGCGGAGTTCTTTGCCCGGTCGCACGAGCATGCGCGTGTGGCCCTCGACAATCCCTACATCCTCAGCGATCAGCTCCGTTGTGCTGCTGCCGAATTGCCACTGCACGACGCTGACGAGATCTGGTTCGGCACAACGTTCGCTGCGCTACGCGACTGGCTCACGCGGCATGGCGAACTCGCATCATTGCCCGATGGGCGGGCTGCCTATGCCGGTAACGCGCGTCCGTCCGCAAGTGTCAACATCCGCAACGCAGATGGCGAACCGGTGGAGCTGGTAGATAGCGACACTGGACGCCGGATCGAGCAGATCGCCGCGACACGCGCGCCATTTGAGGCATATCCCGGCGCCGTCTATATGCATCAGGGCGACACGTTCCTGGTGACGGAACTGACGTCGCGGCGTGCGCTGGCGCGCCGTACACAACTGGAGTACTACACCCAGACAATTGATGAGACCGAGATCGCAATCAAGCACGTTCGTCAGCAGCGCCAGATCGGGCCGGCCAGCCTGTACCTCGGCGTCGTCGAAGTCACGCGTCGCGTTGTAGGATACTGGCGCAAGCAGCATTATAGTGAGGCGGTGCTCAGCGAGCACGATCTGGCGTTACCGCCGCAGACCTTCCGCACGATCGCCGTGTGGTGGACCGTGCCCGAGCCGGTCTGCCGGCGTGTAGAGCAGGAGTGTGCTGATGTGCTGGATGCACTGCACGCTATGGAGCATGCAGCGATCGGCTTGTTGCCGTTATTCGCCCAGTGCGATCGCGCCGATATCGGCGGGTTGTCAATCGGAACGCACCCGGATACTGGCGCAGCCACAATCTTTGTGTATGATGGCGTTCCCGGAGGGGCAGGGATCGCACAGGTCGGGTATGAACAGGCGGATCAGTGGTGGGAGCAGACACGGCGGCTGCTGAGTGACTGCCCCTGCCTCGATGGGTGTCCGGCGTGCATCCAGTCACCGAAGTGTGGCAACGCCAACCAGCATCTGTCGAAGGCTGGCGCGGCGGCGCTCGCTGCACTGTTGACGGGAAGGACCCCGGCGGCACGTACTGGTCGTCGCGCCGCAACTGGCGCCGCGGTCATCGAAGAGTTACGCGGGCGGCTCGCGCGCGCAAAAGCTGAACCGCCCGGCGTGCAGCGAACGGCGCTGCTGGTTGCCCTACGATACCGGATTGCGGTTGAGCGAGACGCTGCGCACGACGAGAGCCAGCGTAGCGCTCTGGCAGCAATCGAGGCCGAATCGAAACGCTTGATGCCATCGTAGCGACGCGGTGCGCCCCTCTCCCGCAATATCGTCACGCTGCCGCCCGCGCCGCCTCGTCCTTCGGTAGCCACTCGGCCTTCGGCTCGACCACGTCAGCCGGACGTGGCCCGGTATCGCTCCATCCTTCCTGGTTCTCCAGGGTCATTACTGGCTCAACTTCCATATCGTGTGAGCAGACAATCTGGCATGCCAGGCGATACTCACCGAGCAGGCCACGTTCGCTCAGCTTCTGGTACTCAGCGATCGTCATCGTGTCGGGTTCACCCGCTACGAATGTCACCCGACAGGTGGTGCAACGAGCGTGCCCACCACACCGATGGCCGATGTGTACTCCCATGTCTTCGATAGCGTTGACCAGTCGCTTATCAGTGCTCCATTCGGACGTCTTGCCTGCAACCGTCAGTTTCGACATACGTCTGTGTCCTCCAGTCTGATGCTGTCACTCATTGTGATGTCATCCCAACATACGAATCGCACGGTCAACTGGACGCATCATGCAGAGTGCGCGTGGTATACTGTGGCGCGGTGTTGTCTGAGCCCTGATATTGAAGATCAGGACATCGGACCGTTCCACTATTGCACACTGGTTGGGGTGGTATGCTTCGAAGATATCGCTGGATGGCCTTGCTGGCGCTCGTGCTGGTGCTGGCTGCGTGTGGCGAGTACCGTTTTCGTGGCGGTATTATCGACCCGCCGTTTGAGGCGCCTGACTTCACGTTGACCGATCAGCACGGCCAGCCGTTTCGTCTGAGCGAACAGCGCGGCAATGTGGTAATGATCTATTTTGGCTTCACCAACTGCCCTGATATGTGCCCTGCGGCCCTCGCCGACATGGCGGCGGCACGACGCCAGCTTGGCGCGGAGGGGAACAGGGTGCTTGGTGTGTTTATCTCGCTCGACCCGGAACGCGACACGCAGGAACGTCTGGGGCGATATGTCACAGCCTTTGACAGCACATTCATCGGGTTACGCGGCAGCGAAGCGGAACTTGCGCCAATTGTGAAAGACTACGGTGTCACCTACGCCCGGCGCGATTTGCCCGGCTCGGCGCTCAAATACACGATCGATCACTCAACGTTTATTTATGTGATCGACGCGGCAGGTCGCTGGCGTGTCCTCTTCCCGCACGGTGCAGCCGTTGACGATATCGTGAGCGATCTGCGCTACCTGGTACGTCGAGGGAGCGCCTGACGATGTGGTCGGTGCACCGAATTGCGTTGCTGGCGTTCACATTCATTGTTCTCGGCGCGGGAATCGCTGGTGCCTGGTACGGATCACAGCGCCAGGAAGCCGAGCGTCGCCTGGTGTTTACCGTACCGAACGGGAGTGTCGCGCGGCTGGCAGCTGGCGAACAACTGGACGTTCTTCCGCCAACCATTCAGTTGTCGTTGCGTGGCCAGGATACCCTCGTGATCCGTAACGAGGATGTCCAGCCCATCCAGGTTGGCCCATTTAAGATCGCTCCTGGTCAGCAGTTCGAACAGCGCTACTATAATCCTGGCACCTACGATCTCATGTGCACACTGCACCAGTCACAGCGGCTACGGATTGTTGTGGTGCGCTGAGTCGTGCCACATCTCTCATGCGCGACGGTTGATTACCGTGGTGTAGCGATTGCCGTGCTCAACCTTCCCCGAAGATGTGCACTCTTCACGAGAGGTTGAAGCGCCTGGTCCATACCATGTCTCTTGTTCATACCCGGGAGTCATCGCACGCTACGTCTGCTGGCAGGGGTTGGCATGGAGGATCTGGAGATATACAAGCAGATTGCTGCTCAACGGTGCCTGGACTATGTCGAGAGCGGCATGGCGATTGGTCTGGGAACGGGCGCGACTGCCGGCTGGATGCTGCGTGAGCTTGCCGCACGCCTGGCCGATGGCCGGCTGCGGCAGATCGTTGGCGTACCGACATCCGAGCGCACGGCACTGCTGGCGCGTGAGCTCGGCATCACGCTGGTGACGCTCGAGCAACAACCGCGGCTCGATCTTGCACTGGATGGCGCGGACGAGGTTGACCCGCAGTTGCGCCTGATCAAAGGGCTGGGCGGTGCGCTCCTGCGTGAGAAAATCGTGGCTGCTTCGGCTGATCGCTTTCTCGTCATGGGCAGCGCCATCAAGCGAGTGGCGCGTCTGGGTGAACGATCCCCGCTACCGGTCGAGGTTGTCGCTTTTGGCATACCGTTGTGCGCGCGCCGGCTGGCGGCGCTCGGTTGCGAACCGGTCCTCCGCCGCGATTCTACCGGTGCCCCGTTCATAACGGATGAAGGGCACGTTATTCTTGACTGCCGTTTTGGTGTCATTGATGATCCCGAAGCGCTGGCGGCGGCGATCCATGCCATCCCGGGCGTTGTCGAGCATGGCCTGTTCATTGGTATGGCATCGCTGGCGGTGCTTGCCGGCGCAGGCGGTGTGTCCATTGTGTGCGCATCAGTATGAACCGGTACGCTCGCGCCATCCTTGACGCCGTACAGCCAGCCTGCTAGAATCGACACATGGCTGCCACAACGAGTGCCCCTGTACCAACAACCATTCCGTCCATTGAGTATGTCGTCGTCGCCGAGGAAGAGCTCGAACGACCGTATCGGGTGATTATCGAGAATGATGATGTCACACCGATGGACTTTGTGGTGCTGATCCTGCTGACCGTCTTCGAGCTCGATTTTGAACGTTCGGTCGAGGTGATGCTACAGGCGCATCACAACGGCCGGGCGCACGTCGCTACCATGCCATTCGAAGAGGCGCAGCGCCGGGTGTATGAAGCCCAGCACGCTGCGCGTGAGGCCGGCTACCCGTTGAGTTTTTACCTCGAACCCGACTCATAGTCTTCGGTCACCAGGCGCAGCCGCCGCTGCAAGAGTTGGTTAGTGCCTATCCGAAAACCCATGGGCCTGTGGTCATTGCGCGGAGCGTCAGCGACCGCGTGCAGCGAGCGCAGCGTGGCTGAAGCACTCTACCGGCACGAGCGGAGAGTGCTTCGCGCGCGCTCGCCATGACAGTGACCATCTGGTGTTCGGATAGACTCTTAGCCGGTCAGCGCCGCGCCGCATTCGATGCAGAACTTTGCCCCCGGCGTCACGGCATGGCCGCATTTCGGGCATGCCGCAGGTCGCAGCGATGCCCCGCATTCGCTGCAAAACCTGGCCACTGACGGGATGTTTGCGCGGCAACGCGGGCAGGTGATCACGGTCGCGGCTGGCGCCGGCGCCTGTGGCTGCGCTTGCTGGAGCGCCTGGCCCATAAGCGCGCCCAGGTTCATACCCGCCCCCAGCCCGATCCCTGCGCCAACTGTGCTGTCGCCGCCGGCACGCGCGGCATCCTGCAACGCCTCAGCAGCCTTGAACCGTGTGTAATCCCCCAGGCCACCCATCGCCGCCACGCCGCCCGCCTGGTCGAGCCGGCGCTCGAGTTCCTCAGGCACACTGATTGTGTTGATGTAGAAACGGGTCAACTGCAGACCGAGCGCTGCGAAGTCATCCCTCAGCGCATGGTGCGCCATCTCGGAGAGTTCGTCATACTCGGTGGCCAGGTCGAGTACCGATAGCTGTCGTTCGCGCATGCGCTCAGCAATCACGTCGGCGACGCGCGCAATGATTGAGCTGCGCAGTTGTTCCTCAACATCCTGCACGACGAGCCGCCCGCGCGTGCCGACTACCGCGGTCAGCAGTCGCCGTGGCTCGGCGACCTGGATGATGAAGGTGCCGAATGCCCGCAACCGCACCATGCCGAAGTGTGCATCGCGCATCGGGATGGGCTGCGGTGTGCCCCATTTCAGATCGGTGTGCTGGTGCAGACTCACAAAATACACATCGGCGCGGAACGGGCTCTTACTGCCGAATGGTAGCTTGACCAGATCGATCAGCAGCGGGATGTTGTTACTCGTCAGTGTATGCCGGCCCGGGATGAGCATGTCGAGAAAACGCCCGTCGCGTGCGAAAAACGCCAGTTGTCCCTCGCGCACGATGCACTGCGAGCCAAGGCGCAGCTCACCATCGCCATTCGGTGGCACGCGCGCCACCAGGGTCTTGCCCGTAGGGTCAACGAACTCAGCAATATCGAGCAGTGGCATGGAATGCTCTCCTTGTCGTGGGTGTGGCCATCGGGCGAACGCCGGTACCATGTACGCAGTGCGTGCAATGCGGTTGCGCTCGCTGTTACTATACCCCGGCGCTGAACGATTGAGATGTGCAATTCGGGATCGAATCCGTGACAGTGGGGAGGCTGGATTCGGGCGTCGAGAGCGAGACGCCTATCCTTGCTCTGCTTCGTTCCGCGCAATCACGGTGCCTTCGCCGCTTGCATCACCGAGCAGGGCGCGTCGCAAGAGGCCAGGGTCAGGACCGATCAGATGCACCTGCAGAGCGGGCGTTGCCTGGACCAGCCGCCACATCAGTTCCACTTTGCTGCGCATGCCGCCGGTGACGTCAACCCCATGCGACGCGCCTGCGCTCGCCAGCACTTCGCTGATGTTTGTGTGGTCTATCCGTGCGATCCGCACTGCCTGCGGGTTGCTGCGCGGGTCGGCGGTGTACACCCCTGCTTCACCCACCAGGATGATGCGCGTCGGGCGGAGTGCCGGCAGTGTTGCGAGGTGCGCCAGCAGTTGCTCCGTTGAAATGATGGCGCTTCCCTGCATATCATCGAACGCGACATCGCCGTGAACGACGGGTATCAGGTGTCGTTCCAGTGCGCGTTCGAGTGTGCCGGTTTCCCAGCGAACCAGCCGGCCATGGTGCGCGACGAGTGTTGCCGAGGGTTGCAGCGCCAGCGCCGGCACGCCGACGGCGATCAATTCGTCAACCACGATGCGGTTCAGGCGTAGCGCGGCACTGGCCGTCAAGGCGAAGCCCATCCAGTCGCCGTCGGGCGCGATGCCACGATGGATACCGTACCGTTGCGCGTAGACATGGCCGAATGATCCGCTGCCGTGCCCCACAATCACGCGCAACTCCGGCGCAGCATCGAGCGCCTGACGCAATTCACCGGCCAGTCGCCGGATCGTAGCCGTATCGGCGCACTCAGGTTGTGTCTTGTCGGTGATGACCGAGCCGCCGAATTTAACGAAGATCATCATGGGCGTCGGAACCTCATCGCCGGCATACCTGTTTACCCTGCTCCTGGCACGCGAGCGGCGCGATACGCTCGCGCATGTTATGTTCTCGGGAACGCCGCCAGAATCGTGACTGCCGTAATGCCCCATAGAACGATGCATGACGCCAGTGGTACATCTTTCAGCACCAGGTCGGCAGGGCTGCCGCCACCATCCTGTTTGTAGATCAGGTAGAGGTAGCGGAAGATAGCATAGATCACAAACGGCACGGTCACCATCATAACCGGGAACGGTTCGTGCGGCAGGGTCTCGGCGGTTGATGTGAAGAGAGTGTAGGCAATGATCGTAGCCGCCGTGACGATTGACATCATCTGGTCAAGCAGTGGTAACGAATACTCATCGAGAATACGCCGGTGGCTGGCGGCGCCATTCTCAAGCAGCACCAGTTCCGCGCGGCGCTTCGCCAGCCCGAGGAAGAGCGCAAGCAACCCCATGCAGATCAGCAACCAGGGCGTGATATCAATGTCAATGACCATCGCACCGGCGACCGCGCGCAACACGAAGCCTGCGGCAATCGTGAAGATGTCCATGATCACCACATGCTTAAAGTAGAAAGAGTACGCCACTCCCTGAACCAGGGCGTAGACGAGCAACGTCACGGGAAAGTCGTAGTCGTGGCCCAACCAGGCGACGCTGCCGCCAGGCGGTGTGTAGTTCCGGTCGAGGAGAACCGCAAGCGGGATCGCGGTCAGCGCCAGGGCGATAGCGGCTACCAGTGCGACACGTGGATGCAGGCGCCCTGAGGCGAGCGGCCGGTTACGTTTTTTGGGATGCGCCCGATCTTTCTCCATGTCGACCAGGTCGTTCAGCAGGTAGATCGCGCTGGCAACCATGCAGAACAGCACGAATGCGGCGCTGACGGTGATCACCGCGTCGGCCTGCGCCCATAGCCGCTGTTGCGAGAACGCGATCGCTGCGAAGACGAATGTATTCTTGATCCACTCTTTCGGGCGCATGGCGCGCAGCAATTCGATCATTGCCGCGCCGCCACGCGCGTGAACAACATCAATATCGGCCGTGTGGGCCATAGGAAATTCCCTCGCCATACCTGGAAGAACTCGCGTCATTCTAGCGGAGCGGCTGAAGCACGTCAAATGACTGGAGTGACGCGGTCACGCGCGCAATCGGCCAGTCAGGCGCATACCCATGCCCGTCCGCCGGCGGGCGTTCTTTTCCGCGTTGCGACCGCCTTCCCGCCGCTGGATGCTTGACCCTGGAGGGCGTGCCGCTCGCCAGGCCACCCTGCTGGTACGCCAACCCTCAACAATTCCTGCTCCACGGGTACTTGACATGCCGGCGCAATGCGGCTACCCTGCGGTCACGCTGGCCCGTTATGCGCGTTGCCTGTCGAAGTGATTGCGTCACCTGATGAGTGTCACATCATGCATCGCCTGTTAATTGCGACAACCAATCCCGGCAAACTGCGCGAGTATGCGGCGATCTTTGCCGGCCTGCCACTCACGCTCCATACGCTGGCCGATCTGAGCATTGCTGATGATGTCGAGGAAACTGGCGAGACGTTCGCTGAGAATGCGCGCATCAAGGCAGAGTACTATGCGCAGCGCAGCGGTATGGTTGCGCTGGCGGACGATTCCGGCCTCGAAGTGGCGGCGCTCGGCGGGGAGCCGGGCGTCTTCTCGGCGCGCTACGCCGGCCCCGACGCAACCGACGCGGAACGTGTCGCATTCCTGTTACGCAAGCTCGAAGGGGTGCCGTTCCATGCACGCCTGGCGCGCTTTGTCTGCGTGATCGCGCTGGCGCATCCGGATGGCGCGGTTGAGTATGCCGAAGGCATGCTGCCCGGCGTTATCGAACTGGCGCCACGCGGCCACCATGGCTTTGGTTACGACCCGATCTTCTATGTGCTCGACGAAGATGCAACGCTTGCCGAGTTGCCGCCTGAACGGAAGAATCAGATCAGCCACCGCGCCAGTGCCGCGCGAGCGGCACGCGTCGTGCTGGAGCGCTGGCTCATGGAAGGTAGACTGTGACCTCGCCTGTCAAGGTGCGCCTGCCATCCGATCTGGCCGGTGATCTACCAGAGCTCATCGAACAGCAGCCGGTTGAGTTCCTGTGTTTCCCTTCTACCGGTGGCACGCTGGAATTATCGGTTGATGGACTGCTGTTGTCACCGTTCCTCCAGCCGGGTGATGCACACTGGCGCTGGCAGTGGAACCCCGGCGCTGCCGTGGGCCGGCATACCCTGCGTCTGGTTGTCACGAACGGGGAGCGGCGCGAGATTGTTGAACGGCGGATTCTCATCACGCCGTGCAAGATCGATCGTGATCGGTACCTGGCCCTGCTTGATGATGTTGAGCGTGTCGCTACGGGCCTGGTGCGTTCCCTGGCTGGCGGGGCCATAGGTGCGGCAGCGGTGCGTGGTGATGGTGCGCCACGTTCGTTCCTTGATGAAGCCGTGATCCTGTTTGGTGCACAGTACGACGTATTTGAACAGGCTGTATTGCGTATACTGGCGCAGCCCCGGGTACATCTGCAAAAGGATCGGCTGCGATTACCGCTGGCGCGGGCGGCGCGCATTGGCCCTGAAACGTTGCGGCAGGCTGCGCGTGGTGATCTTGAGGCAGCGCCTCGCGGCGTCGCCGAGGAATTGCAGCACGCGCTTCGCCCGGAAGGTGGCCTCCTGCCACGTGTGGTGACGGACATGCAGACCCGCGCCACCAGCGATACCTACGAGCACCGGTTACTCAAACGGACACTGGAAACGCTGTGCGGGCGCGCGCGGCGCATTGCTGCCGTGGCATCGCACGAGGTTGAACGCCTCGAACCCCTCGCGCCAGACTCAGTACGCGCCGCGCGCGCCCGCATGACGGCGGATCGCGCCGATGCATGCGCTCGCCGCCTCAGCGATCTTCTGGCTGCGCCGTTGTTTGACCAGGTTGCTCCGCTGGATCAGGTACGTGGTGCGACGCATCTGATCCGGCACGATCCGTCGTATCGCCAGGTGTACCGGATGTGGCAGGCCATGCAGCAACATCTGGTGATCGTTCCCGGTGCGCCGTTCGATCTCGCCATCGTCGAGCTCCCGCTGCTGTATGAGCGCTGGTGCGCCCTGCAGGTCGTTCGTACATTGCTCGCTGCCGGCGGTACACTGCGTGAACAGCGCCTGCTGGCACAATCGAGCTATGATGATGCGGCGCTCGCCCTGACACTTCAGCTCTCAAGCGACGCTCCGTTACTGATCGTTGAATCTGCCGGCTGGACCCTTACACTGCGTTACCAGCCACGTTATCGCCCGGCTCCAGCGACACTTTCCTGTACCGAGGAACTGGTCTCACTGGATCGCCATACGCGCGTGCCCGACCTCACGATCGAGGCTACGCGCGCAGGGGCCGCGCCGCGTGTGCTGGTGTTCGACGCGAAGTATCGCCTGGAGCACGAGGGATGGGGCGTTCCACGAGACGCGCTGGCCGAAGCGTACGCCTATGCCGGCGCGATCGGCTATGGTGGCACTCCAGCGGTCACGGCCGCACTCCTGCTCTACCCGGGATCCGGCGAGCCGGAGCGGTATCCGGGCGGCGCCGGCGCCGTACCGCTCTTGCCCGGCGCAACAACGGCGCTTGATGCTGCACTTGCTGCCGAACTCCCGTGACGGTGCAGAAGACCCGTTCCGATCTGCCGTGCAGAGCCGATAGCGCCGTGTTCGTAGTGCCAGACGCGGCGTTATCGATTCCAGACAGGCTGGCGGGGGATCCGGAGGGTCTGGAACTCAAGATTCTTCTTGCAAACGTGGCATGCCCGTGCTAGACTGTACACGGTTTGGTTCCACGTGGCGTCCCGGATGCCTGCCTCCGCAGTCAGTTCCCGCAGCCCGTCGTCTGCCAGACCCCGGTCTACTCACCCACGGCGTGGGCTCAATGAGCGAGCCCAAAGGAGCGAAGCGAGCGATGAGCTACGCGGACAAAACGTTGACGTGCCGCGACTGCGGCGCGCAGTTCGTGTTCACGGCGGGGGAGCAGGAGTTTTACGCGCAGAAGGGCTTTACCAACGAGCCGTCGCGCTGCCCAAACTGCCGGCAGGCGCGTAAATCCGCAGGAGGCGGCAACCGCAGCGGGTACAGCGATCGCAGCGGCGGGTACAGTGATCGCGGTGGGTATAGCGATCGCGGTGGGTACAGTGATCGCGGCGGCGGGTACAGCGATCGCGGCGGCGGGTACAGTGATCGCGGCGCGGGCCGTGCGTCCGGCACGCGCGAGATGTACACCGCAATCTGTGCCAATTGTGGGCGCGAGGCGAAAGTGCCGTTTGTACCGAGCGGGCGCAAACCGGTGCTCTGCGACGACTGCTTCCAGGAGCAGCGCCGCAATCGCTAACCGGTGGTTACCAGCACAATACGCAGCGCCCGGCATGTGCCGGGCGCTCGTTTTTAGTCAACCACGCCTGACAATCAGGTTCGCGGTGCCGGTCTGGCCGCCGTGGTTTCGGTGGTCACCTGCTCACCTTCACGCTTGCTCTGCCAGATCGCCCAGGCAAGCGCGGCCACACAGGCGATCATCGCCACAATGACGCCCGCGCCCAGTGGCTCGCCTGGCCGGTTGATATTCACCACTATCGGCGCGATAATCAACGCCACCAGGTTGATCACCTTGATCATCGGGTTCAGCGCCGGGCCGGACGTATCCTTCAGCGGGTCGCCGACCGTGTCGCCGACCACTGCGGCCTTGTGCGGTTCGGAGTGCTTCCCGCCGTAGTTTCCCTCTTCAATATACTTCTTGGCATTATCCCACGCGCCGCCGGCATTGGCCTGGAACACCGCCATCAACTGGCCCGAGAGAATGATGCCCGCCAGGAAGCCGCCGAGTGCCTCCGCCTGCAACAGGAAACCGACCAGAATCGGCACCAGCACGGCGATCAGGCCAAGACTGATCAGTTCTTTCTGTGCCGCAGTGGTTGAAATGCTCACCGCCTGGGCATAGTCCGGCAGCACCGTGCCTTCCATGACGCCCGGGATCTTGAACTGGCGGCGCACCTCATTCACAATCTGCGAGGCCGCGCGTTGAACCGCGCGGATCGTCAGCGCCGAGAAGAGGAACGGCACCGCGCCGCCGATCAACAGGCCGATGAAGACTTCCGGCATTGATACGCGAATACCCAGAGCGTCAATGCGTTCGGCTGCGGCAATGCCAATCTGTGCCTGCACCTTCGCCACGTCGGCCAGGTATGAGCCATAGAGTGCAACCGCCGCGATGACGGCCGAGCCAATCGCGATGCCTTTGGTGACCGCTTTGGTCGTATTGCCTACCGCGTCGAGATCGTCCATGACATTGCGGGCATTCTTGTCCAGCCCTGACATTTCGCCGATGCCGTTGGCGTTATCCGAGATCGGGCCGAACGAGTCCATCGAAATCGTATTGCCAGTGAGCGTCAGCATGCCGATGCCGGTAAGTGACACACCGTACAGCACGGCAGTGAATGTGACGAATGCATCAGCGCTGAAGCCGGAGAAAATGACGACCGAACTCAGGATCGACGCGGAAATGACGATAATCGCCCAGACGCTCGACTCCATACCCAGGGCGAGGCCCGAGAGAATATTGGTTGCCGCGCCCGTCTGCGACGCTTTGCTGGTGTCCTTGACCGGGCTGAAATGCGTCGAAGTAAAGTACTCGGTCAGCTTATCCAGCACAATCGCCAGCGCAAGACCGGCGATCGTCGCCAGGAAGGGGCGCCAGTCGATCGCGCTGGTATTCGGATCAACCATGTAGACGGCGGTAAATGCCGCAAACCCGATCAGACTGACGCCGGCCGCCAGATAGAATCCGCGGTTCATCGCTGCCATTGCGTTACGGCGCTGTTCATCGGTGCGAACGATCGAGTTGCCGATCACCGAAGCAATCACACCAATCGCGCGCAGCACCAGCGGGAAGATAATGAAACGCAAGTCATAGGCACCGTCGCCAATCGGGCTCGCGTCGGCCGCCAGGCCAGGCGCACGCGCGACCGCGTCACCCAGCACCAGGCCGAGGATCAGCGCCGACACCAGTGTGACCTCGAAGCTCTCGAAGACATCGGCGGCCATACCGGCGCAGTCACCGACATTATCGCCCACCAGGTCGGCGATGACGGCGGCATTGCGCGGGTCGTCCTCAGGGATGCCGGCCTCCACTTTGCCCACCAGGTCGGCACCGACATCGGCGGCCTTGGTGTAGATTCCGCCGCCGACACGCATGAAGAGCGCGATCAGCGAACCGCCGAAGCCGAAGCCAAGCAACGCATCAGGCGCAGCGATACCGAAGACCATGAAGATCAGTGTGCCACCGAGCAGGCCAAGCCCGACCGTCAGCATCCCGGTGACCGACCCCGACTTGTAGGCCACCTGCAAGGCCGGGTTGTACCCCTTGCGCGAGGCAGCAGCAACGCGCACATTCCCCTCGACGGCCACATTCATGCCAACGAAGCCGACAGTGTATGAAAACAACGAACCCATCAGGAAGGCGACAGCCCGCCCGATCGCTACCCATAACGTTGCCGCCTCGGCGCTGCCGAAATGCTCCACTGCCTCGCGTGTTGGCGGGATAATGAAGACGCTGGCGGCGAGCACGAAGGTGAGAATAGCAATCAGAATGGCGATCGTACGGAACTGGCGGCTCAAATAGGCGTTCGCGCCATCCTTGATGAATCCCCAGACCTCCTGCATGCGGGCGGTACCCTTGTCCTGCGCCAGGATCTGGGCGCGCAAGACGAACGCGTACGCAATGCCGAAGATTGCTACGCCGAGCACTGCCCATACGGCTGCCTGTTCAAAAGCGCTGAGTTCCTGCATCGACTCTCTCCTTACAGTAGCGAGCGGGTGGCGATCATTGCTTCAGCCCCAGGGTTACGACCAGCAGTGTCGTGCCTGTCAGGTCCGGCGACTTCGCCGGTAGTCTGGCGTGTGAACGTACATTGAGGAAAGAGCCAGTGGTAGTTACCGGCCTGCCAGGCTTCGATCCAGGCTCCTTTCGATTCAGAGTGAGTGAGAAGCAGCGGTATGACGCCCGATTGTAGCATAGCCCGTCGCGTCATGCAAAATGAGTCCATCAAAAGATGGATACCACATCGTTCGCAACGCCGATGCTGGCATGGGTGGGATGTGGTACGCTGCAATCGGTCGGGTGGTGTGCGACGGCGCCGCCCGGAGCGAAGAAGATAAGGACTTCTCCGCTCATGGCCTCACCGTCGTCCTCATATTTCCTCAACGGCTGCCGCAAGGCAGCCGTTTCCTCTTCATTCGACGGGGTTAGCGGCCGGAGTTCCTCTCCAGACGGAGGGCATGCATGCCGTTTGACACCCTCCAGCTTTCGGGTATAATACCGCTCGGAACATCGTGCAACTTTTCACTTATTATGCAGGTGGTTCTTCCCGCATAGCGCATCTCACCGCACCAGGCGCGGTCGCCCGACGATGCCTGGCGCGCCGGTACATCCACGTGCTCGGGCGCCGAATTCTAGCAGAGGAGACCCCATGCGGACTCATCCTCGATCCCTGGCTCGCCTTGTTGGCCCGGTGCTGCTCATTGGATCGTTCTTTGCTCTTGCCGCCTGCGCGAATACTCCCGGGAACACCTATGATCCCCAGGGCGACCATGCCCGCCGCATCTATGAGTTGCTCATCCCGATCTGGTGGATGGCGCTCGGTGTATTCGTCGTCGTTCAGGGATTGCTCGTGTATGCTGTCTGGCGCTTCCGGCGCCGGCCCGGCAGTGCGGCGATGCCGGCGCAGGTTCATGGCAATACGCAGGTCGAAATCCTCTGGACGGTTGCGCCAGCGATTATTGTGCTGGTGATCGCGGTGCTGACCTTTCGCACGCAGGCAGCAAATGCGGTGATGCCGGCTGATGCTATGCGTGTGACGGCTGTGGGTCACCAGTGGTGGTTCGAGTTTCAATATCCCGAGCTTGGCACGGAGGGTAAGCCAATCGTCACTGCGTCGGACATGTATATCCCGGCTGGCCGCCCGGTCACCGTCGTGCTCGAGGCAAAAGACGTCATTCACAACTTCTGGGTGCCCAAGCTGGCCGGGAAGACCTACATGATCCCCGGGAAAACGAACTATCTGACGTTTACTGCCGAACAGCCGGGGATCTACCGTGCGGTATGCGCCGAGTTTTGCGGCGAGGCGCACGCGTTGATGCGTTTCCGCGTGATCGCCATAGATGCCGCCGAGTTTGATCGCTGGGTGGCGCAGAAGCGCGTCCCCCCGCCGGCGCCGTCTGGCACGTTGACCGTGAACGGCCTGACGGGTGATGCGGCGCGCGGCCAGGCGCTCTTCCTCGATGCGCGCAAACAGTGCATCAGTTGCCACGCCATCGAAGGGACGAACGCGCGCGGCGCGATCGGGCCGAATCTGACGTATTATGGGAGTCGCCAGACGATCGCAGCGGGCATCCTCCCCTACTCGCCGGAGAATCTTGGCCGCTGGCTGCGTGAAGCGCCCGGCCTGAAACCTGGCAATTTGATGAGCCGCGTGTTGACGCCGCAATGGATCAGGGCGAACCTGAGTGACCAGGAGATCGCCGATCTGGTTGCCTATCTTGACAGCATGAAGGTATCGGTTGCGCTACCCCCCGAACGATAGATCAGGAGGACGCTTGTTATGGCAATCGCTGAACGGACAGCCGGTACGATAAGCCCGCCGGACATTCATGCGCGGCCAGGGTGGGCCGGCTGGCTCAGTACAACCGACCATAAGCGCATCGGGATCATGTATCTGGTCAGCGCGTTCATCTTTTTCCTGATCGGGGGGATCGAAGCGCTCTTGATGCGGATTCAGCTTGGCACGCCCGATAACACCTTCCTGACGCCTGATGTGTACAATCAGATGTTCACAATGCACGGCACGACGATGGTGTTCCTTGCGGTTATGCCGTTGAACGTCGGGCTCGGCAACTATATCGTGCCGCTGATGATCGGTGCGCGCGATATGGCCTTTCCGCGTCTGAACGCCTTGAGCATCTGGCTGTTCATCATTGGCGGGCTGATGTTGTATGTGAGCTTTTTCGCCGGCGGCGCGCCGAATGTCGGCTGGTTCGCCTATGCGCCGCTGACGCAGAAGCAGTTCGCGCCGTCCGCCGGTGTTGACTACTGGATCATCGGTATTGGCCTGACTGGCGTTGCCTCGATTGCCGGCGCGCTGAATTTCATTGTCACCATTCTGAATATGCGCGCTCCTGGCATGACACTGAGCCGGATGCCGCTTTTCGTCTGGATGCAGCTCGTCGTGGCCTTCATTCTGATCTTCGCGTTCCCGGTATTGACGGTGGCAACCATTCAGTTGCTGTTTGACCGGCATTTCGGTACGCGCTTCTTCCTGCCTTCTCAGGGCGGTGATGCGGTGCTCTGGCAGCATCTGTTCTGGTTCTTCGGCCATCCCGAGGTCTATATCCTCATCCTGCCGACGATGGGGATCATTTCCGAAGTGCTGCCGACATTTTCGCGCAAGCCGATTTTCGGGTATGCGTTCGTGGCGTATTCCGGCGTGGCGATTGGTTTCCTTGGCTTCCTGGTCTGGGCGCACCACATGTTTGCTGTCGGCCTCGGTCCGCTGGCCAATGCCTTCTTCGGCGCCGCCAGCTTCTTGATCGCGGTGCCGACAGGCGTAAAGATCTTCAACTGGCTTGCGACCATGTGGCAGGGCTCGCTGAACCTGACGACGGCGATGCACTATGCCATCGGCTTCATCAGCATGTTCGTCATTGGTGGTATCAGCGGTATTACTCTGGCATCGCCCCCCATCAATGTGCAGCAGACCGACTCGTACTATGTTGTGGCCCACATGCACTATGTGTTGTTCGGTGGCGCGATCCAGGGTATCTTTGCCGGCGTCTTCTACTGGTTTCCCAAGATGACCGGTCGCATGCTCGATGAACGTCTGGGCAAGTGGCAGTTCTGGCTCATGCTGATCAGTTTCAACCTTACCTTCTTCCCGATGCATCTGAGCGGTAATGAGGGTATGCCGCGCCGTATCTATACCTATGAAGCCGGTATGGGCTGGGAGCTCTGGAACCTGCTCTCCACCATTGGCTCGTTGTTGCTGGCAGTGGCCGTGCTGTTGTTCCTCTGGAACATGCTAACGAGCCTGCGCCGCGGTGCGATCGCGCCGGCAGATCCGTGGGATGGCGCGACGCTGGAATGGGCGGTCAGTTCGCCACCACCGTCGTACAATTTTGCGGTCGTTCCCACGGTGCAGAGCCGTCGCCCGCTGTGGGATCGCAAGTATCCGCATCTGCACGAAAGCCACGATCCAGGCGAAGAGTCGATGGAGCGACTGGGTGCCGTGATGCATGACGCGGCTGAAACGGAACCGCCCATACCTGCCGGTGCGATCCATATGCCGTCGCCAACCTATGCGCCTCTGATCCTTGCGCTCGGGATCATGGTGCTCGGGTTTGGCATTATCTATCTTGGCGATCTTGGCCTGGCGGCGGCGGCGGCTATGCTCGTCGGCCTGCTGGTGATGGCGGGCGGCATCGTGAGCTGGGTGCGCATTTCGCACGTGGACTCGCCGCATCATGCGCACTAGATTGCCGGTAGAGTATTCCATGTTTCCGGTGTTTCGGGCTGCCGGTCCATAGGGATTCGGGTTTCTGATGGGTGTGGCTTCACCGCGCCGCATCAGAAACCGAATGCTCTATCATTGTTCTCGTACCAATACGTTTCAAATACGCCCGTCACCCCCACCCCGGCCCGTCCCCGCTGGGGGGCGGTAGTCCGACTCTTCCCCCCAGCGAGGGGAGGTTGGGCGGGGGACGGTGTGGTACGTAAAGCCCTGGTTGAAAGGTATTGGTTCTATGCTTGAGCGTACTGGACGTTCGACGTTCAGCGGATGACAGGAGATGCAAGGCATGAGTGATCTGACGACCAGCCCGCATACCGCCACAACACACGCAACGTCGCTTGGCGTTGATAGCCGTAAACTCGGCGTCTGGGCCTTTATCGGGTCGGAGACGTTATTCTTCGCGACGCTGATAACCACCTACTTCGTGTTTGCGCCGGTCAATCGCGCGCGCTCCGACTTTCAGGATCCGCGCGCGTTTCTCGATATTGAGTTGACGACGGTGCTGGCAAGTATCCTGCTCGCTTCGAGTCTCACGATGGTGCTGGCGCTTGCGGCCAGTCGCCGCGGCGATCGCCGTCATTTCACTCTCTGGTTGCTTGCGACGGTTGGCCTGGGTCTGGCGTTCATCGGCGGCCAGGCGTACGAGTTCAGCCATCTTTACCACGAAGGATTGACCCTGAGCAGCAGCCTGTTCGGCACCACCTTCTTTGTGCTGACCGGTTTCCATGGCACGCACGTCGCGATTGGCGTCATCTGGCTGTTGTCAACGTTCTTCAAGGTACGCTCCTACCCGGACTCGCCCGAGAATGCGATGGATGTCGAGATCGCTGGCCTGTACTGGCACTTTGTCGATCTTGTGTGGGTGGCGATCTTTGTGCTGATCTATCTTATCTGACCGGAGTTCTACCGGGTAGCAGTTGATCGTCCAGGAGACAGCACCCTGCGGAGCCGTGCAGCGGCGTAGCGAAGGGTGCATGCCGTCTGATACTTGTTCATCTGGATGCAACCGGGTAGTATGCGGTGGTCCGATGCCGCGTTCTGTCGCCTGCGGCAGCCCGGTACTTTCGTCGAAGGGCGGCTGGCGAACCGCCCCGATGACCATCATGCGCAAAGGTGATTGGAGGGAGCTGATGAAGGGCCATACCGGGCATCATGATGCACCGGCACACGCCGGACACGACCACTCGGATCGGTTCTACTGGATCGTCGCCGGCGTGCTGGCGGTGGTGACGGCGCTTGAGGTCGGGCTGTTCATTGTCAATGAACAGCATCTGATTGCCAAATGGATCGAAGTTGCGCTGCTGCTGATTCTTTCGACAATCAAAGGCGCTGCGGTCGTGATGTTCTTCATGCATCTCAAAGGCGATGCCGGGATCTTTAAGTTTGTTTTCCTGGTGCCGCTTGCCTTTGCTACGACTTTGCTGTTAACATTCATGCTGCTCTTTTCGGAGCATGTCGGCATTGCAGGGTAATACGGAGCGCGCTGATGTATGCCTGGAACTTCCAGCCTGGCTTACTGGCCAACCTGGCGCTCATCGCAGGCGGGTATGCGCTCTGCGTCCTGGGCCCGCTGCGGCGTTTCTTTCCGGGGAATGCGCCAGCGTCGCCGGCACAGGTGCGCCTGTTCTTTGCTGGCTGGGTGGTTCTGCTGATCGCGCTGGCTTCGCCGATCGACAGCCTGGCAGGTTATCTGTTGACGGTACACATGCTGCAGCACCTGCTACTCGCGATGGCAGCGCCTCCCTTGCTCTTGCTTGGTACGCCACGCTGGCTCTTTCGCCCGCTGCTGCGTATTCCTGGCACATACCGGGTGGGGAGATTGCTTACGAACCCGGTGGTCGTCTTCTTTGCCTTCAATGCGATCTTCGCTGTCTGGCATGTGCCACAGTACTATGACCTGGCGTTGCGCGACGAACGGTGGCACATCGTCGAACACGTGATGTTTTTTACGGTCGGCATCCTCTCCTGGTGGCCCATTTGTAGCCCGATGGAGGAATTACCGCGCGCTCACCCGCTGGCGCAGACGGCATATCTCTTCTTCATGTCGTTGCCGGCGACGATTATTGGCGCACTGATTGCTTTCGCCGAGGCGCCGCTCTATCCATCATACGCGCTGCGGCCACGTCTCTGGGGCGTTTCGCTGGTTGATGACCAGCAACTGGCCGGCTTGATCATGTGGGTGCCCGGTAGTCTGGTCTATTTCGCAGTGCTGACCGTCGTCTTTATTCGCTGGCTCAATCGTGACGAGTCTGATGGCCGTCGTCCACTGGCCCATACCTGACGAGTGGTTCACATGCCTGGTTTTCGCCGTCTCTATCCGCCCGCCGTCGCATCCGGCAGCCGGGCGCTCTGGTTTGTCTTTCACGACGCCGACCTGGTGATTCGCAACGGTGCGGCCTGGCCGTTGCTCGAGGGGAGTACGGATGCGCCTGAGACCGGCCCGGTTGCTACCCCGATCTTGATTGGTGAGTTTGATGGGCTCCCGTTGCTGGCGGGCGCATGGCTGCCGGGTGCGCTGGTTCCTGATGGGTATGAGACGACCGGCCTGCGCGCGCTGTTTGCTCGCGGTGATGAGCAGATGAGTGCGCTTGCCGGGTGTGCCGCGCAGTTGTTGCGCTGGCAGCGCACCATGCGTTTTTGCCCGGCCTGTGCGTCGCCGCTTGCGCCGGTCAGCGGCTCATGGGGGCGGCGGTGCACTGCGTGTGAGTACAGTGCGTATCCGCCGATCAACCCGGCGATTATCGTGCTGATTCACGATGATGCCGGGCGCGCGCTGCTCACGACCAGGACGGGGTGGGGGAAACGCTACAGCCTCGTAGCCGGGTTCGTCGAGCCAGGCGAGACGTTTGAGCAATGCGTCGTACGCGAGGTCCGCGAAGAAGTCGGTGTTGACGTCGCCGATGTCTGCTATGTCAGCAGCCAGGCATGGCCGTTCCCGCACCAGATCATGGTCGGCTTCATGGCGCGGTACACCGGCGGCGCGATTGCCGTCGATCACAACGAACTGGCTGACGCGGCATGGTTCACTCGCAATGACCTGCCCGAGTTGCCGCCGCCGTTTACCATTTCGCGCCGGATCATTGAACTCTGGCGATCCGGTGGGCAGACGTTGAACGTTGAACGTTGAACGTTTATTGCCGATCCTGCGCCAGCATATCTTCTCGCGGCGGGCTGAAGGTATCGATTGCCAGCGACGGCTCGAGGGCCTCGACCGCGTGTGGTACGTCGCCCGGTAGCATGACCGTTTCGCCCGGCGCCACCTCGCGCGGTACGCCATCGATCACAAAGCGCAGGCGACCGGACACCAGGTACGTAATCTGTTCGTTCGAGTGGCTGTGTTCCGGTAGACGCGCTCCTGCATCAAGCTCGACCTTGATCTGCATCATGCGGTTGTCCGCCGCCATCGTGCAACGCCGGATCCCCGGCACGATCTCAAACCAGCGCAACCCATTCTGTTCGGTCATCGTCGTGCCCTCCCAACTGTGAACAGTTACCATGCAACCCCGTGCTCACAACAACGTAGTATAAACAGGGCTTACTCCGCTTCACAGTGGAGTACCAGGTAGCATTCGATCGTCCAGGATGACAGGACCCTGAGGAGCCGTGTAGCGGTATATCGAAGGATACATGCCGCCTGACAGGTGTACGCCTGAATGCAACCGGGTAGAACGCTCGCTGTCAGCATCGCGACCAGCAGGAGCAGACCATGAGTGGTTTACTGAGCATTCTCTCAGCATTCGGCCTCTCGACGGCCGCCGGGCTCAATGCGTACATTCCGCTGCTGACGGTCGGGCTGCTGGCCCGCTATACCGATCTGGTACGGCTTAACGCACCCTACGATGTCGTCGCACACCCGGTGTTCCTGCTGGTCGTGGCGGTACTGGCGCTCCTCGATCTGATTGGTGACAAGATACCTGCCGTTGACCATATGCTGCATCTGGCCGGGATGGTCATCAGCCCTGCGGCAGGCGCGATCGTCTTCCTCGCGGCAAACAGTTCAACCGGCGCCGTGGACCCGGTGCTGGCCGCCGTGTGTGGCATCCTGGCCGCTGGCGCGACGCACATCGGGCGCAGCGCCGTTCGCCCGGTAGCGACCGCCACGACTGGCGGCATTGCCAACCCGGCGATCAGCGCAATCGAGGATGTGACGTCGCTGCTGGTATCGATTCTTGCGGTACTGGTGCCGGTGCTTGCGATCGGGCTGTTACTGATGTTCGTCATACTCACCGTGCGTTTCGTGCGGCGAATTGTGCCTCGTCGTTCGCCTGGCTCGCCCTGACGCCGGCCTCTTCCCAGGGCTTGTAATCGAGCGACTGGTGGCGAAAGTAGGTGTTGTACAATTCCGCGTAATGCCCGCCGGCGGCGAGCAGCCGGGCATGGTCCCCTTCCTCAATGATGCGACCCTGCCGTAGTACAAGGATCCGGTCAGCGGTGCGTACAGTCGAGAGGCGGTGGGCGATAATGATACTGGTTCGCCCGCGCATGACAACATCCAGGCCATCCTGGATCTGCGCTTCAGTGAACGGGTCAATGCTTGCGGTCGCTTCATCGAGAATGAAGATTGACGGATCCTGCAACAACACGCGCGCCAGGGCGACGAGCTGGCGCTGGCCAAGTGAAAGACGAGCACCACGCTCGCCAACGTCGGTTTCCAGGCCATGCGGTAGATCGGCGATCCATTCGCCGCCGTCCAGTTGTTGCGCCGCCGCCAGTATTTCGTCCATGGTTGCGTCAGGCCGGCCATAACGGATGTTGTCAGCGACGGTTCCGGAGAAGAGGAACGGAACCTGCGGCACCAGGCCAATCTGCCGCCGGTACTGCGACAGGTCGAGGCTGCGGATGTCGCGGTCGTCAACCAGCAGGCGCCCTGCCTGAAACTCGTAGAAACGGGTGATCAGCTTGATCAGGCTCGATTTGCCGGCCCCGGTATGCCCGACGACCGCCAGTTTCTGCCCGGCCGGAATGATGAGTGAAAACCCCGGAAGTACCCACGTATTCGCTTCGTTCTCGCCGTCCTCAGGTCGCGTGCCATCACCATCGGCTGCATCATACCGGAACCAGACATCGCGAAACTCAATGCGCCCGCCGAAGTGTGGCACCGGTTCATTGCCGGTCTGTACCACTTTCGGCTCGGCGTCAATCAGGGCAAACACGCGCTCGCTTGCCGACAGGCCCTGCTGAAATTGGCTCCAGAACGAGGCGATGCTGGTGAGTGGGAAGAAGTAAATGGCCAGACTCTGCACGAACAGGTACCACTCACCAACAGATACGGTGCCGCTGATTGCCAGCCGCCCACCAGAATAGACGACCGTTGCAACCGCCAGCCCTGAAAGCAAGTTCAGCGCCGGGAAGATACTGCCGAACACCAGACCCTGGCGGAGGCGCACCTGAAACGCCAGCTGGTTCGTCTGCCGAAACTGCTTATAGATGGCTGCCTCCTGGCGGAAGCTCTTCGCCACCGCAATGCCGCTGACCGTCTCCTGGATCGAGGCGTTCACATTGGCCTGCGCGCGCTGCGCCTGGCGCGTCGTGACACGCGCCAGGCGGCGGAATGCCAGGGCAACAACAATGACGACCGGCCCGATAGCCAGCGTGATCAACGCAAGCTGCCAGTTGATCGTCAGCATCACCGTTGCCACAATGGCAACCAGCAGCAACTGGCTCAACAGGTCAATCGTCAGGGTAACGACGGTCGAGAAGTCCTGCGTATCAGAGGTGACGCGGCTGACAATGCGACCTGAGGCATACTGGTCATAGAATGACATATCGCGCTGCAACACGGCGCGGAAGGCGTCCTCGCGCAGCGCCAGCACCACATCGCCCACGGCGCGCGCCGAGAAGGTCTGGCGCACGAAATTGAAGAACCAGCCGAGCGCGCCCATCACTGTCACGACGGCAGCCAGGCCAAGCAGGAGTTGCAGCGCGGGGCTGCCCTGCAATGCCTCGATGCCGCGCGTGATGACGATCGGGATCACCGTTGCAACCAGTGAGCCCAGTACAACCATGGCGGCAACAAGGGCGACACGCCCACTATGTGGGCGGAAGTAGCGCCAGATACGACTGATCAGCGCCCGGTCGCTGTAGGTCCGATCATACGCTTCGGCCGCCAGGCCATCCATGATGAAACCCATGAAACACTCCCGATCCTAAGTATTGAGCAGCAACCGGCGCAATCCGCTGCGCTGGCTCGCGGTCAGTCCAATCGTTGTCAGGTATGCCTCGATGCCACCGTATCGCTCATCAAGGTATGCCAGCGTCGCCAGCATGGCGTCG
>Ga0272446_1001596_pt1 | contig 32656 bp, 23 predicted proteins | sample YNPCB0061_FD_194587 | JGI IMG/M metagenome (GOLD analysis project Ga0272446, IMG submission 194587) | Hot spring microbial mat communities from Yellowstone National Park, WY, United States - YNP-CB-006-1 | ecosystem: Environmental > Aquatic > Thermal springs > Hot (42-90C) > Sediment | place...
ACCTGGCCGGGACGAAAGGGATGCCGCAGTTTACCCAGGCGCTTCTCGCCGAGCACGCGGAGGGCCTCGTCGCCCTCTCCGGCTGCCGCGAGGGGGAGATCGCCCGGCGGTTGCGGGTGGGGGATCGAGAGGGGGCACGGGCGGCGGCCGAGCGATACGCCCGGCTTTTCGGTGGCTCCGGCAGCGGGTCGGCCGCCGGGGGTGCACGGGGCACCCGGGGGTCGAGTTTCGTCGCCCGGGGGTCGGGCGCCGTCGCCCGGGGGTCGAGTTTCGTCGCCCGGGGGTCGAGTTTCGTCGCCCGGGGGTCGAGCGCCGTCGCCCGGGCCGGCTTCATCCTCGAGCTCGAGCACCACCTCCTGCCGGACGACGACTGGCTCGTCGCCGAGACGACCCGGCTCGCCGAGGAGCTCGGTCTGCCGGTCGTGGTTACGAACGACGTCCACTACGCCAGGCCGGAGGGGCGCGAGCTCCAGGATGTCCTGACCGCGATTCGCCACGGCCGGACGCTCGACACCCTGGCCGATCTGCGGCGACCTGATGGCGAGTCGTACCTGAAGTCGGGGCCGGAGCTGGCGGCCCTCCTGGCCGGGGCCGCGCCCCCGGTCGGGGCCGGGGTAGACGAGCGTACCGCCAGGGCCTGGGCGGAGGGGCTGGCCAACGCGGGCGAGCTTGCGGCCGCCTGCTCGGTCGACCTCGGGTTCGAGCGCTATCGCTTTCCCGGCTTCGAGGTGCCGGCCGGCGAAACAGCGTTCTCGTACCTCGACCAGCTCTGCCACGAGGGCGCCCGCCGCCGCTACCACCCGATCACCCCGGCCGTCGTCCGCCAGCTCGCCCACGAGCTCGAGGTGATCGAGCGGACCGGCCTGGCCGAGTTCTTCCTCATCTGCTGGGACCTGATGCGCTTTGCCCGGGAGCGCGGGATCCCCGCCCAGGGTCGGGGCAGCGCGGCCGACTCGATCGTGGCCTACGTGCTCGGGATCACCCGGGTCGACCCGATCCGCCATCGCCTCCTCTTCGAACGGTTCATCAACGAGGGCCGGACGAGCTACCCCGATGTCGACATCGACTTCAGCTCGGCGCGCCGGGAAGAGGTGATCCAGTACGTGTATTCGCGCTACGGGGTCGAGCACACCGGGATGGTCTGCAACGTCGTCACCTATCGCGCCCGCTCGGCGGTTCGCGAGGTGGGCTATGCGCTCGGATTTCCGCGGCCGCTCGTCGACCGGGTGGCGAAGGCGCTCGAGACGTACGACCCGGCGCAGGTTCGCCGCGATCTCGAGGCCGAGGGCGGGTTCGGGCAGTTCTTCGCCCGGCCCGGGGAGACCGGGCTGTCCCTGTCGGAGCTGGTGGCGGCGGGCGGTGATGGCGGTGGTGGGGACCGCCTTCAGTTGCCGGCCCGCGTAGTCACAGAAGGCTTACCGGACGGCGATCCCGGTGTCGTCACGCCCGATCGACCGTCGGACGCCCCCCTGAACAGCAACCGCGGCCGACCCCTCGAGCTCAGCCGTGCCCAGGGCGAGCGCGCCTTCGCCCTGGACGCCGACCCGGGTGCCCTGAATCCCGTCGAACGAGGCCCGGGTCCCGCCGGAAGCGCGCCTCCTAATCCTTCTCGGAATATCGGGGCAGCCTGGGGCAGCACCCCGGCGCCCAGCACCCCGGCGCCCAGCACCCCGCCACCCAGCGTGCCGGCGGGCAGCGTGCCGCCAACCCGCACTCCGCCAACCAGCACCCCGGCGCCCAGCATGAGCACCCGCGGCCTCCCGGACTGGGAGCGCTGGCTCGAGCTGTGCGCCCGGATCGACGGCTTCCCGCGCCACCTCTCGATCCACACCGGCGGGATGCTCGTCACCGCCACGCCGCTGATCGACATCGCCCCGCTCGAGCGGGCGACGATGCCCGACCGGGTCGTCGTCCAGTACGACAAGCGCGACGTCGAGACGCTCAAGCTGATCAAGCTCGACCTGCTCGGCCTGGGGATGCTGGCCGCGATCGACGAGACGCTCGCCCTGATCGAGCACGACTGCGCCGTCTGTCTCGACCTCGACCGGCTGCCGGAGGAGATCCCGGAGGTGTTCGCGATGCTCCAGGCAGCCGACACGGTCGGGGTCTTCCAGCTCGAGAGCCGGGCCCAGATGCAGACGCTCCCGAAGTCACGGCCGGCGAGCCTCGACGATCTCGTCGTCGAGGTCGCGATCGTTCGGCCCGGCCCGATCCAGGGGAACGCCGTCCACCCCTACCTGCGTCGCCGGCAGGGCCTCGAGCCGGTCACCTACCTCCATCCGAGCCTCGAGCCGATCCTGCGCGACAGCCTGGGGGTGATCCTCTACCAGGAGCAGGTGATGCAGATCGCGATCAGCGTCGCCGGCTTCAGCCCGGCCGAGTCGGACGGATTCCGGCGGGCGATGGGGACGTGGCGCTCGACGGCCGAGATGGAGCGGCTCCACGAGCGGTTCGTCGAAGGCTGCATGACGGTCCAGGGGATGGCCCGTGACGACGCCGAGGAGCTCTTCCGCCAGGTCGCCGCGTTCGCCTCGTTCGGATTCGCGAAGTCGCACGCGGCGGCGTTCGCCCGGACGGCCTACGAATCGGCGTTCCTCAAGCTCTTCTACCCGGCCCAGTTCGTGGTTGGACTGATCAACGCCCAGCCGATGGGCTTCTACCCGGTGGAGGTCCTGGTCAACGACGCCAGGCGCCATGGGGTCGCGGTCCTCCCGGTCGACATCAACGCCTCGAGCTACCGGACGACGACCGAATGGGTGGGACGGCCGGGCTGGGCCGGCGCCAGGGGCGCGGGACGGGATGGCGCGGGCTCGGGGGAGCCGCTCCCCGACGACGCCGGCATCGATCGTCGGCCCGAGCCGGTCCGCTCGCCGTCCTGCGTCATGCCGGATTCCGAGGCCCGTGCCCGGTGGGCGGCCGAGAGCGCGATCGGCTACGGCGTGCGCCTCGGGCTCCACCTCGTGAGCGGGATCGGCGAGGAGCACGCCGCCCGGCTCGACGCCGAACGCGCCCGCGGTCCGTACCGCTCGCTGGCCGACGTCGTCGAGCGGACCGGGCTGGCCGAGGAGGTGATCGAGCGCCTGATCCGGGCGGGCGGGCTCGATTCGCTCGGGCGGCCCCGGCGCGAGCTCCTCTGGCAGCTGCGCGAGGTGGCCGGGGCGACAAAGGGTCGGCTCGACGGCCGGGCGACGGCCGGGCAACGGGCGGCGAGGCGGGCTGCCGGGCGGCCGATCGATCTTCGCCTGCCGCCGACGCCGGCGCCCGACCTCCCCCCGATCGGCGAACTCGAGCGGCTCGGCGACGCGTACGCGGTCATGGCGCTCGATCCGCACCACCAGGTCGTCGGGCTCTTCCGCCAGGCGCTCGACCGGCTCGGAGCCGTCCCGAACTCGGCGCTGGCCGGGCATCCGCCCGGACCGGTCAGGGTCGGCGGGCTGGTCGTCAGCCGTCAGCACCCGATGACGGCCCGGGGAACCGTCTTTCTTGCCCTCGAGGACGAGACCGGGATGGTGAACGTCACGCTCTGGCCGGATGCCTGGGCACGACTGCGAGGCACCGTCCGGCGGCACGCGCTCCTGCTCGTCGAGGGTGTCCTCCAGCGCGAGGGGAACGTCGTGAACGTCGTGGCCCGGGAGATCCGATCACTCCCGGAGGCCGCGTCGGGGGTCGGTGGGCCGGTCCGACCGGAGGGGGTTCGACAGCTCGGCTGGGCGGGGATGCGACGGAACGGTCGCTAGCCGGGCCGACCGGTTCGACCCCGTGTCCGCCCCGGATGGCGGTCCGAAGCCGCGGCCGGTCAGCCGCGGCCGGTCAGCCGCCGGTCAGCCGCCGGTCAGCGGCGCCGGGCGCTCTTCGCCCCGGGGTTCGGCTTTCGCTGTGCCTGGCGCGGAGGCGAGGAGAGGGCGAGGAAGCGCCGGTAGAAGCCGGCAAACGCGCCGACTCCCATCCCGAACGCCGGCCCGGCGATGACGAGGAAGCCGAGGTTCTGGAAGTCGAGCCCGGCCGTGGTGCTTGTCGTGCCTGGTGTGACCGTGATCAGGACGGCGACGGTCAGGCCGGAGATCAGGCCGGCGATCCCGCCCACGAGCCACGAGCCGCGCTGGGTGAGCATCCCGGCCAGGAAGGCCGGGATCATCGGCGGCGGGGCGAGCAGGGCGACGGCGAGGAACCGGACGATCTGGTTCTCGGCCAGGGCCGGGATCAGGAACGCCGCCCCGGTGGCCACGATCAGGACCGCCGGGAGCCAGACCGACTTCGTCCGGCGCGCAATCAGCGGCAGGGCCTCGAGGTCGCCGCGGATGTCGGCCGGGGCGGCCGCGACGCGGAGCGCGCCGAGCAGGTTCGGTCGCGCGCTCGCCCCGGTGCCCGCCCGGGCGACCGGACGCGCGCTCGCCTCGGCGCCGGGACGACCCTCCGGGCCGAGGTCGGCCCCGGCCGCCGCCAGGGCACTCGATCCGGCCGCCGCCCTGGCGGCGAGCTGGGCGCGGTAGCGGCGGCGTGCTTCTGCTCGGTCGGTCGTCTTGGCGCGGGCCACGGCATCTCCTGGTCGGCGGGGGTCCGGGTCGTCGGACCGCGGGCGGGTCGGGCAAGGTCGCGGGAGTCGGGACGGGGTGTGCACCGACGACTGCATCGTAGTCCAAACCGGACCGCTCGGTGCCGTCCGGGTCGCGCTCCCGGTCCCTTCCCGTGCTGTCTGGACCTCGGACGGGCGCGGCGTGAAGCCGCAGGTGAGTCGGCGTCAAGGCGCCGGTGAGTCGGCGCCAAGAGCCGGCTGGTAGAACGTCGTCATCGCCCGCCCGATCCCGCCGGGAGGTCGTCGATGGCTCGCATCCGGCGCGCGGCCCTGGCCGCGATCCTGCTGGCGTACCCGGCTGTTCTCGCGGCGACCGGGGGATCGTCGCCCCGGCTCACCGTTCCCTACCCGGAGTCGGCGGCGGCGGTCACCTGGCCCCCTTCGACCGGGCTCCTGGTGGCCGAGGTCGTGACCGGGGGCGCCTCGGCCTCCGACGAGTACGTCGAGATCACGAACGCGGCCGCTGCGCCGCTCGACCTGGCCGGCCTCGAGCTCGTCTATGTCACCTCGAGCGGTGCCACGCTCACCCGGAAAGCGACCTGGTCGAGCTCCCGCCCGCTCGACCCCGGTCGCCACCTGCTCGTGGCGAACAGCCTCGGGATCTACGCATCGGTCGCCGACGCCACGTACAGCGGCGGGCTGGCGGCAACCGGCGGTGCGCTCGTCCTGCGCCCGATCGGCGGCGCCCCGATCGACGCCGTCGGCTGGGGGGACGCCGCGAACGGGTTCGTCGAGGGGACGGCCGCCGCCGCTCCGCCGGCCGGATCGAGCATCGAGCGGCGCCCGGGCGGGCTGGCGGGCAACGTGCTCGACACGAACGACAACGCCGCCGACTGGTTCGTCGAGGCTGCCCCGTCGGCCCAGGGGCTCGCCGCGCCACCGGCGCCGGCGCCCTCGGAGTCGCCATCGCCGAGCCCGGGTCCGGATGCGAGCGGCTCCCCAGCCCCCTCGACCGACCCGACCGCGCCGCCCACGCCCACGCCCACGCCTACCCCCACGCCCTCGCCAACCCCCACGCCAACCCCCTCGCCGACGATGAGCCCGACCCCGTCGCCCACCTCGAGCCCGGCGCCGCTCTCGATCGCCGCCGCCCGCGCCCTGCCGGACGGCTCCACGGCGACGATCGTGGGCACGCTGACCACGGACCTCGGCGCGCTCGAGTCGGGCCACACCGCGTTCGTCCAGGACGGGAGCGCCGGGATCGCCCTCTACGCGTCTGCAGGCACCCCGATCCCCTGGCCGGCCGGCTCGACGATCCGCGCGACCGGCACACTGGCCGACCGCTACAGCCTGCGCACTCTCCGGATCGACGCCGCCTCGATCACGCTCGAAGGGTCGGCTGGCCCGCTGCCGGCCCCGCTGGCGAGGTCGACCGGCCTCCTCGGGGAAGCGGAGGAGGGGTGGCGGGTGACCGTCTCGGGCACCGTGATCGGAGCACCCACGAGCATGACCGACGGGCTCGGCCTGATGGTCGACGACGGCAGCGGACAGGTCCGGGTGATCGTCGGAGCGGCGGCGCTCGGCGCTGCGACGATCAGCAGCGGGATGCTCGTCGAGGTCGCCGGCCCGCTCGGCCAGCGCGACAGCACCGGTTCCGGGACGACCGGCTACCGGATCCATGCCACGCTTCCTGGCGAGCTCGCCGTGCTCGCGGCGACCCCCTCCCCGAGCCCGACGCCCGACCCGGGCGCGAGCGCCACTCCCGACCCCGGTCCGTCATCCTCCCCGGATCCGTCGCCCAGCCCCTCGCCCAGCCCCTCGCCCAGTCCGACCCCGGCTCCCACGCCCGAACCGACGCCGGCCCCGACCAGCCCGCCCGCGCTCACCCTCCTCCCGATCGCCGAGGCCCGGGCCTACCCGATCGGCAGCCGGCTCCGGGTCGGCGGGATCGTGACCGCGGAGGCCGGGCGGCTCGGTACGCCCTCCCTGGCCGCGATCCAGGACTCGAGCGCCGGGATCGCGATCCGCCTGCCGGCCGATGCGCCGGCCGTGTCGCGGGGCACGTACGTCGAGGTCACCGGCTCGCTCGCCGAGCCGTTCGGCCAGCTCGAGCTGCGGGTCGAATCCGGTCAGCTCGTTGCCGGCGAGGCGGGCGTGCTGCCGGCACCGGCCGCGGTCGACGGGGCAACCCTCGGCGAGGCTGTCGAGGGGCGGCTCGTCAGCGCCGAGGGCGTCCTCGGGGCGGCGCCGTCGAAGGCGTCGAGCGGCGACCTCACCCTGGGCCTCGTCGATGCCGCCGGCCGGTCGATCCGGGTCATGGCCGACTCGTCGAGCGGTCTCCTCGCGACCGACTTCACGACCGGCGCACGCTACCGTGTCGTCGGGGTTGCCGGCCAGCGCGCGTCACGCCGCGGCCGGCTCGACGGCTACCGGATCTGGCTCCGGGACCGGGACGACGTCGTCCGGCTTGACGACCCGTCGACTCCCGCCGCGAGCCCGGGCAGTGACCCGGCCGCGACCGCGAGCCCGGCGACTGCGGGTCCCGGCTCCGACTCCGGGATCGTGCCGATCGCTCGCGCCGTGGCCGGGCGCGGCGGCACGGTCCGCGTCCTGGGTGTCGTCACGGCCGGCCCGAACCTGCTCGACGCGAGCGGTCGGCGGGTCGTCATCGAGGATGCGAGCGGCGCGATCGAGGTGCTCCTGCCGGCCGACGGCCCCCGGGTCGAGGTCGGGGATCAGGTGGAGGTTGGCGGCACGGTCGCGACGGCCTACGGCGCCCCCCGCCTGCGCGCCACGGCCGTCGCGCCGCGGGCCGGCGCTGCCAGCCCTCCCGCCCACGACCTCGGCTCCGCGCCCGGGATCGCCCAGGAGTGGCGGCTCGTCCGCCTGCGGGGTACCGTCGTCACCGTCCGCCGGCTCGGCAGCCGGTGGCTGGCCGAGCTCGAGGTCGCCCGGGAGCGAGTGCCGGTCATCGGTCTGCCCGGCTCGGCGATCCCCTCGACCGCGCTCGAGGCGGGCCGGACGGCGACGATCGTGGGGATCGTGCGACGCCCCTATCCGAGCGCGACCGACCGGCGCTTCGGCGTCCTGCCCCGGTCGGTCGCCGATGTCAGCCTCGGGCGAGCCTCGGCCGGCGCGTCCGGCCCACTCGGCCGCGGCCGCTCGAGCGCAAGCCTCGGACCCGGGTCATCGTCGGGCGGCCGAGGCCCCGCCCGGCCCGGGACCGAGGTCGTGGCCGGCAGCGCAGGCGTGGCCGGCAGCGCAGGCGTGGCCGGCAGCGCAGGCGTGGCCGGCCCGGGCGGCGCGCAGGGAGCGCTCGACCCGTCCGTCCTCGATGTCGATCTCGGCGCCCTTGGTGATCACCGCGGGGAGCTCGTCCGGGTCGGAGGCCTGGTGGTCTCGATCGAGGCCGGCGGGGTGTTCCTCGACGACGGCACCGCCCGCGGCCGGATCGTCCTTTCCGGGGACGCAGCGACCTACCTGCCCCTGCTCGGCCCGGGCGACGCACTGAACGCCGTCGGGCGGGTCGTCGTCAGCGACGGCGAGCCGGAGCTGGCGGTCGCCGACCCGGCCGGGCTGGTCCGCGTCGGCGATCTCGGCGAACCGGTGGCCCTGACGTCGAACGACGGAACGGGCGGGCCGGCCTCCGGGGGCGCGGAAGGCGACCTCCTCGGGACCACCGGCGCGCCCCCGGCCGATGCGTCCGCGACGAGCGCGTCCGAGGCGGGCCCGCCGGCCGGGGCAGCCGGGCTCCGGACCTCGGGGCTCGACCTCGCGTCCGACGCCCGCTCGACGGGCACGCTCGTCGCTCTTCTCGGCGTCGTCTCGGCGGCCGCGCTGGCCCTCGGGGGCGTCCGTCGAGCGCGCATCCGCCGCCGACTCGGTCTCCGCCTCGCACGCCGGCTGGCCACGTTCGTGGCCGCCGAACGGGACCCCGTACCGTGAGCCGGACCCCGGACGACGGCATCCCCGCGCGACAGCGTGCACCGGCCGTGCGCCGGCCGTGCTTGACGCTCCGGAGAAGCGCGGACTATCCTCGCCCGAGTTTCGCGCCAGCGAAGCCATGCAGGAGCGAGGGACGAGGTCTTGCCGAACGCGGATCCCCGCGTCGCACTCCCCGCCGGAGAACGGCAGTACCACATCGGGCTCGGACCGGGAGAACTGGCCGAGTACATCCTCCTCCCCGGTGATCCCGATCGGACGGCCCGGATCGCCACTCGGCTCGAGACGATCGAGCTCGAGCGGCGCAACCGGGAGTTCGCCACGGTCACCGGCACGTATCGCGGCCAGCGCGTGTCGATCGTCTCGACGGGGATCGGCACCGACAACGTCGAGATCGTCGTGGCCGAGATCCTGGCGATCACGAAACGACCGACCTTCATCCGGGTCGGTTCCTGCGGCGCTCTCCAGCCGGAGATCCGCCTCGGGGACCTGGTCGTCACGAGCGGCGCGGTCCGTCTCGAAGCGACCACGAGCTTCTTCGTCCACGACGCGTACCCGGCCGTTGCTCACTACGAGGCGGTCGTGGCGCTCGTCGAGGCCGCGGAGCGGCTCGGGCATCGGGCCCATGTCGGGGTGACGGCGACGGCTCCGGGATTCTTCGGCGCGCAGGGGCGTGCCATCCCGCAGCTGCCGATCCGCTACCCTGACCTGGCGAAGGAGATGGCGCGCCAGCGCGTCCTCAACTTCGAGATGGAGGCATCGGCGCTCCTCGTTCTCGCCGGCCTGGCCGGGTGTCGAGCAGGCGTCGTGTGCGCGGTCTACGCGCAGCGCGTCAGCGGTGACTTCGTCGAGGGCGAGCGCAAGGAACGGGCCGAGGCGGACTGCGTGGAGACGGGGCTCGAAAGCCTCCTGATCCTCGCCCAGATGGACCGCCAGAAGGAGCGTGCGAGCACGGATCGCTGGCGACCGTCGCTCTGGAACGGATCGTGAACCGGCGGATACGGGGCGAACGCCGCGTGACGCCCGCGGACAGAAGAGGAGGGCTCTGACCCGATGGCCGAGGCTTACTGCGTCAAGGACAAGATGAAGGTCGAAGTCCAGAACCCCCAGCACATCACGATGAAGAACGGCAAGCCGGCGCTCCAGGGCACCTGCCCGAAGTGCGGCGGCAAGGTCTTCAAGATCGGCGGCTGAGTCCGGCGATCGAGGCCGGCAGTACCGCCGGCCGTACCCGTGACGGATCGTGGCCCCTGCCGGTCTCCGGCAGGGGCCATGCCGTATCCCCCGCGCCGCTGGTCGGGTGCCGCTGCGCCCCCGATCGGGCAGCGTCCGGTCGCCCCGGTCGGGATCGGCAGGCCCGTTTGCTAGAATGAGCCCGGTTTCACGATCCGCAGCCGAGGGTTCACGCTGTCCGCACGACCGGTTCTCGCGCTCGACCTGGGCGGCACCCAGATCCGGGCGGCAGTCGTCCTGCCGGACGGGAGCCGCGTCGTTCGCGTTTCGAGCCGGACGCCGGTCGCCGAGGGCCCCGGCGCGATCGTCCAGGCCTGCCTTGATGCCCTCGTCGCCGCCCGCCGCGGAGCCCCGGACGCGATCCGCGACCAGATCGTCGGGATCGGCATCTCGTCGCCCGGGCCGCTCGACCCATGGCGCGGTGTCGTCGTCGAGCCACCGAACCTCGGCCCGGCCTTTCACGACATCCCCCTGGCCGACGAGGCCGAGCGCGCCCTCGGGCTGCCCGCCTGGCTCGATCGCGACACGAACGTCGCCGCCCTCGCCGAGGCCGCCTTCGGGGCCGCCCGCGACTGCCCCGACTTCCTGTACCTGACCGTCTCGACCGGGGTCGGTGGAGCGATCGTGAGCGATCGTCGCCTGTTCCACGGCCCGGACGGGATGGCCGGGGAGCTCGGCCACCTCCCGCTCGAGCTCGATGGCCCACGCTGCGGCTGCGGCGGCAGCGGCCATCTCGAGGCGATCGCCTCGGGTCGGGCCCTGGCCCGGGACGCGCGCGCCGCGGTCGAGGCCGGCCTGAGCCCGTTCCTGGCCGACCGGGCGGCGAGCCGCGGAGCCGACGACCTCGAGGCGCGCGACGTGGCCGAGGGCGACGAGGCCGGCGACCCGTTCTGCCGGACCCTGATGGGTCGTCTCCGCCGGGCCTTCGCCGTCGCCTGCGCCGGCCTGGTCAACGTCTTCAACCCGAGCCGGATCGTCGTCGGCGGATCGATCGCCGAGGGCCAAGGTGAGCGGCTCCTCGGCCCGGCTCGCGAGGAGATCGCCCGCTCGGCCTTCCCCACCCCGGCCCGCCGCGTTCGCCTGCTCGCCGCGGCCCTCGGCCCGGACGTCTCGCTCGTCGGCGCCCAGCCACTCGTCACCGCCCGCCTCGGCGATCTCGCCTGGCGGGGCGGTCGTCCAGAGCCAGCCATTCGCCCGGGCGTCTGACGCCCGGGCGCCACCAGCCCAGGAGGTACCCTCATGGCAGTTCGCGTCGGAATCAACGGCTTCGGCCGGATCGGCCGCCAGTCGCTCAAGGCGATCCTCGAGCGTGCCCCGGACCTCGAGGTCGTGGCCGTCAACGACCTCGTCGACGTGCCGATGAACGCGCTCCTGTTCAAGCACGACTCGACCTACGGCGCCTACCACGGGACGGTCAGCCACACCGACGACGCGATCGTCGTCGATGGTCGAGAGATCCGCGTCCTGAGCGAGACCGACCCGGCGGCGCTGCCCTGGAAGGCGCTCGGGGTCGACATCGTGATCGAGTCGACCGGCCGCTTCACCGACGCCGACAAGGCGCGCGCCCATCTGGACGCGGGCGCCCGGAAGGTGATCATCAGCGCCCCGGCGAAGAAGGAGGACGTGACGATCGTCCTCGGCGTGAACGAGGCCGCCTACGACCCGGCCCGGCACCACGTGATCAGCAACGCGAGCTGCACGACGAACTGCCTCGCCCCGGCGGCCAAGGTCGTCCACGACGGCTGGACGATCCGGCGCGGCCTGATGAACACGATCCACTCGTACACGAACGACCAGCGCATCCTCGACGTCGCCCACAAGGACCCCCGGCGGGCCCGGGCCGCCGGCCAGAACATCATCCCGACCACGACCGGCGCGGCGAAGGCGCTCGCGCTCGTCATCCCCGAGCTCAAGGGCCGGTTCGACGGGTTCAGCCTGCGCGTCCCGACCCCGACCGTGAGCGTCGTCGACTTCACCGCCGAGCTCGAGCGCGAGGCGACGGTCGAGGAGCTGAACGCGGCCTTCCGCGCCGCCGCGGAGGGCCCGATGCGAGGCATCCTCGGCGTCTCGGACGAGCCGCTCGTCTCGTCCGACTTCCGCGGCGACTCGCGCTCGTCGATCGTCGACTCGGCCTCCACGATGGTCCTGGGCGGAACCTTCGTGAAGGTGATCGCCTGGTACGACAACGAATGGGGCTACAGCTGCCGCGTCGCGGACCTCGTGCGGTACGTCGCCGAGCGGCTGTAGGAACGATCATGGACAAGCTCACGATCCGCGACCTGGACGCCTCGGGCAAGCGCGTCCTCGTTCGCGTCGACTTCAACGTCCCGCTCGAGGACGGCAAGATCACCGATGACTCCCGGATCCGAGCCGCGCTGCCCACGATCAAGGCCCTCCTGGCCCAGAACGCGCGGGTGATCCTGGCCAGCCATCTCGGCCGGCCCGACGGCAAGGTCCAGGACGGCCTTCGCCTCCGGCCGGTCGCCGAGCGCCTGAGCCAGCTGCTCCGGATGCCCGTCCCGGTCACCGGCGATGCGCTCGGGGCCGGCACCCAGGATGCCGTCCGGCGGCTCCGGCCGGGCGAAGTGCTCCTGCTCGAGAACCTCCGCTTCCACGCCGAGGAGGAGAAGAATGACCCGGAGTTCGCCAGGGCGCTGGCGAGCTATGCCGACGTCTACGTGAACGACGCGTTCGGCACCGCCCACCGCGCCCATGCCTCGACGGTCGGGGTGGCGAAGCTCCTGCCGGCCTACGCGGGGCTCCTGATGGAGCGCGAGATCGCCCAGCTCTCGAACCTGCTCGAGAACCCCGCCCGACCGTTCGCCGCGGTCATCGGCGGGGCGAAGGTGTCGGGCAAGATCAAGGTCCTCGAGCACCTGATGCACAAGGTCGACGTCTTCGTCATCGGAGGCGGGATGGCGAACACGTTCCTCCTCGCCCAGGGCCACAGCGTGGGCAAGAGCCTGGCCGAGCCGGACCGGGTCGAGGACGCGCGGCGGATCCTCGCCGCGGCCGAGGCGGCCGGCGTCCGGGTCGTTCTGCCGGTCGACGTCGTCGTGGCCAAGGAGGTCACCCGGGGGAGCGAGTACCGGACGATCCCGGTCGGCAAGATTCCGGCCTCGTGGCACATCGTCGACGTCGGCCCGCAGACGCTCGCGCTCATGGAAGAGGCCCTCGAGCCGGCCCGGACGATCTTCTGGAACGGACCGCTCGGGGTCTTCGAGATCCCCGTCTTCGGTGCCGGGACGCGCCAGATCGCCCGGTTCCTGGCGGCCAGGGCGGAGGCCGGCGCGACCGTCGTCGTCGGCGGCGGTGACTCGGTCGCCGCGGTCGAGCAGCAGGGGCTGGCCTCGAAGATGACCCACATCTCGACCGGGGGCGGCGCCTCGCTCGAGTTCCTCGAAGGCCGCGAGCTGCCCGGGATCGCCGTCCTGCTCGACCGGCCGAAGACGACCAGCGCGACCAGCGCGACCGGCCCGACCGGTTCACCGACCAGCGTCCCGGAGGCATCCGCATGAACACGACGATCGACTACCTTGCCGCCCGGGAGATCCTCGACTCGCGGGGCAACCCGACGATCGAGGTCGACGTCGTGCTCGCCGATGGCTCGGCCGGCACGGCGGCGGTGCCCTCGGGCGCCTCGACCGGGGCCAACGAGGCGGTCGAGCTGCGCGACGGCGACCCGGCGCGCTACGGCGGCAAGGGCGTCCTGACCGCGGTCGAGAACGTGACCGGCGAGATCGCCGAGCGCCTGATCGGGATGGACGCCGCCGACCAGGCCGCGATCGACGCGGCGCTGATCGATCTCGACGGGAGCGCGAACAAGGCCCGCCTCGGTGCGAACGCGATCCTCGGCGCCTCGCTCGCCTGCGCCCACGCCGCGGCCGCGGCGCACGAGATGCCGCTCTATCGCTACCTTGGCGGGGTGGGGGCCCGGACCTTGCCCGTCCCGTTCTTCAACATCCTGAACGGCGGCAAGCACGCCCTCAACTCGACCGACTTCCAGGAGTTCATGGTCGCCCCGGTCGGAGTGCCCACGTTTGCCGAGGCGCTGCGGGCGGGGGCGGAGGTCTTCCATGCCCTCCGCGCGATCCTCCATGACGAGGGGTTCTCGGTCGGACAGGGTGACGAGGGCGGCTTTGCCCCCTCGCTGCCCTCGAACGAGGCCGCCGTCGAGGTGATCCTGCGGGCGATCGAGCGGGCCGGTTACCGCCCCGGCGAGCAGGTCGCGATCGCCCTCGACCCGGCCGTCAGCTCGATCCTGGTCGAGGGGACCGGGACCGACGGGGTGACCGGCCAGTACCGGCTCGAGCGCGAAGGCCGGACCCTCGATTCGGGCGAGCTGATCGACCTCTGGGAGCGCTGGCTCGAACGCTATCCGATCATCTCGCTCGAGGACGGCCTGGGCGAGGACGACTGGGCCGGCTGGCGCGAGCTGACCGCCCGGCTCGGTTCGCGCGTCCAGCTCGTCGGGGACGACATCCTGGTCACGAATCCGCGGATCATCGAGCGCGCGATCGCCGAGCGGGCGATGAACTCGGCGCTGATCAAGCTCAACCAGATCGGGACCCTGAGCGAGACGATCGATGCGGTCGAGCTCGCCCGGCGGGCCGGCTGGACGACGATGGTCAGCCACCGCTCGGGCGAGACCGAGGACACGACGATCGCCGACTTCGCGGTGGCCCTCGGCATCGGCCAGATCAAGACCGGCGCCCCGTCGCGCTCGGAGCGGGTGGCGAAGTACAACCGGCTCCTCCGGATCGAGGAGGAGCTCGGCCCGGCGGCGCGCTATCCGGGGCGGGCCGCCCTCGCCGGCGGGTCCGTCGGGCGGTGAGCCGGTTCGTCGACCGGGGGGCGATCGTGGCCGCCTGGGTGGGGGTCGGGATGGCGGTCACGATCGGGATCAGCTTCCTGCTCGTCATCCCGATCGAGCCGGTCTACTGGCTGCTCAGCCTGCCGGCCGGGCTCCTGATCGGCTACTACGCGAACGCCCGCTCCGGGCGGCTGTCCGGCCCGTGGCGCCGGATCGTGGCCAACGGGGTCGTCGCCGGGTTCGTCACCGCGGCCACGATGGCGATCCTCCTGCTCGGGGTCAAGGGACTCTTCTTCTACGCTGACAACGGCTACCGCGACGCGAGTCTCGGCGCGCCGCTCGAGTGCCCGGCCGGCCCCGGCTGCGTCTACGCCCGCTACCTTGCCGACGGCCGGGGTCCGGCCCTCGAGGCGGCGGGCGTGCGCGACGTCGCCTCGTTCACGAGCTTCTACTGGGCCCAGCAGGGCTCGAGCGCCGGGACGGTCTTCGGCCTGACGCTGATCGGCGGCCTGGGCGGGGCGCTGGCCTACGGGCTGGCGCGGCCGAAGCCCCGGCCCGCCGGGGAGCTGCCCGGCCGACCCTGACCTTCGTCGGCGCGGTTCAGGCCTTGTCGGCGGCCTTCGGCTTCGCCGTCCGCGAGGTCGGCTTCGCCGCGGCGGCCTTCGTACCGCCCGCCTTCGCTGCTGCCGGCTTCGTCGCGACGGCCTTCGCCGCGCCGGCCTTCGCCGCGCCGGCCTTCGTCGCGCCGGCCTTCGTCGCGCCGGCCTTCGTCGCGCCGGCGCCCGCCGTGCCCGCCGCCCGGCGGGTGGCCGCCTTCGCCGTCGCCGGGGCCGTGGTCGCCGCTGCCGGCGCGCTCGTCGCCCCGGCCGTCTCGGTGCGGGCCGTCTTCGACAGCGCCGCCCGGGCCTTGCCGGCTGCGGTCTGGGCACCCTTCGCCTTGATCGCCTTCGAGGCTGCGACGCGCGCCTTGGCGGCCTTCACCGCAGCGGCCTTGCCGGTCGTCTTCGTCACCCGGGCCGTCGCCTGGACCGCCTCGCCGACGAGCGCGGCGTTCACCTTGCGTGCCAGCCGTGACTTCCGGCGGGCGGCGGCGTTGGGGTGGATCGCGCCGGCCTTGGCGGCACGGTCGAGCGCGCTCAGCGCCCGCGCGAGCGCGTCCTGCGGGTCACCTTCGAGCTGCCCGGTCGCGACCTTGACGGCCTTGGCGACGAACGTCTTGGCCGCGCTCCGGCGCGGCTTGTTGATCTCCGCCCGGCGCTCGGCCGTGCGGACTCGCTTCATGGCCGACGGCGTCCGGGCGCCGGTCCAGCCTCTGGGCTTGGTAGCCAACGTTGACGAACCTCAGGTGCGGATACGATGGTGGCGGCAGGCGCGTGGCGGGCGACGCGGAGCCTCGCCTCGACACGGACGCTTGATGGTACCAGAACCCGGGCCGGGCTCGCAGGCGCGGACCTTCCCGCAGGCCGACCCGGCACCCCTGCCCGGCACGCCGGCGCGCGATACGGCACAGTAGTGACGTGATTGCCATCCTCGGCGGCCTCGGGGCCGCCTTCCTCTGGTCGGCCGCGACCCTTGCCTCCGCCCGCGCCAGCCGGCTGATCGGCGCCTCCTCGACCGTCGCCTGGGCGATGCTGATCGGGCTGTTCATCGCCCTGCCCGGCGCGCTCCTGGCGGGTCCGCTGCCGCCGATCACGGACCAGGTCCTGCTCTGGCTCGCCCTCTCCGGCTTCGGCAACGTGACCGGCCTGCTCCTCGTCTATCGCGGCCTGAAGATCGGCAAGATCGGCGTCGTCTCGGCCCTCGCCTCGACCGAGGGGGCGGTCGCGGCCGCGATCGCGATCCTCGGCGGCGAGCAGCTCACCCTGGGCGTCGGGGCGATGCTCGTCGTGATCGCCTTCGGGGTGGCCACGGTCGCCCTCGCCGCGCCGCACGCGCCGGAGGAGCAGCCGTCGCGCCGTGCGGTCGACCCGGCCGCCGCCCGCCGGGCCGCCCTCTTCGGCGCCGCCTCGGCGATCGCCTTCGGGCTCGGCCTCTACGGCAGCGGCCAGGTCGGGATGGCTCTCCCGATCGCGATCGCGGTCCTTCCGCCGCGCGTCGTCGGCACGGTCGCCGTCTTCCTCCCGATGGCCCTGAGCGGCCACCTCCGGCTGCGTCGCGAGGCGCTCCCGTTCGTCGCCCTGATCGGCCTCGTCGAGGTCGTCGGGACCGCCTCGTTCGCCCTCGGCGCCCGCCAGAGCATCGCCATCGCCGCCGTCCTGGCCAGCCAGTTCGCCGCCATCTCGGCGATCGCCGCCTTCCTCCTCTACCGCGAGCGCCTCTCGGTCCGCCAGCGGAGCGGGGTCGTGGCGATCGCGCTCGGTGTCGCGGCCCTGACCGCACTGCGCGGATGAGCCCCCGGGAGACGGCGATCCCGCAGGCGCGGCTGCGGAACTTCTCGATCATCGCCCACATCGACCACGGCAAGTCGACCCTCGCCGACCGCCTGCTCGAGCTGACCCATACGATCGAGGCCCGCCAGATGACGAGCCAGGTCCTCGACTCGATGGATCTCGAGCGCGAGAAGGGGATCACGATCAAGGCCCGGGCGGTCCGGCTCGAGTACACCGCCCGCGACGGCCTGACCTACGGGCTGAACCTGATCGACACGCCCGGCCACGTGGACTTCAGCTACGAGGTCAGCCGTTCGCTCCAGGCCTGCGAAGGCGCGATCCTGGTCGTCGATGCCGCCCAGGGGATCGAGGCCCAGACCCTGGCCAACGTTCATCTCGCCCTGCGCGAGGGGCTGACGATCATCCCGGTGATCAACAAGATCGACCTCCCCTCGGCCCAGCCCGAGCTGGTCATGGAGGAGCTCGAGAACGTCCTGGCGATCCCGCGCGAGGAGGTGATCCTCGCCTCGGCCAAGGAGGGGACCGGCGTGCCCGAGATCCTCGAGGCGATCGTCACCCGCATCCCGCCCCCGAAGGGCGATCCCGACGCCCCCCTCCAGGGCCTGATCTTCGACTCGCACTACGACCCGTACAAGGGCGTCGTGGTCTACGTCCGGCTCGCCCAGGGCCGGCTGCACGCGCACGACACGATCCGCCTGATGGCCTCGGGGGTCGAGTCCGAGCTGCTCGAGCTCGGTGTCTTCCGGCCCCAGCTCGTGCCGGTCAGGGAGCTCGTGGCCGGCGAGGTGGGCTACGTGGCGACCGGCCTGAAGAGTGTCCGCGACGCGCAGGTGGGCGACACGCTGACGAACGCGAAGGCCCCGGCCGCCTCGCCGTTGCCCGGCTACCAGCCGGCCAAGAGCCTCGTCTTTGCCGGGATCTACCCGCTCAGCGGCGAGGACTACCCGCTCCTGCGCGACGCGCTCGAGAAGCTCCACCTGAACGACGCGAGCTTCACCTACGAACCCGAGAGCTCGATCGCGCTCGGCTTCGGGTTCCGCTGCGGGTTCCTCGGCCTGCTCCACATGGAGATCGTCCAGGAGCGCCTCGAGCGCGAGTTCGGGCTCGAGCTGATCCTGTCGGCCCCGTCGGTCTCGTACCACGTCGTGCTTACCCACGGCCGCGGCATCGTCGAGGTCGACAACCCCGCCCGCTTCCCGCCGGTGAACGAGATCGAGGAGATCCGCGAGCCGTGGGTCCGGGTCAGCGTCGTCACCCCGAGCCAGTACATCGGGGCGCTCATGGAGCTCTCGACCAACCGGCGCGGGACGTTCCTCGACATGGAGTACCTCGATCCCCAGCGGGTCCTGCTCCGGTTCGAGATGCCGCTCGCCGAGCTGATCGTCGACTACTACGACCAGCTCAAGAGCCGCTCGCAGGGCTACGCCTCGATGGACTACGAGGAGGCCGGCTACCGCCCGGCGAACCTGGTCAAGCTCGACATCCTCGTCGCCGGCGAGCCGGTCGACGCCCTCTCGCTGATCGTCCACCGCGACCGGGCGGCGGCGACCGGGCGCGCCCTCGTCGCCCGCCTCAAGGAGCTGATCCCGCGCCAGCTGTTCGAGGTGCCGGTCCAGGCCGCGATCGGCTCGAACGTCGTCGCCCGCGAAACCGTGCGCGCGATGCGCAAGAACGTGCTCGCCAAGTGCTACGGTGGCGACATCACGCGCAAGCGCAAGCTGCTCGAGAAGCAGAAGGAAGGCAAGCAGCGGATGAAGCGGGTCGGATCGGTGGAGATCCCCCAGGAGGCCTTCCTGGCGATGCTCTCGATGGAGGAGTGACCCGGGGCCATGGAGGAGACGCTGCGCAGCCTCGTCGCGGCCGCGTTCGCGCTCCTGCTGGTCATGCTCCGCCTCGACGCGGCGCGCTTCGGTGTCGCCGAGTATGCCGGGACGGTGACCGGTGAGCGCTGGACGATCCTCGGCTGGCGGCTGGCCTGGTTCATCCTCGGCCTGACCCTGATCGGGGTCGCGGCGGTCATCTACCCGGGACCGGGCTGGCAGCTCGGCCTGCGGTTCGGGGACCGGGGCGCCGCGCTCCTGGCCGGGGTCGCCTACGCCCTCGTCGGGCTCGGCCAGGCGATCGCCGTCGCCCGCCTCCGCCTCGGGCGGCTGCCGGTGGTCCGGCCGGCATCCGTGCCCGGACCGGCCCTGAACGCGCTCGCGACCGCCCTCGTCGACGAGGCGGCGTTCCGCGGCGTCATCCTCGGCCTCCTCCTCGCGACCGGGCTCGACGCCGGCGTGGCGATCGTCATCCAGGCGCTCGTCTACGCCCTCGCGACCCGGACCGGGGCCCCGGGTCGGGACCTGTACCTGCTCGTCTGCGCCCTCGGGTTCGGGCTCGCCGGCGGCTGGCTGACGGTCGAGACGGGCGGGATCGGGGCGGCCCTGGTCGGCCACGCCGTGACCCGGCTGGCGCTGGCGGTCGTGCTCGAACCGGCCGCCGACGTCGCCGACGAGGCCGACGAGGCCGACGAGGCCGACGAGGCCGCCGGATGAGCGCGTCGCCCGGGGCCCGGCCGCCGGTCGCGCTCTACGTCCACGTCCCGTTCTGCCTGTCGGTCTGTCCGTACTGCGATTTCGTCGTCGTCGCCGGCTCGGCGGCCCGGGGACCAGCGAACCGGGTCGCGGCCTTCGTCGAGGCCCTGGTCGTGGAGCTCGGGCTGCGCGCCGACGCGCTCGATGCCCGGTTCGGGCCGCCGGGCCCGGGGCGGCCGCCCCTCGACAGTGTCTACTTCGGCGGGGGGACGCCCTCGCTCCTGGCGGCCGGGACGATCGCGGGCCTGCTCGGCCTCGTCGGCGAGCGCTTCGGGCTCGCTCCCGGGGCCGAGGTGACGCTCGAGGCGAACCCCGGGCCGGACGAGCGCGGCGACCCCCGGGCGCTCCGCGAGGCCGGGGTGACCCGGCTCTCGTTCGGTGCCCAGAGCCTGCGCCCGGCCGAGCTCCGGGCGCTCGGGCGGCGCCATCGGCCGGTCGACGTCGCCGAGGCGGTCGCCGCGGCCCGAGCGGCCGGGATCGGCTCGATCAGCCTCGACCTGCTCTACGACCTGCCCGGCCAGTCGCTGGCCGACTGGATCGAGACGCTCGAGGCGGCCCTGGCGCTCCGGCCCGACCACCTCTCGCTCTATGCGCTCACGCTCGACGACCCCGACGCCGAGGGCCTGACCGGACCGGCCGGCGACCACCTCCCGGTGACGAGCGGGGCGCGCGCCTGGCGCGAACGCGCCCGGCCCGGGCAGGACGAGGACCGGGCGGCGGCCCAGTACCACTACGCCGCCAGCCTCCTGGCCGAGGACGGCTGGCACGGCTACGAGATCTCGAACTGGGCCCGCCCCGGCCACGAGTCGCGCCACAACCTCGCCTACTGGGAACGCCGGCCGTACGAGGCGGTCGGGCCGGGCGCCCACGCCTTCGACGGGGTCGTCCGGCGCTGGAACGCGGCCCGGCTCGAGGGCTATTTCGGGGCGTTGCTGCCCGTCGGCGGCGGCAGGCCGGCCCTGCCGCCCGGCGGCCAGGAGCGGCTCGATCCGGCGACGGCCGCGGCCGAGGAGCTGATTCTCGGGCTGCGGACCGACCGGGGCGTCGGGCGTGAGGCGCTCCTCGGCGCGCCGTCGGGCTCCGCCACCCTCGACTGGGCGCTCGCCGGCGGGCTGGTCGAGCCGGTGACGCCGGGTGACGAGGAGGCGCTCGCGGCCCGGATCCGCCTGACGACCGTCGGCCGGCTGCTCTCCAACGAGCTCTTCAGCCGCCTCCTGTAGGCCGCCGCGGGCACGGGCCGGAGGCCGCGGGCGGAGGTCTGAGGCCTGCCGCGGGCACGGGCCGGAGGCCGGTCACCGGAGCCCGGGGAGCCGTTGACACTCGCGACGGCCGGCTGCTACGATGCCCACAGCATCGTTAGCACTCGAATGGTGAGAGTGCTAACGGAAGGAGAACGGCTGATGGCGCGACGGATCCGGCGCACGACCGGCCCCCTGGATGCGCGAGCACAGGCGATCCTGCGGGCCGTCATCGAGGAATACGTCTCGACCGCGACACCGGTCGGCTCGCGGGCGCTCGTCGAGCGCTACGGGCTGACGGTGTCGAGCGCGACCGTGCGCAACATCTTCGCCGAGCTCGAGGCGGCCGGCTTCCTTGCCCAGCCCCACACCTCGGCCGGGCGCGTGCCGACCGATGCCGGCTACCGCTACTACGTCGAGTCGATCATGGAGGCGACCCCGCTGCCGCCGGTCGAGCAGCTGATGATCCGCCACCAGTTCGGCCAGGTCGAGTACGCCAGCGAGCACTGGTTCCGCCTGGCGGCCACGACCCTCGCCTCGGTGACCCGCGAGGCCGGGCTGGCGACGCCGGCCAAGCCGCGGGCGGCCCGCGTCCGCCGGATCGATCTCGTGGCGATCCAGGATCGCCTGCTGAGCCTGATCCTCGTCCTGCGCGAGGGGACACTCAAGCAGTCGCTGCTGGGCCTGCCCGAGGCGGTCGACGACGACCTCCTCGGCCTCGTCGCCCAGCGGCTGAACGCGCACCTCGAGGGCGCGACGGCGGCCGAGATCGAGGTGCGCCTCGAGCGCTTTGCCGGCTCCGAGCCGGACGCGGTGCTCGCCCGTCGGGTCGCCGAGCGGATCGCGGCGACGATGCGCGAGTTCGACGCCGCGAAGATCGAGGAGCTCTTCAGCGACGGACTGCTGAACGTCATGGAGGCGCCCGAGTTTGCCGAGAGCGAGAAGCTCCGGCGGGTGTTCTCGGCCCTCGAGAACCGCGTCTACCTGGGCGACCTGCTCAACCGGGTCGCCCGCGCCGGCCGGATCCAGGTCTTCATCGGGCGCGAGAACACCCCGCCCGAGATGCGCGAATGCTCCCTCGTCCTGGCCCCTTACGGGCGGCCCGGGCGCGCGGTCGGGATCGTCGGCGTCCTCGGCCCGACCCGGATGTCCTACCCGCACGCGATCGGCACCGTCCGGTTCGTGTCGGGGCTGATGAACGAGCTCGTCGACCACCTCTATGCCTGACCGGGGCGAACCCGGACCATCCCCGCGGCCGCGGCCGCACCAGCGAGCCATGAGCGAGACCGACCAGATGACCCATCGCCAGAGCCACCACACCCGGGCCGAAGAGCGGGCCGAGGAGATCGACGTCCGGCCGACGACCCTGCTGGCCGAGATCGAGCGCCTGAAGGGCGAGCTGGAGGCCGCCCGCCGGCAGGCCGACGAGTACCTCGCCGGGCTCCAGCGCGAGCGCGCCGAGTTCCAGAACTTCAGGCGACGGGTGGCCGAGGAGCGGGAGCGCGAGCTCGGCCTGGCCGGCGAGGACCTGATCCGCAAGGTGCTCGCCCTGGCCGACGACTTCGACCGGGCGATCGAGACGCGCCCCGCGGCGCTCGCCGGCGACCCGTGGGCGGAGGGGATCGTCGCGATCGACCGCAAGCTGCGGGCCCTGCTCGAGAGCGAGGGGGTGGCCGCGATCGACGCCTCGGCGGGTCGCCGCTTCGACCCCCGCGAGCACGACGCGATCGCCAACGTGCCCGGGACGGCGCACCCCGAGGGCGCGATCGTCGAGGAGGTCCGGCGCGGCTACCGTCTCCGTGACCGGGTCATCCGGCCGGCGCTCGTCGTCGTCGCCGCCCCGGGCGGCGAGGAGACGGATGCCGCCCCGGGCGGGTCCGGGACGTCCGCCTCCGGCCCGACCGCCGACCACCGACCAACCGACCAACCGACCACCGACCAACCCACCACCGACCGATAGGAGCGCGACGACCCATGGGCAAGATCATCGGCATCGATCTCGGGACCACGAACTCCGTCGTGGCCGTCATGGAGGGCGGCGAACCGACCGTCATCCCCTCGGCCGAGGGCGGGCGGACGGTCCCCTCGGTCGTCGCCTTCACGAAGACCGGGGAGCGGCTTGTCGGCCAGCTGGCGAAGCGCCAGGCGGTCACCAACCCGGCCAACACGGTCTACTCGATCAAGCGCTTCATGGGCCGCCGCTGGGACGACCCGGAGGTCCAGCGCTCGAAGGACCTCGTGTCGTACAAGGTCGAGAAGGACCCCCGGAGCGACGGCGTCGTCGTGCGCCTGAGCGACGGGCGGACGTACACCCCGCCCGAGATCAGCGCGATGATCCTCCAGAAGCTGAAGACCGACGCCGAGGCCTACCTGGGCGAGAAGATCACCGAGGCGGTGATCACCGTTCCGGCCTACTTCGACGACACCCAGCGCCAGGCGACGAAGGACGCCGGGCGGATCGCCGGGCTCGAGGTGAAGCGGATCATCAACGAGCCGACCGCCTCGTCGCTGGCCTACGGCCTGGACAAGAAGAAGGACGAGAAGATCGCCGTCTACGACCTCGGTGGCGGGACGTTCGACATCTCGATCCTCGAGCTCGGCGACGGCGTCTTCGAGGTGAAGTCGACGAACGGCGACACCCACCTCGGCGGCGACGACTTCGACCAGCGCGTGATCGACTGGCTCCTGGCCGAGTTCCGCAAGGACCAGGGGATCGACCTGTCGAAGGATCCCCAGGCGATGCAGCGCCTCAAGGAGGCCGCCGAGAAGGCGAAGATCGAGCTCAGCTCGACCGCCCAGACCGAGATCAACCTGCCCTACATCACGGCCGACCAGAGCGGTCCCAAGCACCTCGTCATGACCCTCACCCGGGCCAAGCTCGAGGACCTCGTCGCGGACCTGATCGAGAAGACGAAGGGCCCCGTCCGCCAGGCGCTCAAGGACGCGGGGCTCGCCCCGCGCGAGATCGACGAGGTGATCCTCGTCGGAGGCCAGACGCGGATGCCGGCGGTCGTCGAGGCGGTCAAGGCGATGTTCGAGGGCAAGGAGCCGCACAAGGGCGTCAACCCCGACGAGGTCGTGGCGGTCGGGGCGGCGATCCAGGCCGGTGTGCTGAGCGGCGAGGTGAAGGATGTCCTCCTGCTCGACGTGACCCCGCTCTCGCTCGGGATCGAGACGCTCGGGGGGGTGATGACGAAACTGATCGAGCGGAACACGACGATCCCGACCTCGAAGTCGCAGATCTTCTCGACCGCCTCGGACAACCAGACCCAGGTCGAGATCCACGTCCTCCAGGGCGAGCGCGAGTTCGCGGCCGACAACAAGACGCTTGGACGGTTCATCCTCGACGGGATTCCGCCTGCCCCGCGGGGCATCCCCCAGATCGAGGTGACGTTCGACATCGACGCCAACGGCATCCTCGAGGTGAGGGCCAAGGACCGGGCGACCGGCAAGGAGCAGCAGGTCCGGATCACGGCCAGCTCGATGCTCTCGAAGGACGACGTCGACAAGATGGTCCGCGAGGCGCAGGAGCACGCCGAGGAGGACCGCCGCCGGCGCGAGGAGGTCGAGACCCGCAACCAGGCCGAGGCGCTCACGTTCCAGGCCGAGCGGACGCTCAAGGACCTCGGCGACAAGGTCTCGGCCGAGGACCGGGCCGAGACCGAGCGCCGGATCGAGTCGCTTCGCGAGGCGCTCAAGGGTGCCGACATCGAGGCCGTGAAGAACGGGGCGACCGCCCTCGCCGAGGTCCTCCAGCGGGTCTCGACGGCGGCCTACCAGGCGGCCGCGGCCGGGGCCGCCGGTGGCGGCGACGGCACCGCTCCGGGCGGAGAGGCCGGGACCGGCGCCGCGCCCGAGGGCGAGGAGACGGTCGAGGGCGAGTTCAAGGAAGTCTGAGCCGCCGCGGTCGTGCGGTAGCATCCGGGGGCTGATGAGCCACCGAGTCGCCCCCGCACCCGCCCTCATCCATGCCCGCGGCCTGACGAAGCGCTTCGGGGCGTTCACCGCGGTCGACGCGGTCGACTTCGACGTCGCGCCCGGGGAGGCGTTCGGCTTCCTCGGCCCGAACGGCGCGGGCAAGACATCGACGATGCGGATGATCGGCTGTGTCTCGCCCGTGACGGCCGGCACGCTCCGGGTCCTCGGGCTCGACCCGGCCGCGGACGGTGCCCGGATCAAGGCCCGGCTGGGCGTCGTCCCCCAGCAGGACACGCTCGACATGGAGCTGACCGTCCGCGAGAACCTGGTCATCTACGGGCGCTACTTCGACCTCTCGCGGGCCGAGGCGAGGCGGCGGGCGGACGAGCTGCTCGACTTCGTCCAGCTCCTCGACCGGGCCGGCAGCCGGGTCGAGCTGCTCTCGGGCGGGATGAAGCGGCGCCTGACGATCGCCCGCGCGCTGATCAACGAGCCGAGCCTCCTCCTGCTCGACGAGCCGACGACCGGCCTCGACCCGCAGGCCCGCCACCTGCTCTGGGACCGCCTCTACCAGCTCAAGCAGCGCGGGGCGACGCTCGTCCTCACGACCCACTACATGGACGAGGCCGAGCAGCTGTGCGACCGACTCGTGGTCATGGACAAGGCGAAGATCGTCGCCCAGGGCTCGCCGCGCGAGCTGATCGGGCGCTACTCGAGCCGCGAGGTCCTCGAGCTCCGCTTCCCGCCCGGCGTCCAGGATGCGCTCGACGGCCGGCTCGACGGGCTCGCCGAACGGATCGAACACCTGCCCGACCGGGTGCTCCTCTATACCGACGACGGCGACGCAGCCGCGGTCGAGGCGCACCGCCGAGGCCTCGAGCCCGAGACCGTCCTCGTCCGCCGCTCGACGCTCGAGGACGTCTTCCTCCGGCTGACCGGCCGCTCGCTCGTCGAGTAGGGGGACGGCAGGAGGTGAGCGCGGCGCTCCGGGTCCTCGAGTACAACGCCCGCGTCTATCGCCGGACGTGGCGCGGCGGGCTGGTCAGCACGTTCCTCGCCCCGGCCCTCTTCCTCGCCTCGATGGGCTTCGGGCTCGGCCGGTTCGTCGACTCGGCGGCGACGGCGTCCGGTCCGCTGGCCGGCGTCCCGTACGCGGCGTTCATCGCGCCCGGCCTGCTGGCCGCGCAGGCGATGCAGACGGCCGGGTTCGCCTCGACCTACCCGATCATGGGCCGGGCGGTCTGGGACCGGATCTACCACGGGATGCTCGCCACGCCGATCACGATCGGCGGGATCGTCCTCGGCGAGCTCGGCTGGATCGCCGTCCGCCTGGCGATCGTGACCGGCGCGTTCCTGCTCGTCATGGCCGGCTTCGGGCTCGTCCGCTCGCCGCTCGGCCTGCTCGCCGTGCCGGCGGCGGTCCTGACCGGGCTCGCCTTCGCCGCCCCGATCATCGCGTTCACCGCGACCCAGCGCGACGACCAGGGCTTCAACGCGATCTTCCGGTTCGGGATCACGCCGCTCTTCCTCTTCTCGGGGACGTTCTTCCCGATCGAGCAGCTGCCGGCCGTCATCCGGCCGCTGGCCTGGATCACCCCGCTCTGGCACGGGGTGGAGCTGGCCCGCGGTCTCGTCCTCGGCCAGGCGGACCTGCCGGCCACCCTCGTCCACTTCGCCGTCCTGGCCGCGTTCGTCGTCGGCGGGACGCTCGCGGCGCTCGTCACGTTCCGCCGGGCGCTGGTCAGGTGAGGGGGACGTCGTGATCGCCGAGCGCCGGGTCGTCGCGCCCCTGTTCGCCGGGACCCGGGCCGGGCGGCTCGTCGAGCGCAACCTGATGGTCTACCGGCGGACCCCGCTGGTGATCGTGTCCGGGTTCTTCGAGCCGCTCTTCTACCTGCTCGGGATCGGCTTCGGGCTCGGGGCGCTGATCGGGAGCGTCCCCGGACCGGACGGGCAGCCGATCCCGTACGGCGTCTTCGTCGCCCCGGGCCTGCTCGCGACGAGCGCGATGAACGGGGCGCTCTACGACTCGACGTTCAACGTCTTCTTCAAGCTGCGCCACGCCAGGACGTACGACGCGATCCTGGCGACCCCGATGACCACCCGCGACGTGGCGGCCGGAGAGGTCGCCTGGGCGCTCATCCGGGGGACGCTCTATGCGCTCGGGTTCCTCGCCGTCGTGCTTCTCCTCGGCCTCGCCCGGTCACCGCTCGTCGTGCTCGCGGTGCCCGCCGCGCTCCTGGTCGGGTTCGCCTTTGCCGCGGTCGGAATGGCCGCCACGACCTGGATCCGGAGCTGGCAGGACTTCGACTTCATCACCGTCGTCACCCTGCCCCTCTTCCTCTTCTCGGCGACGTTCTATCCGATCACGGCCTATCCCGATCCGGTCCGCACGATCGTCGAGCTGACCCCGCTCTACCAGGGGGTGGCGATCCTCCGCCAGCTCGCGACCGGGGCGCTCGACGCCTCGATCGTGCTCCACGTGGCCTACCTGGCCGCGATGGGCCTGGCCGGGCTGGTCGTCGTGTCGCGCCGGCTCGACCGGCTCCTCCTCCGGTAGCGGGAGGGCCGAGGACTCGATGGCCGTCCGCCGTCCGCCCCGCTGGCGTGCGCCGCTCGCGCTCGCCGGGCTGCTCGCCACCGCCCTGGCGGGGGCCTGGGTCGCGGGGGTCGCAGGGGGCGCAGGGGGCGCAGGGGTCGCAGGGGGCGCAGGCACGGGGGTCGCCGGCACGCCGGGTGCCCAGGCGGTCGGGTCCTCGCCGGGTCACGGGGCGAGCGAGCTCGTCGTCGGCGACGGGGCGATCGACCTGCGCGGGCTCTACCACGACAGCCGGAACGACCTCTATCGGACGCCGGGCGGGGCCGTCCCGGCCGGGACCCCGGTGACGATCCGGCTGCGCACGCTCCACGACGACGTGGCCTCGGCCGAGCTCGAGCTGACCGACCGGTCGGGGATGCGCGCTGTGCCGATGACCCGCGCCGTGAGCGACATCGCCTGCGGAGCCCCCGAGCCCGCCCCGGACGCGAGGTGCGATCTCTGGTCGGCGACGCTCACGCCGGAGGCACCGGTCACCTGGTGGTACCGGTTCGCTGTCCAGGACGGCGCCGCGACGGCCGGCTACGGCGACGATGCCGGGGTCGAGGGTGGTCCGGGGATCGCGACCCCGTTCGATGCCGATCGGGGCTGGGTCCTGACCGCGTTCGAGCCGGGGTTCACCGCCCCGTCGTGGCTCCAGGACGCCGTCGTCTACCAGGTCTTCCCGGACCGGTTCGCCAACGGCGATCCGACGAACGACGCGAACGTCGAGGAGCCGCGCTACGGCTACCCGCCCGACACGGAGGCGCAGATCCGCCGCCGGGCGTGGGGCGAGCTGCCCGAGACCCCGCCCCGGGGGCGCGACTACTTCGGCGGCGACCTGGCCGGCATCCGCTCGAAGCTCGACTATCTCCACGGGCTGGGCGTCACCGTCCTCTACCTGAACCCGATCTTCGCCGCCGCCTCGAACCACGCCTACGACACCCGCGACTACCGGACGATCGATCCCCGGTTCGGGACCGCGGCGGACTGGCGCGCCCTCGTCGAGGAGGCCGGGCGGCTCGGCATCCGGATCATCCTCGACGGCGTCTTCAACCACGTCAGCTCCGACAGCCCGTACTTCGACCGCTACGGCCACTTCCCGGCGGTCGGGGCGTGCGAGGGCGTCGACTCGCCGTACCGGAGCTGGTTCATCTTCCGCGACGCCCCGGGCGGTGGCCCGTGCGCCGGACCGAAGGGACCCCGGACGATGGACTACCTGTCCTGGCAGGGGTACGACAGCCTGCCCGTCCTCCAGAAGCGCGATCCGGCCGTCCGGCGCCTGATCTACGATGCCCCGGACGCGGTCGCCCGCACCTGGCTGCGCGACGGGGCCGCGGGCTGGCGCCTCGATGTCATGCCCGACGGCACGTTCCCGGCCGACTTCTGGCCGGCCTTCCGGGCGGCGGTGAAGGCCGAGCAGCCGGACGCGGCGATCATCGGCGAGCTCTGGAAGCGGGCCGAGGTCCTGCCGTTCATCCGCGGCGACACGGCCGACACGACGATGAATTACCGCTTCCGCGACGCGGTCCTGGGCTACCTGGCGGGAGAGCGCGGGGCCGGGTCGCCGCCCGCGGCAGGGTCGGCGGCCGCGGCAGGGTCGCCGGCCGCGGCAGGGTCGCCGGCCGGTGGCGGGCCGACGGCCGGGGCCGGGCCGGCCGCCCCTTCGACCTTCGCCGGCCGGATCCTCGCCATCCTCGAGGACTACCCGCGCCCGGCCGCCTGGAGCGCCCTCAACCTGCTCGACAGCCACGACACCGAACGTGCCCTCTGGTCGCTCACCCCGGCCGCCGATCCGGCCGGCAAGGAGGCGCCGGCGAACGTCGCGCTCGGCATCGCCCGCCTGCGGCTGGCCAGCCTCGTCCAGTTCACGATGCCCGGCGCCCCGACGATCTACTACGGCGACGAGGCCGGCCTCACCGGGGCGGGCGACCCGGACGACCGCCGGACGTTCCCGCTCGACGGCGGGGACCGCGACCTCGTCCGCTGGTACGCGCAGCTCGGCCGGATCCGCGGCGCGACGCCCGTCCTGCGCGACGGCGATCTCCGGTTCCTCCTCGCCGACGACGCGGCCGGCACCGTCGCCTGGGCGCGGGTGAGCCCGGACGGGCTCGCGATCGCCGCCCTCAACCCGGACCCAGCGCGCCCGGCCGGGCTGACGATCCCGCTCGCCGCGCCGGCGGACGGTGGCCCGCCGATCCGGGACGGGATCGCCTTCACGGATGCGCTCGGCGGGAGCGCGGTGACGTCGGCCGGCGGCGTGCTGCGGGTCTCGCTGGCGCCGATGAGCGGTGTCCTGCTCGTCGCCGACCCCGGCCAGGACCTGGCCGGTCCGGCCGCGCCCACCGGCCTGCGGGCGGTCGTCGAGTCCGACCGGGTCCGTCTCGACTGGACGGCCGCCCCCGACGCCCGGCGCTTCGAGGTCCGCCGCTCGGTCGTCTCGGGCGGCGGGTTCGAGACGGTCGGCGTCGTCGAGGCCGGCTCGTTCGTCGACCCGGGGCCGCTGGTGGCCGGTCGTTCGTATCACTACCTGGTCCGGGCCCTCGACGCGGCCGGGAATGTCGGGTCGGCGTCCGAGGAGGTCGAGGTGGTCCCGGGGGCCGGCGGGGCCTCGGCCGCGGTCGACCCGGCCGCCCTCGCGGCGCTCGCCGCGGCGCTCGCGGTCGTCCTTGGCGGGGTCGGCGTGCTCCTGGCCCAGCGGTCCCGGCGGCGGGTCCGGCGGGCGGGCGATCCTCGTGGCTGACGAGCGTGTTCGTGCCCTCGCGGCCCTCGGCGCAGAGATCACCGCCTGCCGGCGCTGCCCGCGGCTCGTCGAGTGGCGCGAACGGGTCGCCCGCGAGAAGGCCCCCCGCTTCGCGACCGAGACCTACTGGGGCCGGCCACTGCCCGGGTTCGGGGACCCGTCGGCCCGGGTGCTGATCGTCGGTCTTGCTCCGGCGGCCCACGGTGGGAACCGGACCGGCCGGATCTTCACCGGCGACCGGTCGGGCGACTTCCTGTGGGCCGGCCTCCACGCGACCGGCTTCTCGAACCTGGCCGTCGCCCGCCGCCGCGACGACGGGCTGCGCCTGACCGGCGCCTATGTCGCGGCCGTCGTGCGCTGCGCGCCGCCCGCCAACCGTCCGACCGTCGAGGAACGCGACGCGTGCCTGCCGTTCCTCGCCCGGGAGCTGGCCCTTCTCGAGGAGGTGCGGGTCGTGATCGCCCTGGGGGCGTTCGCCTGGGACGGGTTCCTCCGCGCCGCGGCGGCGAACGGCCACCCGGTGCCGGCCCGTCCCAGGCCCCGGTTCGGACACGGTGCCGAGGCGCGCATCGGCCCGTACACCCTGCTCGGCTCGTACCACCCGAGCCAGCAGAACACGTTCACCGGTCGCCTGACCCCGGCGATGTTCGAGGACGTCCTCCGGCGGGCACGCGAGCTGGCTGGATTGCCGGCCAGGTGAGGCCGTTCAGACTGCCATTGGACCTACGACCCCGCCGGCAACGTCGCGACACGAACCGACGCGAACGGCGCGACGACGACCTTCGCCTACGACGCGCTCAACCGGCTGACCTCGATCACGTACGCGAACACGACCACCCCCTCGGTCACCTTCGCCTACGACCCGAACGGCAACCGGACCACCATGAGCGATGGCGCCGGGACCGAGACCTACACCTACGACGAGCTCGACCGCCTGCGCACCGTCAGCCGCGGTACCGACCAGTTCGCCTATACCTTCGACGCCGCCGGGAACCTGCTCAGTCGGACGTATCCTGATGGAACGGTGACCTCGTACACGTACGATGACGACGGGCGGATGGCGAGCGCGACCTCCGGTGGCGCCATCACGACGTACACGTACGATCCAGCCGGCAACGTGCTCACGACGACAACCCCCGACGGCTTCACCGCCCGGCGAACGTACGATCGCGCGGGCCGCCTGCTCGAGGTCGCGAACGTCAGTGCGGCAGGGGTCCTGTCGCGCTCGACCTATGGCCTCGATCCGGCCGGCAACCGGGTCCAGCTCACGACGACCCGCTCGAACGTCCTCTACACGTACGACCCGCTCGACCGCCTGATCCGGGTCTGCTACGCGAGCTGCACGAGCGGCGGGGGCGGGGGCGGCCCGACCCAGGGCCCGGTGAGCGCGGCCAGCACCCCGCTCGGCTGTCTCGACTGCGGCGGGGGGACGACGCTCACCGGCCCTCCGACGAACAACCCGCCCGCCCCGGCCGACACGTTCACCGCCTGGACCTACGATCCGCTCGGCAACCGCCTGACCGAGACCACCTACCTGGGGACGACGACGTACACCTACGACGCCGCCGATCGCCTGACGAGCGTGACCGCGCCCGGTGGTGTGGTGACCGCCTACACGTACGACCGGAACGGCAACCAGCGCTCCGCGGGCGCGAACACGTTCACCTACGACCTCGCCGACCGGCTGGTCAGTGCGAGCGTCGGCACGAAGACCGAGTCGTACACCTGGGCGGGCGATGGGCTCCGTCTCTCGGCGACGAGCGGGAACGGCCCCTCGGGCACGACCCGCTTCCAGCTCGACCGCAGCTTCCCCCTGCCCGAGCTCGCCCTCGAGCGCGACGGGAACGGCAAGCTCCTCCGGCGCTACAGCTACGGGCTCGATCTCTTGAGCCAGACGACCCCGACGAAGGGCCCGTACTGGTCCCACCACGACGGCCTCGGCTCGGTCACCGACGTCACGAGCCCGAGCGGGACCTCGCTCTGGTGGATGGAGTACACCCCGTTCGGGACACCCCGCGCCTCGGGCTCGACGAGCCAGGCCCCCGTCAACCTGTTCCGCTTCACCGGGGCGTACCTCGACACCCCGAGCGGGCTCTATCACCTCCGGGCCCGCCAGTACGATCCGGCCCTCGGGCGCTTCCTCTCGGTCGATCCGGTCGCCGGGCCGATCACCGAGCCGGCCGTCGGGGCGTACGTCTACGTCCGGGACAACCCCTGTCGCTTCGTTGATCCAGCGGGTCTGGCGCAGACGCCCGCAGTCGGCGGTAGCTGCCCGGTGGCAGGGTTCGCGGCCGCCCTCGGGCTCTCCGGGTTGGGCGCTGTGGACGCTGCGCTCGGCCTCGGTGCTGTCTTTCTGGCGCCGAGCGTTGTCGGGGAACTAGCTCTCCTGCCTGCGGAAGCAGCCGCGCTCTATCTCCACTACGTTTTCATCGAGCTCGCCGTGCAGGCGGCGGCGCGAGACTGCAGCCAACTCCGGGTTGAACTCAACCCTTTCCGCTAGCCACAACTTGAACCGCCCGCGGGTAGAGTGCGAACATGGCTTGGCTCGTTCCCATTGGGTGGCTGGTACTGCTGATGTTCCTGAGGCACGAGTCAAGTCGGATGATGTGGTGTAACACCTCGTCGGCGTGGTCAGGCGGCTGGCAGCTGCTTCACCTCCTCCGCCGGTCCGGCGTCATGGTCGGAAAACGACGCGAGCGATTCCTCGGACAGGTA
>Ga0272446_1001597_pt1 | contig 32642 bp, 22 predicted proteins | sample YNPCB0061_FD_194587 | JGI IMG/M metagenome (GOLD analysis project Ga0272446, IMG submission 194587) | Hot spring microbial mat communities from Yellowstone National Park, WY, United States - YNP-CB-006-1 | ecosystem: Environmental > Aquatic > Thermal springs > Hot (42-90C) > Sediment | place...
GGACCCCGAAAATCACCTTCGACGAGCTGGTGGCCGAGATGGTGCGGGAAGACCTGAAGGCCGCCGAGCGGGATGAACTCGTCAAGAAGCACGGCTACAAGGCCATGGACTACCACGAGTAGGGAGCGCCCGCCTCATCTGGAACGCAGGAAAGTCTCTTTGCCCGGCGCTGCCTGTGTGCGCCTGCGCTCGACGAGCGCGGCGATATCGCGCCGCAGCTGTTGAAGTTTGCGGCGCGCCCAGAGGCGGCCGAGGGTTTTGCTCCACGTGTACCAGGGAATGAGCAGGGTATTGCCCAGGCCGTCGATCACCACGAGTCTCAACGTGCCGTCGGGCCGCACCTGCGCGGCGATATTGTCCAGAAACAGGCTGCGCGTGGGGATGCTCTTGCGTTCCCAGAAGCGTGCGAATTCGTCCACGGCTGCCTGGACACGGTCGTCGTAGCCGTGGGTCCAAAGGTATTCCAGCAGATTGCGCGAAATCAGGCCATCCGCGTCGCGGACCAGTTCAGTAACCAGGCCCCGGCCGTGATCCGTCTCTACCCACCCCATGCAGCGAGGCACGTGCTGCCAAGTCGCCGGATCGTTGTCGGATTCCAACGCCTTGAGTATGCGGAAGTCCCGCAGGCTGTCGTCGTATTTTTCTGCGGGTTTGCGCCAGCGCTTCCACCACGCCAGCTGTTGCCGCCGCTCCTGGGGAGAGCGGCCCTCGCGGGCAACCTTCACGCACAACGCGGAATCAAGCGGATGGACGTAGCAGTCTCGGCCGCCACCATGGGCAAACGGTTCAAGGCCTGCAAGCACCAGACGCTTGATAGGATTGTTGGGCATCGCGCGCAGCCAAGGACGGTGAAGAAACCGGTATGCTTCTAACAGAACACGACAAAGTTGGCCACGGCCCTGTTTATCGCCCCGGCGTTGGTATCTGGCATATCTGGCGCCTGGTCCCCACTCCTTTCCACCTGGACTGTGCATCGTGAACCTTGAATCTCCAATCTACGTGGCCGGCCACCGGGGCCTGGTGGGCTCCGCCCTGATGAAGCAGTTGAAGGGCCGGGGCTATACGAACCTGCTCACCCGCACCCATGCCCAACTGGACCTCACCGACCAGGCCGCAGTCGAAGCCTTCTTCGCCACCGAGAAGCCGGATTATGTCTTCCTGGCGGCGGCCCGGGTGGGAGGCATCCTGGCCAACAACGCCTACCCTGCCGAGTTCATCCGCGACAACCTGGCCATCCAGACCAATGTCATCCACGCCGCGTACAAGAGCGGCGTCAAGCGCCTCTTGTTCCTGGGCTCCTCCTGCATCTACCCCAAGCACTGCCCCCAGCCCATGAAGGAGGAATACCTGCTCACCGGCCCCCTGGAACCCACCAACCGCCCCTATGCCCTGGCCAAGATCGCCGGCATCGAGATGTGCTGGAGCTACAACCGGCAATACGGCACCCGATACCTGGCGGTGATGCCCACCAACCTCTACGGCCCCGGGGATAACTACCACCCGGAGAACAGCCACGTCATCCCGGCCCTGATCCGCAAGTTCCACGAGGCGAAGGTCAACGACCACCCGACGGTCACCGTCTGGGGCACCGGCACGCCACGGCGGGAGTTTCTCTACAGCGAGGACATGGCGGATGCCTGCGTGTACCTCATGAACCTGCCGGACGACCGCTTCAACACCCTGCTGGGCAGCGACGAGGCGAAGACGGGCGTCTTCATGCCGCCCCTGGTGAACATCGGCGTGGGCCATGACCTGACCATCCGGGAGCTAGCGGAGACGGTCAAGCAGGTCATCGGCTATGGGGGCGGCATCGTCTTCGATGCCACCAAACCGGATGGCACGCCCAGGAAGCTCATGGATGTGTCTCGGCTACATGGTTTGGGGTGGCAGGCGAGCACCCCCCTGATCGATGGCCTGAGGCAGGCCCACCGGGAATTTCTGGCGGGTATAAAAGCATTGTCCGACCGTTGAGTGGCACATGGGAAACTATGAACAACTCAATGTGCAACAGATGGGAAGCGAAAGCGATCCCTTTACCGAGTCGCGCTATAAGCAGTTTTACCGCTACTTCCCACCCCACGTGGAGTCCGTGCTAGACATAGGCTGCAACACCGGACGCGGCGGGCGGGTGCTGAAACAATTGCGGCCATCGCTGTCACTCACCGCACTGGATGTGGTTCAAAACCGCCTCGACCGTCTGCCCGTGGAGGTCTACAGCCATTTGATCTGTGCCTCTGCCACGGAAATCCCTGGGCAGGACAATCAATACGATGTCGTGGTGGCAGGTGAATTCATTGAGCACCTGTATCCAAGCGACGTGGATAAGACTCTGGCAGAAATTTTCCGTGTGCTGAAGATTGGTGGCCTGCTCCTGTTGACCACGCCCAACCCCCTGGACATCAAACGGCGTATGAAGCAGCGCAGCATTCTCGGTGGCGCCCACGTCTCCCAGCATTTTCCCGATGCGCTGCGGTTCAAGCTGCGAATGATCGGTTATTCGAACATACGCATTCGCGGTAGCGGCAAGGTATCCCGGTTCCTGGGTTGCGGTTTTCCCTTCCTGGGTCTCTACGGAAGCTACCTTGCTGCCGCCGAGAAATACTGACGGCCCAGTCCATGACCAGCTCATTCAACAAAACCATCCAGGGCATAGGATGGGGTGGGCTCTCCACCGGTGTGAACGTGATGTTCCAGTTGGTGTTCATGGCGGTCATGGCGCGCCTGCTCGATCCGGTGCACTTCGGCCTGATCGCCATCGCCAACGTCATGCTGCGGTTTCTGACGTATTTTGCGCAACTGGGAGTCGGCCCCGCACTCATCCAGAAACCCGAACTCACGGATGGCGACGTTCGCGCCGCGCTCAGCGTGTCCCTCGGTATCTCGGCAATCTGTACTGTCATCGCAATCATCGCGGCGCCCTTCATCGCTGGTTACTTCGTCATGCCGATGCTGGAACCAGTCATCCAGGCCCTGTCGGTCAACTTCCTGCTGGGCGGTTTGGCTGCCGTGTCCATGAGCCTGCTGCGCCGCGACATGCGATTCAAGCATGTCGCCATCATCGAGATCATTGCCTACGTGCTGGGCTACGGCCTGGTCAGCATCACGCTCGCCTACCTGGATTTTGGCGTGTGGGCGCTGGTAGGGGCTGTGCTGTCGCAAAGTACCTTCAGCGCGTCGCTGGCCTACCTGTTCAGCCGCCACGAGTTCGGCTGGCGGCACCAGAAACATCAACGTGCTCACTTTTTCAGCTTCGGCGTCCGCTACTCGCTCATCGGTTTCATCGAATTCCTCAGTGGCAGCCTTGATTCGCTTATCGTGGGTAAGTTCTTCGGCGCCGCTGCAGCGGGCATCTACGGCCGCGCATCCCTGTTGACCAACCTGCCCGTTCAGCAGCCGGCCTACATCATCACGCGTGCATTGTTCCCCGTCATCAGCCGGCTGGGCGACCAGCGGCAAATTGCCAGCCTGCAAATCAGCGCGCTGGTCCTGGGCAGTTACGCGTTTGCTGTGTCGCTTGGCATGATCGCCGCAGCACCCGATGTCGTCCGTGTTTTGCTCGGCGAAAAATGGATCGAGGCTATTCCCATCCTGCAAATTCTTGCGCTTGCTGTTGCGCCGCAATATCTGTCGCATCTCGTTGGTGTCACCCTCGATGCCATGGGGCAACTCAAATCCAAGCTGCGAATTCAGGCGGGCGTGCTGATCCTGCAGATTGTGGCGTTTCTGCTGCTGCTACCCCAAGGGGTGTTAGGCATTGCGGCGGCCATCGTCGTGGCTGAATGGACGCGCTTCACATTGATGGCATGGCTGATTGCACGGCTGCTGCAACCGCCAATGCGCGAGTTTGGCCTGATACTTTCGATCGCTCTGCTGGCCGGTGTGGTCTCGTTTGGCTTGATCTGGATCGCGGCGCATGCCCTGCCGGCCGAAGTATCGATTTTGCTTCATCTGTTGCTTGAGATTGCCGCGGGGGGGCTGGCGTTACTGGGTGTTTCCTGGCTAAGCCGAAGGGCGCTTGGGCGATTGGCTGTCATGGGGGAATTGGCTCAGCGTCTCCCTTACTTGGGCCGTTTTCTCCCCGTTTCCAGAACAAACTAGAACCGAAAAAGCATGGAGCATCCTCTGCGTTTATTTTACTTGCCCAACGAAGGAACCGAAGGCGACCAGATCGGACCGCGTCGCGCATTTGAGCGCGCACTGTCGGAAGGCAAGCTTGGTGCCTATCAAGCTTATTCCTATTTGGTGCGTGACAAAGCATTGGGGGACCACCGCCGGGCACTGGAAGATCTGTTGAATGCTGCGCGCGAATTTGCGCCTGAGGTGATTTTTGTTCAGCACATGAACAATACGTACCCGGCCGACTCGGTTTTTTTCAGCAGCTCAAGGCGATCCCAAGTAAGCCAAAGATTGTGGTGTGGGAAGGTGACCCTTACGGACGGATCATCAAGCCGTTGGATTCGACATTGAAGGCGGTCATGGGTGCGTCGGATCTCACTTTTCTTGTCGGACTCGGTTACCTCGCCGAAGCCGCCCGCAAGGCTGGCGCTTCACGAATCCGGTTCTCGCACAACTCTTACGACGATGAGCGCTTTGGTTTGCCATGGGAGCCGCCCCGGCAACGCCCGCTGGATGCCGTGATGATCGCTAACCTGCACCGCATCAAGCGCATCCCTGGCTGGTATTTGCCGGGTGGGCGCCAACGCAAGCAACTGGCGGTCGCCTTTCATCGCCGTTTTGGCGAACGTTTCGCCGTCTATGGTGGCGGAAGAGGATGGCGCAATACGCCTTTTGCACGCGGCCCGATTCCGTTTCATGAACAAGGCGAAAAGATCCGTGGCGCCTGGATGAGCATCGCTTGGGACCATTTCGATGACCTGCCCATGTATTCATCCGATCGCCTGCCCATCAGCCTGGCTTGTGGCGTGCCCCATCTGACGAACTACCAGCACGGCTACGAACAGGTATTCGGCGGCATTCCCGGTCTCTACTGGTTTCACACTCCTGCGGAAGCGGTCGATATCGCCACCTGGCTTCTCTCCATGTCGATCGATCGGCGCATTGAAATCGGCCTGGCAGCGGCGGAACACATGCGCCGCCATTTCCACGCGGACATGGTCTACGGCGACATCTTGCGGATCATAAAACAGGAACTTTTCCCGCAAACGGCCAGGGAAGGGGGCGTTGAATGCGTATCGGCATAGCCGGCCCCATCTCCACGGATGACATTGCGGATCTGTTGACGGGCGGTGTGCATGGCCTGCCGCAGGGATATTACGGAGCGCCCTTGTTGGGCACCCTGATCCGGCGCCTGTTGGCCGAGGGGCATGATGTGTATGCCTATACCACCAGCGCCGATATTGCCCGTCCGGTAAGGGTGGCCGGGGAGGGTTTGCGGGTCACATACTGCCCTGTGCGCAGGCATGCGCTGTGGCCCGAAGGCTGGCGCCCGGGGCGGATACTGGACCTGTTCTGCCTGGAACGGCGCTGTCTGGAACAGGCCATGCGCCGCGATGGGCCCGACGTGGTGCATGCCCACTGGACTTATGAGTTCGCCTGGGCAGCCCTCGACAGTGGCCTCCCCTGCGTGGTCACGGCCCATGACTCGCCGCGCCAGGTATTGAAGTACAACCCCAGCTTGTATCGCCTTGGGCGTTATGTCATGGCCCGTCGGGTGCTGGGCCGGTCCACGCTGCTGACCACGGTCTCTCCCTATATGGTTTCCCAGCTGGCCGGCTTGGCCAAGGCGCCCATCGCGGTCATTCCCAACCCGTTGGACGACGCGATCTGTCGCCAGGTCGGCGTGGACGGTCCAACCCTGCCGGAGGATGGCCACTGGCGTATCGCCATGTCCCTCAACGGCTGGGGGTCGAGAAAAAATCCCCAACCGGCCCTTCGGGCTTTTGCTCAACTGAGGCAGGCATTCCCCAGGGCGGAACTGCATCTGTTTGGATCGGATTACGGCCCCGGCGAGCTGGCCCAGACATGGTGCCGTCAAACCGGGCTGACGGAAGGCGTGATCTTCCACGGCCGTCAAAGCCATGCCGTGCTAATGGAGCAGCTGCGCGTCATGCATGTCCTGTTGCATCCCGCCCTTGAGGAATCCTTCGGCATGGTCCTTGCGGAGGCCATGGCGCTGGGGGTGGTGGCGGTGGGGGGCCACCAGAGCGGCGCGGTGCCGTGGGTCCTGGACGAGGGTCGGTCGGGGGTGCTGGTGGACGTGACCAGTTCCTCGGCCATCCATGAGGCTTTGTCGGGCCTGCTGGCTGATCCTCGTCGCCATGCCCAACTCTCCGGCATTGGTAGGCGCCGGGTGGCGGACAACTTTTCCGTCTCGGCGGTGGTCAAGGGCTATGCGGACATGTACCGGCAGGCCGTGGAGCGCGCCATGACGGCGGATGGCCCTGGTGGAGTTCCGAATGCCGCGTAGGTGGATGTCTCCATCGGCCTATTACCGGCGCATCCTTACTGTGTACCGGCAGGCGGTCATCCCGTGGTGGTTGCGACATCGGGGCGTGACTCTCGGGCGGGATGTCCGGTGCCAGGGCATGCCCATTGTCTCCTTGGCCCCGGACTCACGGATTGTCGTAGGACATCGCGTGGTGATGTGCTCGGATGCGGAGGAGACCGCCCTGGGCGTCGAGCGGCCCGTGATCCTGCGGACCTTGAGGCCGGGGGCCAGCATTGTGATCGGCGATGACGTGGGTATGAGCGGTACGGTGATTTGCGCCGCCACTTCGGTTGAAATCGGCAGTGAATGCCTCATCGGGGCCGATGTGCAAATCGTCGATACCGACTTTCACCCCTTGTCGCCCATCGGACGCAGGTACAGCGGTGATCCAGATCGCATCAAGACAGCGCGGGTCAGAGTCGGGCGAAACGTCTTCCTCGGTGCGGGCGTCCGAGTCTTGAAAGGGGTGACCATCGGTGACGATGCCGTGATCGGTGCCGGTTCCGTAGTGGTCAAGGATATTCCGGCGGCATGCATTGCCGCCGGGAATCCGGCCAGGGTGATCCGCGCCCTGGACGGGGAGGGAGGGCAGTGAGCATGCTTGGGCTCGTTTTTACCGCCTTGCCATTCCTCATGGCCATGGGGCTCGGCCTGCTTCTGCCTTATTTGGCCTGGTTGTTTTACCAGCGCTTCGAGGCAGGACTTTGGGCCGTGGCGCTGATCTTCTTCCTGGATGTGCTGTTTCGGGATTTGCTGGGCCTGCGTTTGGGCATCGTCGTTTATCCCCAGGATTTCGTATTCGTCCTGATCGCCATGGCCGCGCTGGCTCGGATGCTGCTACGCGCGCATCCCGTACCGGGCCGGGGATTGTGGCTGGCCTTTGGGGCCGTGCTGTTCATCAGCTTCGCCGAGGGGCTGGTGCGCAACGGTACCGGTGCGGGAGTGGAATTCCGCATCTATTTCTATCTTTGGGCGGGAACGCTCTATGGCATGTGTTTCCCCATGCCCCCCGAGCGCGTGCGGCGTGCCCTGGGTGTATTCATCACCTTGGGCATCGGTATCTTTTTCGTGGTGCTGTACCGCTGGGTGGTGGAGACCGTTCCTTTCGTGGATTTGCTGCCCGAGTACGGATACTGGTCCGACATGCCTTTCCGGGTGGTGCCGTCCATGCAGGCACTTGTGCTGGGCGAACTGTTTCTGCTCACCACGTTCTTTTACACCCTGCACCCCTGGTTGGCTTCGTTGCGCTGGCTGGGGGCGCTGTGGCTGTTGATGGTGGTGGGCGTGCAGCATCGTTCGGTGTGGCTGGCCACGCTGGTGGGCCTGGGGGTGGCGCTGTTCATCAAGCGTGCCGCAAAGGGTGCCGGCCAGGGTCAGTTGCTGGGTACGGCAATGTTGTTCGCACTGATACTGGCCCTTCTCTCCCTGTCAGGGAAATTCGGAAACGTGTCCGAATCCATCGGCTCCTCCGCCTACCGGGCGGTTAGCCTCTCGGATACCGCGGGGGAGCGCCTTTACAGCTGGCAGCAACTGGTTCGCAAGGTGTTCGACGGCGGGGTGAAGTCGGTCGTTGCGGGCCAGCCCTTTGGTTCCGACTACACACGCTATTCGGGAGAGGGTGCCGGCGCCAAGAAGATCGGCTATCAAGCGCACAACTTCTTCGTTCAGACCCTTCTGCGCGGCGGCATGTTGGGAGTGGGCCTATTCCTGGCCAGTGCCTACTGGTTGGCGCGGGGGCTGTATCGGCTGCGCCAGGACCCTGGTCATGGAGAAACCGCGCGTGCGCTGCTGGTCCTGCTGATGACCCAATTGGTTTATTACGTGCCCTACGGAGCGGACTACCTGCAGGCGATGTTGTTCGGCATCGGGGCATCGTTTGTCATGCATGCCGCCAGGGCCACCGGACCAGGGCGGCGTTGTCGGGCGGCCCGGTACGATCCCGCGGCCGTGGCATGAGGATATCCAGACCATGACGCGTATCGCCGTGCTGATGACCTGCTTCAATCGTCGGGACAAGACCCTGGCCTGTCTGGAGTCGCTGTTCGGTCAATGCCTTCCCGAACGGTACACGCTCCACGTATTTCTGGTGGATGACGGCAGCACGGATGGTACGGCTGAGGCGGTGCTGGCACGGTTTCCGGAGGTGACCGTCATCCGAGGCGACGGCAATCTGTATTGGAACGGCGGCATGCGCGCGTCCATGGGGATGGCCATGGCCCACGGCCACGACTTCTACCTGTGGATGAATGATGACACCCGACTGTATCCCCATGCCCTCGACACCCTCTTGTCCACCTTCGTGAACTTGCGCGAACGGCATGGGACTCCAGCCATCGTGGTGGGCTCCACGCGAGACCCGGCCACGGGAAAAACCAGCTACGGTGGGCGCAGGCGCACCAACAACTGGCAACCTCTGCACTACATGTTGCTTGACCCCGCCGCCGAGCCGATTCCCTGCGACACCATGAACGGCAATTGCGTGCTCATACCAGCCGCTGTCGCCGAGGTGGTGGGCAATCTGGAGAGCGCTTTCGTGCACTCCATGGGGGATTGGGATTACGGCTACCGCGCCGCAGCCGCCGGGTTCCCGCTGTATATCGCGCCGGGTTATATGGGGGAATGCCACAACGATGCCCGCGACCGGGATGCCCGGGCGGGACTGCTTACCCTGCGCGACCGTTGGCGCAAGGTCACCGGCCCCAAGGGGCTGCCCTTCCGGGCCTGGATGGTCTATACCCGGCGGTACGCGGGGCCGTTCTGGTTTCTGTACTGGGTAAAACCCTATCTGATGGCGGTGCTCAAAGGCACACTCAGCGAATTTCAGAGGAAATCCCCATGAGTACGGGAAAACGTTCTGCATATCGCGTGTGGGCGTTGGCCTCTTTGCTCCTCCTCGGCATGTCCGGCGGATTGATCGCGACAAAGTCATCAGCCGATATGGTTCTGGTCCCCGAACAGCGCCCTGTCCCACGGGAGTATTTCGGCCTCCATATCCACAAGCTGGTGCGCCCCCACCGGGATGGCAGCCGCTCGGTCTGGCCGGCAATCGGCTTTGGGGCCTGGAGACTGTCCGATGGAGCCAAGTGGAGCGACGCCAATCCGGCCCAGGGGAAGTGGAATTTATCCCTACTCGATCTGTACGCGAACCTGGGTGCCAAGTATGGGGTGCAGATACATCTCAATCTGGGCGTAACACCGCGCTGGGCCTCCGCCAGACCCGATGAATTGGGGGAATGGGGTTTTGGCACGGCCGCGGAACCCGCCGACTTGGGTACATGGGAGGCCTACCTCGTGGAATTGGCCACCCGCTTCAAGGGTCGCATCCATGCCTATGAGATATGGAACGAGCCCAAATATTCCGATCTGGAGCCAACGGTGAATGCGGAGGGCAGGGCACTGGGGTCGTTCACCGGCTCGTCGAAGACCATGGCCGACCTGAGTAGGGTTGCATACACGACCATCAAGGCCATCGACCCGGCGGCAAGGATCGTCGCGCCTTCCCCCACCGGCTATTCCGATAACCGCGTGCGGGCGTTCCTGGCCCACGGCGGCGGCAAGTGGGTCGACGCCATGGCCTTTCATTTCTATCCGCAATTGCCCGAGCGGGACCTGCTGCCCAGGGTGGCCATGGTGAAAAAGGCGATGCGGGACTATGGGGCAGGGGATTTGGAGCTTTGGAATACCGAATCCGGTTTTCTCATCAGCGGGCTTGAAGACCTGCAACCAGAAATGTTCCCGGGTTCGCCAATCCACACCCCTGCTACCGCCGCGCCCCTGGTGGCGAGGTCTCTGATCCTGGGGTGGGCGGCGGGGCTATCACGTTATTACGTCTATGCCTGGGACGATGGCAAGTACGGTCTCACCTCCGACTGGCGCAAGGGTACGCCCAACGCCGCCGGCCTGGCCTACGAACGGGTTAGGCAGTGGCTGGAAGGCTCTATGATGAGGCGCTGCACGGGAGCCTCGGAACTCTGGATTTGCGAAGTGGAGCGTGACTCCCCCAGGCTGCGGGGACGGATCGTTTGGACTACGAAGACATCCGCGGACCTGAGTCTTGGCACGGAATGGGGCATCCACGCCTTGGAGACACTCCAGGGCGTGGTTTCGCCCGTGTCGGGCAGAACCCTTCGCATCAACGGTGAGCCGGTACTTCTCATCAACGAACGGGAATGATCCTGAACGGCCATGAACATCCTGCTTTCCGCCTATGCCTGTCTGCCCAACGTCGGTTCCGAGCCAGGGGTGGGCTGGAAATGGTCCCTGGCTCTGGCCCGGGAGCATCGCCTGACGGTGCTGACGCACCGCCGTTTCAGGGACAGGATCGAGGCGGAACTGGAACGCAACCCCCTGCCCAACATCCACTTCGCCTATCACGACACCCCTCTGCTGTCCGTCGTCCCCTTCAATAGCTTTACGGCCCTGCCCAAGTACTTCGCATGGCAGCTTTCGGTATTGGGCCTGGCGCGCAGGCTTGTCCGCGAGGAGCAGTTCGATTTCGCCCTGCACCTCACCATGGGCACGTTCCGCTACCCGTCTTGGTTGGGGTATCTGGGCATTCCCTTCTATTTCGGGCCGGTGGGGGGAGGGGAGCGCGCGCCCCTGCGGTTGGTCCGCTCCCTGCCCTTGGGGGAGCGATCATTCGAGTGGCTGCGGGACATGGTGATCCGCTCTGGCAAATACGATCCACTGCTGTGGCTGGGGCTGTCACGCGCAAGCATGATTTTCGCCAAAACGTCGGAGACCGCCTCGGCCCTGCCTTTCGGACTGGGACAGCGGGCCGTGGTATCCCAGGAGATCGGCGCGCCCCCGGGGAGGACGCGAGTCGAACCCTCCAGGCGCGTGGCGGGCGAACCCTTCCGCATCATGAGCGCGGGGCGGTTCCAGGGCTGGAAAGGGTTTCATCTCACCCTGCTGGCGGCGGCCCGCCTCAAGGCCCTGGGGCAATGCTTCGAACTACACCTGTTTGGCAGCGGCCGGCTGGAAAGGGAATTGCGGTCCCGGGTCCGGCTGCTCGGCATCCAGGAGCAGGTCCATTTCAGGGGCGTGGTGCCCCACGAAGTGATTCTTGGCGAATACCAGCGCATGCACGCCTTCCTGTTTCCCAGCCTGCACGACTCCAGCGGCAATGTGGTGCTGGAGGCCCTTGGCAATGCCCTGCCGGTGATTTGTCTGGACCTGGGGGGGCCGGCGGAGTTCGTGGATGGGGAATGCGGGCGCGTGGTACACGTGGGTCGTGCCACGGAAGAACAAGCCGGCGCGGCCCTGGCCGAGGCGATGGCCGGCCTGATGGAAAACGAAGATATCCGCCTGGGACTGGCCGCCGGCGCCTTGAAAAAGGCTGGTGAACTGAGCTGGGAACGCCAGATCGGTAAGGTCATGGCGGCCATTGCCGCCGACCTTGCCAAGCAGCCCGATCCCCACGCCACCATCGCCGGAGCCGGGAAATGAGCGCGCGCCCCCCCCTCGTGGTCTTCGACCTCTCCGTATCGGCGGGTAGCCCCGCGGGTAGCTGCGTGCTGGCGGAGGTGGAGGGATTGCGTGATCGCTACTCGGTCACCGTGTTTTCCGAGCGCTTCGACGGGATGGTGGGGACAGGCGGTGACTGGATACGGATCCCCCTGCCGCGACGCCCGATCTTCCTGCGCTACTGGCTGTTCCAGGTACTGGCCCCTATCGGCTACCTGTTCTGGCGCCTGACCTACCCCCGGCCCGCCCTCATCCAGACCACCCAGGGGCAGTTCCTGTGGGCCGACGTGGCCTATGCCCATTTCTGCCACGGCGCCTACCTCAAGGGACAATGGCGACTGTCCACGGTGACGGGGTTGCGCCGCGTCCTGCGCCGCATGAACCATGGTTACAACGCGGCCATGGAGCGTCTTGCCTTCCGCCGTGCCCGCAGGATCGTGGTGCCTTCCCTGGGTTTGCAGCGGGAGCTGGCACGGGAATATCCGGACGTGGCGGACAAGATCACGGTCATTTCCAACCCCGTCGACCTCGACCGCTACGCCCGTCCCGGGGGGTTCGACCGGGAGGGGATGCGTACCCAACTGGGCTTCGACGCAAGCCAGGTGGTGTTCGTCTTCGTCGCCCTGGGGGATTTCGCGCGCAAGGGGCTTGGGCTGATCCTGCCGGCCATGGCTGGCCTGCCGACGGAACTGGCTGAACGTGCCAGCCTGCTGGTGGTAGGAGGAAGCGAGGGGGAGATCGCGCAATATCGCCGGCAAGCCGAGGGCCTGGGCATTGCGGACAAGATCAGCTTCGTGGGGCTGCAAAAAGATGTGCGCCCTTACCTGTGGGCGTCTGATGTCCTGGCCTTTCCCTCGGCCTACGAGATATTTTCCCTGGCCATTCTCCAAGCCGCTGCCGCCGGTCTGCCTCCCATCGTCAGCGAAGGCTTATATGGCGCGGAGGAATTTGTCCGGCATGGCATCAATGGCTGGATCGTGCCACGCAATATTGAAAGCGTGGGTACCGCCATGGCCAGTGCGATAGCACACCGTGAATGCCTGACGGCGATGTCCGCCGCCGCCCGGGCAGCCGTCCAGCAGTATTCCAGGCATGCCTTCGTGGCCAAATGGCACGACCTGTACGCGGAGTTGCTCGTCGATGCCGGGAGCGGCCGGTGAACAGGAAGGGCCAGCCCCATGTGGCGATCTTCCAGACCCGGCTGACCCATTACCGGGTGCCTTTGTTCGAGCGCATGCGCTGCTTGGCCGGAGAGCGGGGCATACGCCTGTCCGTGGTATATGGCCAGCCCTCTTCTCGGGAGAGCTTGCGCCAGGATTCCGGCGACCTTTCCTGGGGCGAGCGGGTCTGCAACCGCTATTGGCGCGTGGCGGGCCGGGAACTGGTATGGCAGCCGGTGCCGGCTTCGGTTCGGGATGCGAGGCTGTTCGTGGTCACCCAGGAAAACCGCCTGCTCTCCAATTACCTGCACCAGCTTCGCCGCCTGGGTGGACGCAAGATGGCCTTCTGGGGCCATGGACGCAATTTCCAGAGCAACCGGCCGGGCGGCCTGCGGGAGCGGTGGAAAGCCGTGTTCGCCCGGCAGGTGGACTGGTGGTTTGCCTACACCGGCCTGTCCGTGGATATCGTCAGGGGCTACGGCTTTCCCACCGAACGCATCACCTGCCTCAACAACAGCATCGACTTGACCGGTTTCCGTGCGGAGTTGGAGGCCATAACCCCGGATGAACTGGCCCGGGCACGAGCGGAAATGGGCATCGCTCCCCGGGCCCCCGTTCTGCTCATGTGCGGTTCCCTCTACCCGGACAAGCGCCCGGAAACCGTGGTAGCCGCCGCGGATATGGCAAGGGAGCGATTTCCGGACCTTGCGCTGGTGGTGATCGGGGACGGCCAGTCCAGGAATATCATGCGCGCCGCAGCCGCTTCCCGCCCCTGGCTGTACTGGGTGGGATCCAGGCACGGCCGGGACAAGGCACTCTATTTTCGCATGGCCACGCTGCTGCTCAGTCCGGGCGCGATAGGTCTCAATATTCTCGATGGCTTCGCGGCCGGCCTGCCCGTGGTGGCGATGGAACATGCCCGGCATGGGCCCGAGATCGCCTATTTACAGCATGGCCAAAATGGGTTGTTGACCGAAGCGGGGAGCCGCGCATACGGCGAGGCGGTGGTGGGGGCGTTGGCGGATCCCGAAAGGCTGGCGGCCATGGTGGCCGGAGCGCGGGCAGCGGCCGGGCAATATTCCATGGAAGCCATGGCCACGCGTTTCATCCACGGGATAGAGGCATGCCTGGCCTTACCCTGAGCATGGTCCCGAAACGGGTTTTGCTGGTCCATAACGCCTACCAGCATCGTGGCGGCGAAGACACGGTGGTGGAATCCGAGCTCGCGCTGCTGCGGGCGCATGGGCATGTCGTGGAAGCCTATACCCGAAGCAACGATGACGTGGGCGGCATGTCGTCGCTGGCGTTGGTGCGGCAGACGCTGTGGTCGAGCCGAACGATGCGCGAGATTGGCGTGCTGATCGACCGCTTCCGGCCCGATGTGATCCACGCCCACAACACCTTCCCGTTGATTTCCCCTTCGCTCTACTGGGTGGCGGCGCGGGCGGGCGTACCAGTAGTGCAGACGCTGCACAACTTCCGCCTGATGTGCCTGAATGCGCTGTTCCTGCGTGAGGGCAAGGTATGCGAGGACTGCATGGGGCGTCTGCCCTGGCGCGGGGTGGCGCGGGCGTGCTACCGGGGGTCGCGCCCGGCTTCGGCGGTGTTGGCGGGGATGCTGACCCTGCACCGCGGTCTGGGCACGTACCGCAACAAGGTGGCGCGCTACATTGCGCTGAACGGGTTTTGCCGGGACAAGTTCATCGAGGGCGGCCTGCCGGCGGAACGGGTCGTGGTGAAACCGAATTTCGTGGATTGGGATGAAGGGCGCCTGCTCCCCGGCCCTTCCCCAGAAGGGGAGGGAGAGAAACAGGGCCTGCTGTTCGTGGGCCGGTTGTCGGTAGAAAAGGGCATCCGCACCCTGGCACAGGCGATGCAGCGTTTGCCGGGTACGACGCTGCGCGTGGCGGGTGACGGCCCCGAGGCGGCGTGTCTGGATGGGGTGCCCGGTATCGTGCATCTGGGCAGTTTGACCAGCGAGGCCGTGCGCGGGGAGATGAAACGTGCCCTTGCGCTGGTGGTACCTAGCATCTGGTACGAGACTTTTGGAATGGTTGCAATCGAGGCATTTGCCTCTGCTACGCCCGTTATTGCCAGCCGCATTGGTTCACTTGCAGCTTTAGTACGTGAAGGACATACAGGCCTGCTGTTCGAGCCGGGCAATGCACGCGATCTGGCGGACAAGCTGGCCTGGGCGCTGGCGCACCCGGACGAGATGGCCGCGATGGGCCGCAACGCCCGGGCGCGATACGAGACGGAATTCTCCCCCAAAGTGAATTACCGGCGGCTGATGGAAATCTATGGCGAGGCCATTGCCACGGGCCCTGGCAAAGTTCATGACTGAGGCGATGCGCCAAACCGGCCCGGTACTCGGCGCCCGTATCGACGCAATCTCTTGGAATGTCGCCCTGGACCGCCTGCTGGGCTGGGCGCGGGGCCGCGAATCGCGCTACGTCACCATCTGCAATGTCCACGTGGTGGTGAGCGCGTCGCGGGACGCGGCCTACCGCGACATCATCAACGGTTCCGACATGGCCACGCCGGACGGCGCGCCAGTGGCGTGGATGCTGCGGCGGCAGGGCTTTGCCGGGCAGCCGCGCATCAGCGGGCCGGACCTGATGTGGGCGCTGTGCGAGCGCTGCGCCAGGGAAGGCCTGCCGATCTATTGCTACGGCAGCACCGAGGCGACGCTGGCGTCCTTGGAGCGGCGCTTTCGGGCGGCGTTTCCGGCGCTGAAGATGACGATGGAGTCGCCGCCTTTCCGTCCCCTGAGCGCGGAGGAAGACGCGGCGGCGGTGGCGCGCATCCACGCCAGCGGCGCGGGCATCGTGTTCGTGGGTCTGGGCTGTCCCAAGCAGGAACGTTGGATGGCGGAGCACCGGGGGCGGGTGAATGCGGTGATGATCGGCGTGGGTGCGGCTTTCGATTTCCACGCCGGCACCGTGCGGCGGGCACCGGCCTGGATGAGGGACCACGGGCTGGAATGGCTGCACCGCCTGCTCTCCGAACCGCGCCGCCTGTGGAAGCGCTACCTGGTAACGAATACGCTGTTCATCGTGGGGGCCATGCGGCAGTTGCTGGCGGGAAGGGATTCAGTGCGCTGAAGACTCGCCGTTCTCAGGGAGATCCCGCGCGGGCGTTGAGATCCCTTCCGGTTGTGCGGGGTTGAAAAAGAGGTCCTGGGCACGGGCGCGCAGTTTTCCCGCCAGGGCGCGGGACAGGTCACGCCGGTTCTCCGCGTATTGGCGCAGGGCTTCCAGGGCGGAGGCTGACGGGGCAGCCGGGTCCAGATGCAGGTGGGAGAGCTGCTCGAAGCTATTCTCGTAGGGGGCGGCGACCTGGGTTTCGATCTGGCTCGCCAACTCATCGAAACTCATCTCGCCCTGTCGGGCCCGGTCCATGAGGGATTGCCACTGGGTGTGGATGCGGGCCTCCGTGTCCTGGAAGGCCATGATTTCCTGACGCGCCCGCTGTTCCTCGCTCCAGCGATAAAGGGGTGGCGGCATGCGGGCGATCATCAGGGCCACTGCCAGGGCCAGCCCCGCGCCGGCCAGGGCCCGGGCCAGCCGCGGCGCGGCAATGTCCCCGGGGGCCAGCAGCAGGCTGGCGAGCAATCCCCCGGCCAGACCGCCCAGGTGGGCATGGTTATCGATGCCCGGGATCAAGAATCCCAGGCTGACGGCCAGGGCCGCGAAAAGAATGGCCCCCCAGAACAGGTGCCGGTGTTCCTGGGCGCGGCGCTGTCGCCTTGCCAGCCACAGATAGCCGATGAGGGCGCCATAGACGCCGAAGATGGCCCCCGAGGCCCCGGCGGAGACGGCCTGATCGCCCCTGGCCAGGAGGGAAAGCAGATTGCCCAGCAGACCGGCGGCGAAGTAGATGAACAGGAACCGCGCGGAGCCGTACATGCGCTCCACCAGCCGGCCGCCATCCCACAAAGAAAGCATGTTCATGCCCAGGTGCAACACGCCGAAGTGGAGGAACATGGCGCTGCCCAGCCGCCACCATTCGCCGTCCTTGGTGGCGGGCCCGAAATTGGCGCCCCAGGCCAGGGGCAGACCGTCGGCGGTATGCCAGAGTCCCGCGCCGTGCCACAGCATGGCCAGGAACACCAGGCCATTGGCGGCGATGAGGGTTAGGGTCGCCGGAATGCGGGGCCGCCGTGCGCGCAACTGTTCGACGAGGGAGGAGGGAGCGGAGGAGGTCACGTTGGGTCGGTGAATTGGAATGCCGGATTGAGATGGTGCCCGGAACCGGAGGTTCAAGCTTGCTCCCGGAAAAAGGGAAGGGCCCGGGGGGTGTTACGAGCCTATGAACAGACAGTCAAGGAATGTTCACGCAGGCATCACCAAATCATCACATGCATTGCGTATACATCACGCTTCCCCATGGGCAGGAAGTTTATGAAAGCGGAGCACCAACTGGCGGGTGTCGAGGATCACTATCGCCTGGCGAATATCCTGGAAACGTCCCTAGCCGTGCGCAGTTCCACCCAGTTCTTCTCCTGGGCCCAGGGGCCGTTGTTCATGCTGCTGCCCCATGAAATCCTCATCTGCGGCCATGCCGTCCTGGGGAGCAGCGACCTCAAGCTGCGCTATTTCACCGCCAGCCGCTATTTCCGCAAGGAGCATTTCGAAACCGCGTGCAACCCCCGCAACGGGCTCATCATGCAGGCCATCCGTCACTGGCGCACCGCGCACCGGCCCTGCATCCTGCCGGCCCCCAGCAGGCACGCGGTCTGCGACATCGCCACGGAAGACATCCTCAAGCGGCTGGAGCTCAAGAACCTCGCCGCCCATGGCCTGCTGGGTGCCTGCGGCGGCATCCAGGCCTGGTTCGCCTTCAGCCGCGTGCAGAACCTGGGGGAGCGCACCCCCTATCTCCTGGAACTGCTCATGCCCATCCTCTCCGCCACCTACACCCGGGTGGTGGCCCTGGACGGCGCCGGCCAGGGCGGCGCCACCCGCCTGGGCAGCCTGCTCACCGCCCGGGAGATCCAGGTGCTGGAAAAGGTGCGGGACGGCATGTCCAACGCCGACGTGGCGGACCAGCTCGCCATCAGCATCATGACCGCCAAGAACCACATGCAGAACATCCGCGGCAAACTCAAGGTGCGCACCCGGGGCCAGGCCGTGGCCGAGGCCATCCGCCTGGGGCTCATCCGGCCCTCGCGGGAAGAGTCATAGCCGCGCCGACCAAGCCCGGCCCGTAGGTCGGCAAACCCTTGCCGACAGGGGGGATGGATGGGCACGGCGGCAAGGGATTGCCGCCCTACCGTTCGCTCCATCATGCCACCGCCTTGTCATGAAAATTCCCCACAATCCCGTTTCATGGGCACGCCTTCCGTCATCCCTTCCCAGCAGGGCTTCGTCCTCCTCTGGCTGCTCTTCCTGGTGGCCGGCCTGGGGGTGGGCCTGGCCGCCATGGGCACCGTTTGGCACACCGCCGCCCAGCGGGAGAAGGAGGCCGAGCTGTTGTTCGTGGGGGACCAGTACCGCCGCGCCATCGAAAGCTTCTGGAAGGCCTCGCCCCAGGGCCAGGAACGGCTGCCCAAGTCCTTGGACGAGTTGCTGGAGGACCCCCGTTTCTCCCACCCCGTGCGCCACCTGCGCCGGCTGTATGCCGACCCCATGACCGGCAAGGCGGAATGGGGCCTGCTGAAGGCTGCGGATGGAGGCATCGCCGGGGTATTCAGTTTGTCGAAGGCCAAGCCCTTCAAGACCGACGGATTCCCCGCCGCCTACCCGGGCTTCCGGGGCAAGACCAGCGTGGGGGAATGGGCCTTCGTCGCCGCCGGCACGGCCGGCTGGACCCGCCGCGGGCGGACGGGGGAGGCGGACGGGGCCCCGGCCCAGGGGGCTGTTCCGGCCGCCCCGGGGGGGGATGGGCCGGTGGGGGCCCCGGCGGAGATGCCGGTCCCCACCCCCCCCACCCAGCCCGACCCCGGCCAGGCCGACCACGCCAGCCGGGTGGTCGTCTGCCAGGCCGCCCTGGAAAAGGACTACCAGGCCTGCGCCCAATACGCCCAGGGGGATGCCGGCCGGCTGGCCGCCTGCACCGACGCCATGACGCTCCGCCACCGGGCCTGCCTGGAAGGGCGCTGAGGTGGCCGGCCCCGCCGGCGCAAGCCCCTGGCCCGCCCTGGCGCGGGGCCGGCAGTTTTCGTCATGAGCCGTTCGGCTCATTTTCCAGCCCTGTTCCTGACCCTTTCCTGTCACCCGCCCCTCCCATCATGGCCGGTCACGGCGTCGGGACGGGCCCGGAAAAATGAGCAAAAAGGTCTATTTTTCCAGGCGTTGAGCGTGTTTCTGCTGTAACGGACCGGGCCTAGAGTGACCATGCGCCCCACTGGCATGTCTCCTCCGGGACATCAGGCAACCCGCCTTGGGGGGGACGCACCCCTTTTTTCAACGTAAGGAGAAACAAGTATGAAACTGAAAATGATCGCTGCCGCCCTGGCCATCGCGGCCGCCGGTAACGCCCACGCCATCATCGAGGACGGCGCCTTGAACAACGGCGAGCTGTTCATGACCGTGTGGGATCAGGATGGCCAGACGTCCTACATCCTGGACCTGAACGTCCACATGAACGACTTCCTGTCCTACATCGCCACCCCCGGCCACGCCTACCACTACGCCGCTGACGCCACCATGACGACCTTCCTGGCCGGCGTGACCAACAAATCCGGCCTGCTGTTCGCCATCGGCGCCATGGATTCGAACGGCGCCACCGCCACCGACTTCCACCGCTACATCACTACCGCCAGCAGCATCGACCTGAACGACACGGTGACCAACCTCGACCTCAAGCAGCTCGGTAATTACGGCGCCCAGTTTCTGGGCAACGTCAACGGGATGATTGGTGACTCTAATTCCCTGGTCGTCACAGATAAATCCGTCCTTGCCTATGCCGGCAGCGGCGTGTGGGGCAGCAACTGGGGCAGCGGTGCCAACTTCACCAGCACCGGTTTGATCGGCGACGGCGACCTGAACATGTACTTTCTGTCTCAAACCAGCGGCACTTTCGCAGCACGCCTCAATCCCTCCCACTACGAAGCCCTGCTGCAGGACGGCAACCAAGTGGTCGCCAAGCTGGACATGGACGGCAACCTGACCATCGCCGCCGTGCCCGAGGCCGAGACCTATGCCCTGATGCTGGCCGGCCTGGGCCTGGTGGGCTTCATGGCCCGCCGCCGCAAGGCGGTCTGAAGGCGAACGGCGGGAAAGGATTCCCGCTCTGCGACCCTGAAGCAGTAGGTCGGCAATCCCTTGCCGACCCACAGAAATTCCGGCGGGAAGCGATTCCCGCCCGAGGTTGTAGCCGTAGGTCGGCAAACCCTTGCCGACTCACGGAAGTCCCGGCGGGAAAGGATTCCCGCCCTACGCAAATTCGATTAGGAGCTTTAAATGAAACTGAAGCACATCACCCTGGCCGTGGCCGCCACCCTGGCCGCCCCCGCCGCCTTCGCCAACATCGCCCCCGAGTCCGTGCCCGGCGTGGTGAAGATCGTCCTCTCCGGCGCCACCGCCCCCGATCTCTTTGTTGAGAGCGCGGTAAAGGAAATGCTGGACCCCGCCACCCTCAAGACCTACCGTGACAACGCCACCAGCCTGGCCTTCCAGCACCGGGCCTGGTACGGCCTGGCCAAGGCCGGCATCCCCGGCGTCACCGCCGGCACCCCCATCCTGTTCGTCAAGCGCTCCAAGGGCGGCTCCGTGTGGGGCGTGGACCCGGTGGCCCGGGCCTCCCGCATCGAGTCCATCGACTTCTCCGCCTGCGCTGCGAGCGGCGTGCCCCTGCCCAACGACAGCAACAGGGTTTATGACTATGTGTGCCCGGTCAAAGGCCTCGACCCCGACAGCCCCAACTTCACCAACCCCGCCCTGAACAACGGTGTGGTGAGCGACTTCGGCGTCTCCGACGTGTCCCCCGCCCTGTTCAAGGCCCCCTACAACGTCGAATTCGGCCAGAGCGAACTGTCCTCCTCCGAAGTGGCCAAGCTGACCATCAAGCCCGTCAACACCCTGATCATGGGCCTGTCGGCCACCAATGACGTGCCCCTGTCCACGGTCATCACCCGCGCCGACTACGGCAACATGCTGATGGGCAACATCCAGGACTGGACCCAGATCGATCCCAACGTCACCGGCAACACCCAGGTGGTCGTCTGCCGCCGCGTCAACGGCTCCGGCACCCAGTCCAGCTACAACTGGTTCTTCAACAACTTCCCCTGCGAGTCCGCTTACTCAGGCTCCCAGGCCCCGGCCAGCATGGGTGTGAACGGGGGGGGTGGCGACAACGCCAGCGGCATCGTCGGCGGCACCGGCACCTCGGCTGATCCCTACCTGATCGACCCGACCGCAGGTTTCACCGTGGTCAACAACTCCACCTCCGGTGACGTGCGCAACTGCCTGAAGAACGCCCAGAACCACACCGATCACCTGATCAAGGGCGACGACGGCAACTATTACAAGATCAAGTTCAGCAACTCCAGCGCCCCGTTCAAGGCCGTCGGCGTGCTTTCCGGCGACAGCTACGGCACCGAAAACGGCTGGACTTACCGCAACATCTACGGCGCCGGCAGCTTCAGCCCCGCCACCCAGACCGGTTCCGTCGGCGCCACCGGCATCGCCCCCAGCAAGGCCAACCTGCTGAACGGCGCCTGGGACTTCGCCGTGGAACTGACCATGCAGTACCGCACCGCCAACGTCACCAACCCCCAGGGGGACGTCATCGCCCCGCTGACCGGCGTGAAGCAGGCCTTCGCGGACGAGCTGATCAAGCGTGCCGGCGACCCCGCCAAGATCGCGCTGAACAGCAAGAAGAACGTCTACGCCGCGCTGCCTGACTACTACAACCCCTATGCCAACCCCACCAACGAAGCGCACGTCGCGCTGGGCAGCCATAAGGGCAACATGTGCAAGCCCCTGGTGCGCAAGTACTGATCGGATGGTCGTTTGACCCGGGCGGTTCAAGGCCGCCCGTCTGAATCCCCACTCCCCGTCCGCGGGGAGTGGTTTTTTGTGTATGCGAGCCGCCGTGGCGGGTGTTTTTGGATGGGGCCGGCAGCCCGGCCCCATCCAAAAACTGACGACATGACAACGACATGAACCATCGAGACCACGTGAACCTGATGCGCAAGCCCGCCCCGGGCGCCGCCGGCGAGGGAGGTAGCCGGGATGGCGGGACGTCGGCAAAGGATTGCCGACCTACGGATGCGGACGGCGTAGGGCGGCATCCCCATGCCGCCGGGCCAGGGATGGCACGGATGTCGGCAAAGGATTGCCGCCCCACGGCCGCCGGTTTCTGGCGCTGGGCGGCGGCGCTGGTCTGGACCTTGCTCGTGGCGACGGGCGGGGCGCGGGCCGACGAGGCCGGCTTCGACATCCTGGAATACGTGGTGGAAGGCAACACGGTGTTGCCGGCACAGCGCATCGAGGAGGCGGTGTACCCCTTCCTGGGGGAGAAGAAGACCATCCAGGATGCGGAGGCGGCCCGCACCGCCCTGGAAAAGGCCTACCACGACGGGGGCTACCTGACGGTGTTCGTGGACATCCCGGAGCAGGAGGTGACGCGGGGCGTGGTGCGGCTGCGGGTGACGGAAGGTCGGGTGGAGCGCTTGCGGGTGTCCGGCTCCCGCTATTACAGCCTGGGCCGCATCAAGGAAAAGGCCCCGGACCTGGCGGAGGACAGCGTGCCCTATTTTCCGGAGGTGCAGAAACAACTGGCCGCGGTGAACAAAAGCGCCGACCGGCGCGTCACGCCGGTGCTGCGGCCGGGCCGCTCGCCGGGCAAGGTGGAGGTGGAGCTCAAGGTGGAGGACCAGCCGCCCCTGCACGGCAACGTGGAGGTCAACGACCGTTATTCCGCCAACACCACCCGTTCCCGGCTGAACGCCAACCTGCGCTACGACAACTTATGGCAGCGGCAGCACAGCCTGTCCCTGGGCCTGCAGACCGCGCCCCAGGACACGAATGAGAGCAAGGTCCTGTCCGCCACCTATGTGTGGCCCAGGGACAACGGCCACTACCTGGCGGCCTATGGCGTGGTGTCGGAGAGCGACGTGGCCGCCGTGGGGGACGTGAACGTCATCGGCAACGGCAAGATCGCCGGCCTGCGCTACATCCTGCCCCTGCGGGCCCGGCCCGGGTATTTCCACACCCTGACCCTGGGGGTGGACTACAAGGACTTCGACGAGACCGTGGCCCTGCTGGGGGCCGACAGCGCCAACACCCCCATCTCCTACCTGCCCTTCAGCCTGGGCTACGAGGGCACCCTGCAAGGGGAGCGCAGCACCACCCAGGTCAATGCCACCTTGAACTTCTCCGTGCGGGGCCTGGCGGACGACACCGTGGAATGCCTGCCCGGGGTATTCGTCAACGAATTCGCCTGCAAGCGCTTCGGCGGCCGGGCCAACTACGCTTATCTGCGCCTGGACATGAAGCACACCCGGCGCTTCGACAGCGGCTGGAGCCTGCTGGGCCGGCTGGGGGGACAGGTGGCCAGCGGCCCCCTGATCTCCAACGAGCAGATCTCCGCCGGCGGGGTGGATTCGGTGCGGGGCTATCTGGAGTCCAATTCCTCCGGCGACGAAGGGCTGTCCTACGGCCTGGAGCTGCGGACGCCGTCCCTGGCCAAGCAGGCCTCCGAGAAGTTGAGCGAGCTGACCCTGTACGCCTTCGCCGAGGGCGCCAGCCTGCGTATCCACGATCCCCTGCCCGCCCAGACCGACCGCTTCAACCTGCTGTCCGCCGGCCTCGGGATGCGCTTCAGGGGCTGGGGCGGGGTCAGCGGCGGGCTGGACCTGGCCTATCCCTTCAGGGACGCCGGCCAGGTGGACGCAGGGGACGTCCGGCTGCATTTCAGGCTGGGCTACGAATGGTGAAGCCGGTATTGTCGGCAAGGGATTGCCGACCTACGGGTGCGGGTGGCGTAGGGCGGCATGCCGATGCCGCCGAAACTAGGGACGAACGATGAACAACAATCTCTTCCGCCTGGTCTTCAACAAGAAGCTGGGCATGTACGTGCCCGCCCACGAGGCGGCCCGCTCCCATGGCAAGGACAGCAGTAGGGCGGCATCCCCATGCCGCCGATCGAAGGGGTCGGCAAGGGTTTGCCGACCTACGGCGTCGTCGGTCATGCTGGTGTCCCTGCTGGGGGTGTCGCCGGTCCTGGCCCAGCTGCCCGTGCCCTGTGGCGGCGGGGCCTGCGGCGTCAATCTCAACCCCACGGCCTTCGTGACCAGCGGTGCCGCCGGCTATGCCGTGAACGGCACCCAGGGCATCGTCACCCAGACCACCAACAAGGCCATCCTCAACTGGCAGAGCTTCAATGTGGGCAGCGGGGAGACCCTGACCTTCCGGTTTCAGGATGGTGCGGGAAACCTGCCCGCCGGGGCCGGCTTTTCCACCCTGAACCGCATCTGGCAGGCCAGTCCCAGCGAGATCGCCGGCCGCATCCAGGTGCAGCCGGGGCAGAACGGGCAGATCACCCTCATCAACCAGAACGGCATCCTGTTCAAGGACGGGGCCCAGGTGAGCGTGGGCAGCCTGACGGCCTCCACCCTGGATATTTCGGATGACCTGTTCCTGGCCGGCATCCAGACCAACACCAATGCCGGTGGCGTGGCGGCCTTCGCCGGTGGCGCGCCGGGGGGCCTGGTGCGGGTGGAGGCCGGCGCGGCCTTGAAGACGGAACGAGGCGGCCGGGTGATGCTGCTGGCCGAAAACGTGGAAAACCATGGCCTCATCGAAACGCCGGAAGGCCAGACCATCCTGGCGGCGGGCAACAAGGTTTACCTGGCGGTGAGCGACGACCCGGGCCTGCGGGGGTTCCTGGTGGAGGTGAACAGCCCCGCCGGCGGCGGGGCCACCGCCAACACGGGCGTGGTCATCGCCGAGCGGGGCAACATCAGCATGACGGGCCTGACGGTGAACCAGTCCGGCCGGCTCACGGCCACCACCTCAGTGAACCTCAACGGCTCCATCCGCCTCATGGCGCGGGACAGCGTAACGGCGCAGATGAAGGGTGGCGACCCGGCCGTGACCGTGCCCGTGGCCGGCCGCACCGGGCAACTGGCGTTCGGCCCAGGCAGCGTCACCGAGGTGCTGCCCGAGGTGGCAGATGCCAGAACCATCACCGACGAGCAGAGCTTCACGCCATCACGGATCGAGGGCGTCGGCCGCCTCATCCACGTGCAGGGCGACAGCCTGGTCCGCGCCCAGGGCGGGGAAATCAGCTTCGAAGCCCGGGCGGCGGATACCTTCCAGACCCCGGGCTCGCCCAAGGTGGCGGATGCGCGCATCCAGGTGGACGCGGGCGCGGTGCTGGACGTGTCCGGGCTGGTGGATGTGCCGGTGGCGGTGGAGCGCAATTACATCCAGGTGGAACTGCGGGGCGACCAGTTGAAGGATGCCCCTCTGCAACGCAATACCTTCCTCTACAAGAGCAAGGTGTGGGTGGATGTGGAAAAGGGCACGCCCCTGGCCGACGTGTCGGCGGACATCGCCAAGCTGGAACGCACGGTGGCGGAAAAGAGCGCCGTGGGCGGCAACATCGCCCTGAAATCGGAAGGCGACCTGGTGCTCCAGGCAGGCGCCCTGCTGGACGTTTCCGGCGGCAGCCTGGCCTATCAGGCGGGCTACGGCAAGACCACCAAGCTGTCCCTCAACGGCCAGGTGGTGGATATCGGCGTGGCCGATCCGGAACAGCGCTACGACGGCTTCGCCGACCAGTATTCGCTGACCGACCCCAAATGGGGCGTGACACGCAGCTGGGACATGACCCAGGCCGCCTACATCCCGGCCTACACCGCCGGCCGCGCCGCCGGCCAGGTGTCCCTGACGGCCCACAACATGGTGGTGGACGCCACCCTGCGGGGCCAGGCCAGCACCGGTACTTACCAGCGCCAGTCGCCCCCCGCCGGCGGCAAGCTGGCCCTGACCCTGCTGGCGGAGAACGGCATTCCGGCCACGGCCATCCCCGACCTGAGCTTCATCAAGACCTTGGGCCTGGCCCCCCAGACCGGGGTCGCGGATGCCCTGCCCGCCAGCCTGTTCCTTGCCACGGATTTCCTGGACCAGGGCGGTTTTGGCCGCTTGACGGTGGTGAGCGACGGCCGCGTCACGCTGCCCCAGGCGGTGGTCCTGGATGCCGGCACCAAGGGCAGTGTCAGCCTCACGGCCCGCCGCCTGGACATCGAAGGAGACATCATCGCCCCCGGCGGTGGCATTACCCTGACCACCCGGCTGGGACGGGCCCAGGAAAGCCTGGAGGTGTCGGACTACGGCCTCAATATCGGCCCCGGCGCGCGGCTGGACGTGGCGGGCCTGTGGGTCAACGACCTGCCGGAATCCGGCCCCCAGGCCAACCTGGGCCCCGTGGTGATCAACGGCGGCACCCTCAAGCTTTCCGCCTTCGGCCACCTGGACCTGGCCGCCGGCAGCGTGCTGGACGCCAGCGGCGGTGCCCGGGTCGGGAGCAACGGCAAGCTGGCCTATGGCAAGGCCGGCGCCATCGACTTGTCCAGCGGCGGCTTCGGCCAGTTCAACGCCGCGGACCCCATGACCACGTCCATCCACCTGGGCGGGGAGTTGCGCGCCTACGGCATGGCCAACGGCGGCACCCTGAGCCTGCGGACTTCCAGCATCCATTTGGGCAACAACGGCACCGGCCAGGCGGGCGAGCTGGTCCTGGACGAAGGCTTTTTCGGCACCGGCGGCTTCCGGGCCTTCAACCTCACCGGCGTGGACGGCCTGGTGATGGAAGACGGTTTTCGGCTCGAGCCGGTGCCCCTGTCCGCCGCGTTGAAGGCCGATTTCCGCCTCCAGCCCAGCGGGACGGCGATGGCCGCCATCACCTCCCTGGAGGTCCTGGAGGCAGACCGGCGTGCCCCCACCCGGGTCAGCCTGGCGGCGGAAAGCCTCTTTCGGGGCGATGTGCGGGTAGGCGAAGGGACCCTGATCCGGGTGGACCCGGAGGGGGAAATCGGGCTGACCGCCGGCCGCCAGCTCACGGTGCTGGGCACCCTGGCGGCCCCGGCCGGCAGCATCACCCTGGCCCAGACCGGGTTGCAGGACGACGAAAAAGAAGTGACCAACTTCGATCCCGGCCGTTCCATCTTCCTGGGCGGCAACAGCCGCCTGCTGGCCACCGGTGACTACCGCGCCGAGCCCAACGCCCAGGGGCTGCGCAAGGGGGAGGTGCTGGCTGGAGGCAGCGTGGCCATCACGGCGGCCAAGGGCTATCTGATCACCCAGGCAGGGGCTCTGATCGACGTTTCCGGCACCCAGGCCACACTGGATCTGGTGGGCGCCGGTGGCCTGGCGGCCACCCTGGTGGCCAGCGATGGCGGCCGCATCAGCCTGGCGGCCCGGGAAGGCATGATCCTGGAAGGGGACATGCGGGCCCGGGCCGGCGGCCTCCAGGCCCGGGGGGGCAGCCTGGGCCTGCTGCTGGATCGCCTGGGGCCCGAGTGGTTGATTCAGGACACCAGCCATCCCCTTTACGCAGCCTTGAACAGCCAGCAGGTCATCACCCTGCAGGACTTTCCCACGGCCCTGACGGCGGGCATGTCCGCCGGCGATGCCCTGGATACCGCGGCCCTGAACGGCCGGGCTGTCCTGGCCGAGAGCCAGGTGCGGGCGGGGGGCTTCGCCGATCTGAGCCTGGAGAGCGGCAACCGCATTGCCTTCGCCGGCAACCTGGACCTGGCATTGAACGGCCGCCTGAGCCTGCTGGCGGCCAACCTGTCGGCCGTGGGCGCGGCCCGGGCGGACCTGTCGGCGGCCTCGGTGCTGCTGGGCAACGCGGACAAGGATCGCCAGGAGGAAAGCTGGCGCAACGACGCCAGCGGCGGCGCCGGCACCCTGGCGGTGAGCGCCGGTCTCATCGAACTGGTGGGGCACAGCAATCTTCAGGGCTTCGGCCAGGTGGGGCTGAACAGCCAGGGGGATATCCGCATGCTGGGCGTGGTCTACGACGCCGACCCGCGCCCCCAGCCCACCGACGTGGAATATGTCTATCGCGGCGCGTTGGCGACCGGCGGCAATCTGAGTCTGACCGCGCGCCAGATTTACCCCACCAGCATGGCGGAGTTCGCCCTGGAGGTGCACAACAACCCCGCCGGGCGCATCACCGTGGCTGCCGTGGGCGATCCGGGCCCGGTGCTCTCCGCCGGCGGCAGCCTCACCCTGAGCGCGCCCTTCATCCACCAGGGCGGGGTGCTGAAGGCACCCTTCGGGACCCTGGCCCTCACGGCGGAAACCATTACCCGCGTCACCAATGAATTCGCCGTCAACGGCCTGCCCACGGGCCAGAATCCCACCACGCTCACGCGGACCCGGGCACCGGGAGGGGAGGTGACGCTGGCGGCGGGCAGCCTGACCTCCGTGTCGGCGGAAGGGCAGGTGATTCCCCTGGGCAACACGGAGCTGTCCGGCAAGGACTGGGTTTACAACTTCGGTCTGTTCAAGAAGGTCCTGTCCACGGCGCCGGAAAAACAGCTCACCCTGGACGGCAACACGGTGAACGTGGCCGAGGGCGCACGCATTGACCTGTCGGGCGGCGGCGATCTATTCGCCTACGAGTTCCTCAGGGGCCCGGGCGGTTCCCGGGACATCCTGCTGCCGGAAAACAGCGGGGGGCTCTATGCCATCCTGCCCGGTCTGGGCAGCAGTTTCGCGGCTTACGACTACCAGACCTATATGGGCCTGGAGAACTGGAACCCGGGGGCCGGCGTGACCCTGCTGGAAGGGGCCCACGGCCTGGCGGCGGGCAGTTACGCCCTGCTGCCCGCCCGCTATGCCCTGCTGCCGGGCGCCTATCTGGTCCGCGTGGGCCAGACGTCCTCCGACCTGCTGCCGGGCCAGGGCGGAAAGCTGGCCAACGGCACCGCGCTGGTGGCGGGCTATGTCGGCAGCGCCACGGCAACGGGAGAGGTGTTGCATGGCGCACGCACCGCGACCCTGGAAATCCGGCCTGGCAGCGTCGCACGCCAGTACAGCGAGTTCCTCATTACCCTCGCCGGCACGGCCTTCGCCGGCCAGGCCGGGGCGCAATTGCCCGGGGACGCGGGCCGTTTGTCCATCAGCGTGGGCGAGCAACTGACGCTGCAAGGCGATCTGCTGGCCGGCTACGCCTCCGGCCGGCGGGGCCCGGAGGTGGACATTTCCGCCGACCGGCTGGCGGTCACTTCCACCGGCGCCAGCTATGGCGCCGGTTACGTGACCCTGGGCGCGGAACAGTTACAGGGCCTGGGGGCCGCCAGCCTGTTGCTGGGGGGCGCCCGCGGCCTGGACGCCGGGGGCGACCGGGCGCGGGTGGAGCAGCAGAGCCAGGAGGTGGTGGTGGCCAATGACGCGGACCACGTCCTGTCCGCGCCTGAACTGATCCTGGTGGCCCGGGACACGGTCAGGCTGGAGGCAGGTGCCGCGGTGGCCGCCGCCGGCGCTTATTCCGGCCAGGCCCGGGATCTGTACGTCACGGATGCCCTGGGCAATGGCGACGGGGCCCTGCTGCGGGTCTCCAGCGGCGACCAGGTGGCCCTGGTCCGGGCGTCCACCGCCCTGGGGAGCGGTATCCTGGACGTGGCGGCCGGCGCCACGGTACGGGCCGGTAAGTCGGCCATCCTGGACGCCACCCTGGACAACCGCACCCTGGGGGCGTTGCTGCTGCCCGCCGAAGGCGGCGCCCTGACGCTGGGGGCCACCCGCATCGCCCTGGCGCAAAACGGCGTCGCCGTGGCGCCGGGGGGCCTGGTGTTCGACCAGGATCGTCTGGCGGCCCTGGGCAATCCGGCCCACCTGGTGCTGCGCAGCTATACCACCCTGGACCTGTATGGCCAGGTGGATCTGGGCGGCGGTGGGCTGGCCAGCCTGGGTATCGAGGCCGCGGGCCTGGCCGGCCACGGCGTGGCGGGCCAGACGGCCACCCTGCGGGCCGACACGGTGCGCCTCGCCAATCCGGACGGCATCGACGCCAATCTGGTTTTCCCCGCCAGCACCGGCCAGGGAAACCTGGCGGTGCTGGTCCGCGACATTGAACTGGGCTCGGGGGATTTCACCCTGCGGGGCTTCGATGCCGTGACTTTGTCCGCGGCAGGCCAGGTGCTGGGCCTGGGCGGCGCCTTCAATGTGGAGGCCGGCGGCGGCGCGGTGGGCGATCTTGCCGTGAACGCGGGGCGCGTCACCCTGGCGGCGGGGGCCCATCAGACGATCCGGGCCCATGGCAACCTGGTGACCGGGCTGCCGGCGTCCGTGCCCACGACGGGGCCGGCGGCCCTGGGCGGCAGGCTGGATCTGATCGGCGCCACCATCGTCCATGGCGGCCGCATCGACATGCCGGCCGGTATCGTCACGCTGCGTGCGATGACGGGGGACGTCACGCTGCTGGACGGCGGGGAAATCCTGGCGGGGGGCGCCACGGTAGCCTTTGCCGATACCCGGGCCCACGCCGCGGGGGGCGTGGTCAGCCTCATCGCCCAGCAGGGGGCGGTGGACGCCCGGGCCGGCTCCGTCGTGGATGTGGCCGGGCACACCCTGGGAGGCGACGCCGGCGGATTGGTGGTCTGGGCGGCGGAAGACGCGAATTTGGCCGGCACCCTGCGGGGAGACGCGGCGGCCGGTTTCGAATCGGGTCGCTTCGCGCTGACGGCCAACCGCGTCAATCCGGACGCGAACGGCGACAATGATTTCTCCGCGCTCAACGCGACCCTGGAAGCCGGCGGTTTCCACACCTCGCGGCGGATCCGCCTGCGCCAGGGGGATATCGAACTGGCCGCCGGGGATGTCGCGCGGGCCGGGGAATTCCTGCTGTCGGCGGACCAGGGCGCGATCCGCGTGGCGGGCACGGTGGACGCCTCCGGCGCCAAGGGCGGACGCATCGAGCTGTATGCCGGCGGCGACCTGGCCCTCCTGGATGGGGCAAGACTGCTGGCCCGGGCGAATGACAGTCTGGCCGCCGCCCGTGGCACGGCGGGGGAAGGCGGCCTGGTGGTGCTGGGCAGCGGCGACAACGGCGTGTTGAGCCTGGCGGCGGATGCGCGGGTGGATGTGTCCGTGCCCGCAGGCAGCGCGGCCAGGGCCGGCCGGGTGGTGCTTCGCGCCGCCCGGACCGGTCCCGGGGCCGGCACCTGGGTGGCCCTGGGTGCCCTGGGTGCCCTGGACGGCAAGATCCAGGGTGCCGAGCGGGTGGAGGTGGAGGCCTACAAGGTCTATGCCGGCGCCGACGGCACGGGCATCACCGAACTGGTGGCCGGCGCTTCCAGCGGCAGCCAGCTGGGCTTGTCCACGGTGCAGGCGGACAACAACGCCTTCGTGGCGGCGGTGAACGTCGCCACCCTCAAGGGCGGGCTGGACACGGGGGGCGGCACGTTCCATCTCCTGCCGGGGGTGGAGGCACGCAACCCGTTGGAAACCGATGCGAACGGCGCCCCCGTGGCCGGCAGCGGCGACATGAAACTCGCCGTCGACTGGAACCTGAACCCCCTGCGCCATGGGGGCGAAGCCGGGGTGCTGACCCTGCGGGCGGCGGGCAAGCTCGACATCGCCGCCAATCTGAGCGATGGCTTCAGCGCCGCCAGCGCCGCCAGCGCCGCCGCGCTGCAAACCAGCCCCACCACCTGGTCCTATCGCCTGGTGGCCGGCGCCGACACCAGCGCGGCCGATCCCCTGGCCACCGTCCAGGGTGTCACGGATGGCCATGTGAGCCTGGCGGCCAACAAGCTGGTGCGCACCGGTACCGGCGACATCCACGTGGCGGCGGCGGGCAACTTCCTGCTGGGCAGCGGCGCGGCCCTCTATACCGCAGGCTATGGGACGCCTGCCGTGGCCGGTTTCAGCATCACGGTACTCTCCGGCACCGCCTTCCCCACCGGCGGCGGTGACGTGGACATCCGTGTGGAGGGCGACGTGGTTTCGGCATCGGGTCCCGCCGGCCTGCTGACGGACTGGCTGTATCGCCAGGGCAATACCGCCACCCCCTCCAGCACTCAGTACCGCACACCCGGCTGGTGGCCCCAGATCGCCCAGTTCAAGAACGGCGTGGCCGCCCTGGGGGGCGGCGATGTGGACATCGTGGCCGGCGGCCGGGTGGCCAACCTGCTGGCGGCCACGGTGACCAACGCCCGCCAGCCCGCCACCTTCGGCCAGCCGGTGGATACCGGCTCGCGGGTCATCCAGGGTGGCGGCGATTTGCGGGTCCGCGCCGGCGACGATATCGAGGGGGGCCTGTTCCTGGTGGACCGGGGCACGGGCCGGATCGATGCGGGCGAGGCGGTCACCACGGGCCTGGCCCGGGGCAGCTATCCGGTGGGCACGGTCCTGGCCCTGGGGGATGCCGGCATCCAGTTGAACGCGCGCCTGGGTATCCGGCTGGAATCGGTGATCAACCCGGGCCTGGTGCCGCAAACCAGTGGCAATCTGGCCGGGGCCGGCGGCGCCAACCGGGAATCCTATTTCGTCACCTACGGGACGGACAGCGGCGCCAATCTGCTGTCCGTGGCGGGCGATACGGTGGTGAGAAACGATTTGACCGAGCTCACCGGGCTCAGTGGGGCCTATGGGCTCAAT